>JAABUL010007496.1_pt1 | contig 11741 bp, 5 predicted proteins | sample 5559151 | NCBI WGS metagenome assembly JAABUL01 (sample SAMN10711876, study PRJNA513368) | rock metagenome | isolation source: Antarctica rocks | place: Antarctica: Victoria Land, Pudding Butte sud | reverse complement strand
ACCATGTCGCCGCCGGTCACCCACTAGGGTGACACCCCAACCTACCATTGGTAGCATACGTGCTGATACTTTGCCTTGTCTGGGCAGTAGGTATCTTGTAGGTCCGATGTTGGTAGTCGGCGAGTGACAAGGTTAGTGGCTGATCGTGGCGTAGACCGGGTGGTAGTGCTGTGGAGGTGGACAGACGATGGTCGGAAAGGCGGAGGCCGAACCGAATACATCAGTTGGGAGGACCGGTCAATGTGTCAGGCGTGATCGAGTGCCTGAACTGGCAACAGGCAGGCCGATTCTGGAACGGCTCGACGGGCCGCCCCCGGTCCTGCCGCCGGCGAACCAGACGGCCGCAGAACTGGCCCGGCGGCAGCTGATCGGCCAGCCCGGGCAGTGGATGGCTCTCAACCCGCGGGTGAAACTGACCGAAGCCTCGGCCCGCCGCCTCGCCCGCTCATTCCAACGGTCAAAACCGGCCCGCCTCGACGAGGCTGCGGCCGGCCGGTTCGACGCCCGGGCCTTCCTGCGCGGCGACCGGTGGCTGGTCGCCGCCGTGTACCAGCCCGACCAGTAGACCAACCCCGCCCTTAGGATGAGCGGCGCCTTCAGTTCAAGCGGCGCCCGCCCATACGGGCATCATTGCGCACCAGAAAGCGGGTGGCTGGTACGCCGCGGCGCCCGAAAAGCGCCGCCAACTCCTCAAGGGACGTGCAGTCGTCGATCGAGGACTTTCACATGGCCACGGACATCGGGGGCAGTTCGACTCGGGTCCAACTGTTAACCAAACACTCCTCGCCCGGCTCTTGACATTGGGTGACTGGGGGAGCACGTTGGGCGAGTCTCCGGTGGCGTCAAATAGAGCCTGGGGACCGCCAGCCCGGTGAGTCCATCACCGTCCGGACGTGGATGATCCCGCGGTGCGCCGCCCGCGCTCCAGTCGCCTGTTTCATCCGTTAGCCGCGTTTCTCGTTGTCGAGGTGCGGCATCTGATCTTGGAGCTTTCATGCCCCGTGGGCTATGCGTCCGTCGTCTGTCTGTGCTTGCCGGGTTCGCCGCCCTGTCGACGGTCGCGGCGGGGTTGAGCCCGCTGTCCCCGCCGGCGTCGGCGGTGGTTAATGCTGTCCCGGTGGAGGTCGGTGCCCGGCCGGGTGCGACGAGGTTGAGTTTCACTCTGGCCGACCGGGTCAGCGCCACCGTCGACGTCGGCACGGGGAACCTTCAGGTGACCAGCAAGGATCTGACCCTGCCTGGGATCGGCTCCGACGTGCAGCTGGGCCTGGACTTCAACAGCCTGCTGTTGGGCGCCGGCTCGCCGCTGCCGGCGGGGACGGCCGGGCCTGGCTGGGCGATGCGCCTGGGCGCGGACACCAAGCTGGTGGTGAACCCGGACTCTTCGGTGCTGTACCTGGCACCGGAGGGGTTGGAGGGCCTGTTCACCCCCGGTACGCCGGCCGGCACCTACAACTCAGCCGCCGGGTTCAAAGCGGACCTGGTGTCCACGAGCGGCCCGGCCGGCTGGACACTGTCCGAGCACTCCTCCGGGCGGGTGCTGACGTTCAACGCCGCCGGCCGGCTGACCAAGGTCGCCGACCGCAACGCCAACCCCACCACCTTCGCCTACACCAGCGGCGGACTGCTCAGTTCGGTCACCTCCAGCCGGGGTGGCACCCTGCCCGGTCCTCGGCTGGCCACGGTGACCAGCAACGCCGCCGGACTGATGACCGGGGTGTCTCAGACTGACGGTGGCAGCACCACCCGATCGGTCAGCTACGCCTACACCGCCGGGCAGTTGACCGGCATCACCGATGCGCTGAATCACACCACCACGTTCGGCTACGACGCCACCACCGGTGATCTGATGTCGGTGACCAACAACGGCGGGGCTCTCACCCAGTTCGTGTACACGACCACCCACAAGGTTGCCAAGGTCACCCAGCTGAACCCGTCCGCCGGCTCACCCGGCAACTCAGCGACCCGGCTGGCCTACACGGCCGGTAATACCACCCTGGTCGCCGACCCGACCACCGACCAGGCCCTGGGCGTGGCCGCCGTTCCACACACCACCTACACCCTGGACAGCACCGACCGGGTGCTGTCGGCGGTCGACCCCGACGGCAACACCCGCTCACAGACCTACACCGCCGGCTTCGACGTCGCCAGCTCCACCATCGGCACCGGGGCGACCGGCTCGACGGCCACCGCCAGCTACGGGGCCAACGGCGGGGAGTCCCTGACCGGCGCGACGGCGCCGACCGGGGCCACGGCCGGCCTGGCCTACACCAACACCGGTGCCGGGTCGAAGTTCTCCCCCAGCGGGGGCACCGACAGCCAAGGCAACAGCTCCGCGCTGGCCTACGACACCGCCGGGAACCAGACCTCCGGCAGCACCACCGCCCTAGCCGCGACCGCGAAGGTCACCTACCACGCCGACGGGACCGTCGCCACCGCCACCGACCCGGGCAACGGCACCAACTCCACCACCTACACCGCCAACTCGACCACCCATCAGCTGACCGGGATCACCCCGGTCACCGGCGGATCCCTGGGCGCCCGGGCGTTCACCTACGACCGGTTCGCCCGCCCCGACAGCGCCACCGACGGCGCCGGGCGGACCACCAGCTACAACTACGACTTCGGTGACCGGACGCAGTCGGTGTCCTACAGCGACGGCACCCCGACCGTCACCTACGCCTACGACCCGACCGGCCGGCTCAAAACCCGCACCGACGCCTCCGGCACCACCAGCTACGGCTACGACGCCCTCAACCACCTGACCAGCCGGGCCAACACCAACGGCGGCGGCACCATCGCCTACGGCTACGACAAGGCCGGGCACCAGACGTCGCTGACCGACAGCCGCGGCACCACCGCCTACACCTACACCGCCGCCGGGCAGCTCGCGTCGATGACCACCGGCCCGAGCACGCTTCTCCTGTTCGGCTACGACGACCACGCCCGGCGCACCGACACCTGGGACGCCGCCAACTCCACCCACACCACCTGGGCGGTCCACAGCCACACCACCTACGACGCCTCCGGCCGGCCGGTCCACGTCACCGCCGACAAAGGCACCGGCAACACCTCCCACACCCCCGTCGCCGACCTGACCTACTGCTACGCCAACGCCAACACCAACCCCTCAGCCTGCTCGACAGCCACCACCGCCGACCGAACCCTGCTGCAAAGCTCCAAAGACAACCTCACCGGCGCGATCAGCACCTACCAATACGACGCCGGCAACCGGCTACTCAAGGTGACCATCACCGGCGGACCCGCGCCGACCAGCTACACCTACAGCTACGACACCAACGGCAACCGGCTCACCGCCACCGGCACCCCCACCGCCCACTACAACCCGGCGAACCAGGTCACCGACGCCGGCAACAGCTACGACGGCGCCGGGAACCTCACCACCAGCCCCACCCTCGGCACCGCCACCTACAACGGCGCCGGACAGATGACCGCCGTCACCACCCCCGGCGGCGGGACCGGCACCTACACCTACGCCGGCCCCAACCAAAACGAGCTCGCCGCCCAGACCGTCCCCGGCGGCACCACCGTCAAATACACCTACGGCCGCAACGACACCAACCGGCTCCCCCAGATCGAACAAGTCAGCATCAACAGCAACACCGGCTACCTCGAACACGACCCCACCACCGGCCAGCCCCTCGCGATCCGCACCACCAACGGCAACGAGGCGTTCTACCTGTCCGACGGCCTCAACCGCCCCATCGCCCTGGTCAACAGCGCCGGAACCACCAGCACCTACGCCTACGACCCCTACGGCGTCACCACCACCGGCGGCACCGGCTCAGCCGGCGACCAAAACCCCTACCGCTACGCCCCCGGCAGCATCTACGACCGCACCACCGACATGCTCAAATACGGCCAACGCTGGTACCAGCCCCTCACCGGACGCTTCACCCAACAAGACAGCACCACCCACCTCGCCAACCCCCAACAAGGCAACAAATACGCCTACGCCGGCGACGACCCCATCAACAACACCGACCCCACCGGGAAAAGCTTCTGTACCTACGCAGTGACTGCGGGCGTAGCAGTACTAGTCGCTGCCGGCCTTGCCGCCGTTGCGATCGCAAATCCAGAGGGGATAATCGTTGCTGGCGTACTCCTTTCTCAGGACGTCCTGTACCTACTGGCCGCCGGTAGCACCGCTCTTTCAGGAATCTACGCAATCATCGGTGAATACGTGTGCTGATGTCTAGGCCCGTTATCGTCGCGGTGATTGTAATCATTCTCCTTTTGTTGTTAGTCGATGTTGCGGTGTATCTGCGGACAAGCAACCAGGAGATCAAGAGGAGATGCATTTGGTTCCTGGTCGGGTTGATCATAGCTCTAGTCATCACTTACGTGACTCGTGCGATATCTTCCTGATTGGGGTGCCAACGCTCATATTTATTGGGCTAAGGTCCTACAGGATCCGACGACGAGTAGAGCGCCAGGAGACCCCCGGATTCCGAGAGATGAGGCTCCTGGTTCGCCAGTCGGACGTTGGTAACTTAACATGAGCCAACACTGAATATGAGCCAACACGAGCTACGATCCGTGGCTACTTCGGTACATGTGGGGAGCAATGTCGACGGGCGGCCTTGTAAGGTGTGCGGGTTGATAATAGCGCTCGCCGGGCTGCTCGAATGTATCTAGTTACGTGGCGCACAAGAGCGGTAAACGTCAGGTGGCTAGGATAATGGCGTTGGGTTCTGCGGTTACGACGACAATAGCCCCTGTTGTCATCCTCTTGCCAACTCCTTAGTTTGCTTGAGTGTTCTTGAGAGGAACAGCACCACGTCCCCGTAATCACTGCGGAGGACCGTCCCGGCCGGGTATTCTCATTATGACTGCTCAGTTGACCCATTCGGCAGCTCATACCAGGGTGACGTTGGAGGACTCCTGCTGTCATTCACGGTAGAATCCGTTTGCACCGCCGCAATTGTCGACGCTTCGGTTTGTCACGGCTGGTGCGGCGGCGGTCGGGGAACTCGGTTGCCTCGCTATTGCGGCGTATGCCGGGTCCGCTTACCAGGCCTACGTTGACGCGATCTTTGGTGTATAAGGGGTCACGGAAGTGATAATACGTCCGATCTGCCTTCGTGCGCGACTGTGGAGAAACGAAGCAATCCTCCTGCGATCGTTCGATTCGGTTGATCTCATGGTGTACCAGGTTGTTTTCGGCTCAGTGAGCATCCTCGCCCATTCAACCCCATCCTGTAGACCTACAGCACACCGGTTTTTCAGGTGAGTAGCGGGGAGCGTAGCCCAGGTGCGGCCGCCTCTCCGCAAGGGATCGTGCTGTCTCTGTTTGGGATGGCTGTCGGGGTGGTCAATCTCTTGCGGGCACCGACGTCGGCGGGGCTGGTTCAAACACCACCTACACGGGCTACGCTTTGGGGGTTGCAAGTGGAAGGACGGCCGCCCACAGACTTCGGGCGCTTCTTAGTAGTCTCCGCGATATACGTGTTATATGCTGCACTCTCATTCGTCTTTGTTACGAAGATATGGCATCCCGCTGTGGGCACCGCACTCCTAGCCGAGCCGGTGCTGTTAGGCGTCGGGGCGGCAGTCGTATACTTACTCGAGCGCGGTCGCTGGAGCACCCGACGCAGGAAGTAGTTCAAGTTTGGAGGCGACAGCCGGTCCCCACCGTCATCCTGGTATATCGCGCGGATCCCTTCGGCCATCAACCTGCTCTGCGTCGCGGCGCGGACGGCCGGATAAGACCGACCGCAGCATGCGGCCGACTCCCCGACCTAGAACACGAGCAGGCCTTCTACACTCTCCCAACCGGCTCACCCTCCGGTGACGCCGCGAACAAGAAGACGGCATGAAACCCGGGACGGTTCAAGCCGTTCGGAGTTGCATCGGGTAGTTGATCTCCAATCTTGAGCCCACGTCACCAAGATCTTTCCTGAGCACCCGTCGCGCCGCGGGAGGAACAACAGAAAAGGCCTTATGTTGTTGCTGTGATCGACACCGAGTGGGCTACCGGCGAGCTGCGCCGCTTCATCCAGATGACGGAGCTGCACCGGGGCGCCATCTACCCCCGGCGTTCTAGATATGAGCGGGCGAATGGTCACCCTTCAGCCGGACCCTGTGATCGTGCCGGCGGCCCAGGTCGTCGAGCAGATCCTCCACCGTGTCCTACCGGGCTGGCGGGCACAGCCAGCGGCCAGCAAGGCACCGCTGGACTCAGCATCGGGAAGCGTCCCTACGAGCTCTGGCCCAACTCGAGCGGCAGCAGGAGCTTCAGCAGCGCCTCGGCGAGGACGCACCCCACCTCGACGCCTCCCACTTCCACCCCTGGGTGTGGCAGGGTGCCCGATCGCTGTGGCAGAGCGGTCACTACGCCGAGGCGGTCCTGGCTGCGTCTCGCAAGGTGAACGCCGAGGCACAGAACAAGCTCGGCCGGCGAGACATCGGCGAGACTGAGTTGCTGCAGGCAGCGTTCAGCCCTAACCCGCCCAAGCCCGGTGACTCCCGCCTACGACTTTGCGAGGACGACGGCAGCAAGACGTTCAAAAGCCTGCACGCCGGGGCCGGGAGCTTCGCCCACGGCTGTTACGGCGCCCTGCGCAACCCCGGCAGTCACCAGGTGCAGGACGAGATCCCCGAAGATGAGGCCCTCGAACGGCTCGCTGCCTTCAGCATCCTGGCCCGATGGATCGACACCGCCGAGGTAGCGGAATGACCGACCTCGAGGTGATCCGCCCGGCCTACGGCGCCGAAGTGGTTCACCAGTCGCCGGCCCTCCCCCAGCGGCTCAGCACCCTCGACGACCTGACCGCCGGCTACCTGATGCGCTTCCGGCCGGCCACCCGCCAGGCCTACCACGGCGACCTCGCCAGCTGGCTCACCTTCTGCGACCAGGCCCGCATCGACCCGCTCACCGCCGGCATCCACCACGCCGACACCTACGTCCGGGTCCTCGACGAGCTCGGCGACCCCCGGACGCACCGGCGCCTGTCCCCCGCCAGCATCAGCCGGCGAGTCTCAGCCGTCGCCGGGTTCTACCGCTACGCCCTCCGCCAGCGAGCCGTCGCCGAATCACCGTTCTACGCCGTCGACCGCCCCAGCGTCGACGACGAGTCACAGACCACCGGACTCACTAGAGACGAGATGCGCCGACTCATGCAGGCCAGCCGCCAAGACGGCCACCGCTCCGAGGCCCTCATGCACCTGCTCGCCCTCAACGGCCTGCGCATAAGCGAGGCGCTGTCCCGCGACGTCGAAGACCTCGACCACGACCAGGGCCACCGGATCCTGCGGCTCGACCGCAAGGGCGGCAAGCGGGCCAAGGCCCCCCTGACGCCGGCCGCTGTACGGGCCCTCGAGGCATACATCGGCGAGCGCACCACCGGGCCGCTGTTCACCACCACCACCGGCCGACGCCTCGACCGCACCTCCGCTTACCGCATCGTGCGCCGCCTCGCACAGCTGGCCGACATCCCCGCCGCCGCCCACATCAGCCCCCACAGCCTCCGCCACAGCTTCGCCACCGCCGCCCTCGACGCCGGCGTGGCTCTTCGAGACGTCCAAGACGCCCTCGGCCACGCCGACCCCCGCACCACCCGCCGCTACGACCGCACCCGACACAGCCTCGACCGCCACGCCACCTACGCCGTGGCGTCGTACCTCGCCGAAGGGTCTTGACGTGGCCTGTTGTCTTCGAGGTATGGCATTCGGTGACTTCGAGGTGCCGATGGTGTGCCGGAACCGGACGCTCGCCGTCGCGACCCTCCTGCGCCTCATGGGCTTGTAGCGGAAACGGTCCTTAATGGAACAGAGGCACGCCATTGGGGCGCGCACCCGGTCCGCACTGGGCGGGCTCAGACGACTCGTTACTTGGTGGGTGCCCCGCCGACACCGGCGGGGAGGGTGAAGGCGTCGATGCCGTGGTCGGGGATGTAGATGGTGCCGTTAGCGACGATCGGCGGCGTTCCCGGCCCGGAGTTCACCGGGAACGTGGTGAGTAGGGTGCCGGTCGCGGCGACGACCGCGCTCAACGCGAGTTGAGTCGCGGCCGGGTCGATGATGTGACTGATCAGCAGCCCGTTGGCGTAGGTCGACCCGGCGCCCCCGCCGGGCTTCTGCCAGACCACCGCGCCGGTGGTCTCATTGAGGGCGAACATCTGCGACCCGTAGTCGACAAAGGCCATGCCGCCGCCGATCGTCACCGCTCTTCCGATGTCAGCGTCAGTGCCGATCGGCCCGGTGGTCCACAACAGCCGGCCGGTGGCCGCGTCGTAGCTGCGGGTCGATCCGTCGTCGACACCGAAGATGACGCCGCCGGCGTCGGCAGCCGGTTGCGCGCCGAGGGCCTGCCCGTCAGCCGACAGTGGCACCGACCACAACGCTTGACCGGTGTCGGCGTTGAACGCCGATAGGTTGTGCCCAACCAGGTACAGCACGCCGTTGTAGAGCACCGGCGTCGTGGTGGCGTAGGCCGTCGGGGTGCGCCAGCGCACGGTTTTCGTCACCGGGTCGACAGCGATCAGCGAGAACACCCCGCTGGCGGTGCCACCGGTCAGATACAGCAGGCCATGAGCCAAGGTGAGGCCCACCGACACCACCGAGTTGACACCCAAGTCCATCGCCAGACCGCGTGGGGTGCCGGTGGCGGTGTCGAGTGCGTCTAGGTAGGGGGTGTTGTTGGTGAGGTAGGTGGTCCCGCTGGCCGGGTCGTAGGCGATCCCGCTGTCGTAGGCGTCCAGCCCGTTGTCGTAAACCCAGGCCACCTTGCCAGTGGTGGCGTTGATCGCCATCGCCCCGTAGTTCATGCCGTAGACCAGCAGGCCCTGAGCCAGCACCACCCCGCCGGCGTGCGGCGAGTAGCTGCTGCTGCCCTGATAGAGCGGGACGGTCTGGCCGACCGTGGCCGGGCTGAGTCGACGCTCATACCAGTTCGCCCCACGGTGCGCGGCGTACAACCCCAGCTGCGTCCACTGGACCCGGGTCTGCAGCGTCGCCGCCGCCGACCGGGACCCCGCAACCGCGGTCAGCCGGTGCGCCCCCGGCGTCTCCGTCCCCGGCACCACCACCCGGGCAGTGAACCGGCCCGCGGTCGCCGGCACCCGGGCCAGCGGCGCCCCGTCCAACCGCAACACCACCGGGCCGGCACCAAAACCACTCCCCGACACGGTGACCGGCCGGTGCGGCCAAGCCAGTCTTGGGCTCACCGACACCACCGGCGCGCTGGCAGTGGCCGCCGTCGCCGCCCACGCCGGCCCCGCCACTACTCCTATGGCGACCAGAACTGCACTCGCCGCTGCTATCCGCCGCTGCCTCATAGCTGGATCCGTCCTGATCGAAGGAGATCGGTCACTGCGCCGGGGCCGGGTTGACTAACACCCCGCCGCCTTCATGGTTGGCGATGTAGGAATGCCGGGTCAGCGTGGCACCCGAGCCGGTGTAGACGACGGTGAGGTCTGACATTCGGAAAGCCTGGTCGTAGAAAGCCGGTCCGCTCACGTCACTGAGCGTCGTCCCGCCCGGGTTGGTCGACCACAACCCCAGACCCCCCATCTGGTCAATGGTTCTGGTCAACAGCACGCTGTCGGCGGTGCCGGTCGGTGGGCGGTCGATCCCGATCGGCCCCGTGGGTGACACCTGGGTGCCGCCCAGGGTGAGTGGAGTGGCCGCAACCGTGCTTGCTCCGAGGTTGGTCAGCTCGTATGCGCCCTTTTGGGTCGAGGCCCACAGCGCCGCCGGTTGCGAAGGTTGGCCCTGCTGGCCCTGATCACCGACGACGAAGCCGGTGCCTTGCACGTCTGGCGCTGGGGTAGTCCACACGCGGCTGAAAGCCCAGTAACCCGAGGTCCACAGCCCCGGGTTGGCCAGCAGATCCGGTGACCGGAACAGCATTCCTTGGTTCGGGTCATACACAAATAGGTACCTGGCGCCGGTCGACCAGATCACGCTATCGGAAAGATTGACGGGTGCGGTCTGGCAGATCATTGTGCTCGCTGCGGGGTCGGTGATCCGCCGCCATCCGCCGGTGTTGTTCCGGACCCAGACGCCCTGATCCTCGGTGGCAGCGACGACCTCATACGCCGAACCGGTCTGTGCTGCGGTCTGCCCGGCAGCAAGCCCGATCACCCCGACGGCGTTGGTGCCGGGTACGCCCAGGTCGATGACCGTGTTGGTGGGGTCCCCGCACGGGGTGGGGTTAGCCAGCGTCGACGACTGAGGGTCGCAGGCCCAGACGTGCGGAGCGCCTGGCGGACTGGTGCCGAAGTCCTTCTGCCCTTCACCAAGGAACAGCCGGCCCTGGTAGAACACCGTCGCGTATACGGTGCCGCCGGAGCTGGCCCGGATCGGCTGCGGGTCGACGCCGAGGTCGTTGGTGCTCGCCAGCCCCGCCCAGTCGGTGTCACCGACCCCGACGTTGTGGCTGCCGTCGGCCGACACGCTCCGCACCTCATCGCCGTTCAACCCATTCGACGCCGGATGCCAGCTGCCGACCGCCACCGTGCCGCCCTGGCTCAGCCCGGTGACCTTCGCCCGCCACACCCCGGACCGCCCGGCTGAGAACAGCCAGTAACCGGCCGAGGAATCAGCGTCCAGCTGCAGTTGAGACGCCGTGTAGTTGACGCCGGTGAGCATCGAATTGGTGGCGAAACTCAGCCACCACGGGGTCGTCGACGGCGCATTGTGGGTGAGCAGGTTGTAAGACAGGCTCGGTGTTCCCGGCACCGCCGGCTGCCAGCCGGCGGCGCCGGCGCTCTTGTAGTAGATGGTGCTCGGCGTCGGTGAGCAGTTCCCACCGTTGTCATCGGCGGTGCACCCGGCGAAGATCAGCGCACCCCGGCTGCCCGCGGCCACGGTCGGGTCGGGCATCGCCGCCAGCGACGTCCACTCCCCATCCCCCGAGGAGGAATTACTCGGCAGCCCCGTGCCGAACGCCGAGGACGAGCACGACAGCACGGTGCTCCCGGCGGTGGTGCACTGGCTGACCCCGTTGGTGCCGCGCGCCACGTACACCTTGGTGCCGCTGCTCTCATCCACCGCGACCACATCATGCGGAGTACCAGCGGCCCCGGCGCTGGTGGAGCTACCCGCCAGCTGCGCGGTGCCGGTGACCGAGAACGTGCCGCCGCTGTTGACCACCCGGGCTACCCCGTAGGCGGTGCCAGCCGGGTCGTCGGGCCCAGGGCCGTAGCTGACGTAGACCACGTTGGCGTTGTTCGGGTCCTGCGCGATCGCCCGGATCTCATCGGCGGCTGGCGGCAGAATTGACAGCTGCTTACAGACGGCGGTGCCCGCACACCACGTGCCCGTCGGCGTGGTGCGGGAGACTTCAAACAGCCCGTTACTGGCACCGGCCAGCATCAGCGTCTGCGACAACGGCACCAGCAGATGACCGGCCTCCCGGGGCCGGTGCCCGTTCGAATGCAACACCGGGGCGACGTCACCGGCGCCGCCCGGATACACCTGCGACCAGGTGCCGGTCCCGCAGGCAGTAGCGACCAGCAGCGCGCCCGGATGGGTAACATCGCGCCCTACCCAGGCATAGGCCTCGGTGCCGGCTGGTTCGAACGCCACCGCCGCCACCGAATTCTGCTGCACGTTAGCCAGACCATCATTCTGCGGCAACCAGGACTCACCACCGTCACCGGACTGATTCAGCCCGAACACGTCCCCGCCGGCCAGCAGATCCCGGGTCGCCAGATTGTTACTGTCCGTGCCCTGACAATTCGCGTCCGGCGCCAAAGCGATCGCGTTCACACTGC
>JAABUL010007494.1_pt1 | contig 11744 bp, 1 predicted proteins | sample 5559151 | NCBI WGS metagenome assembly JAABUL01 (sample SAMN10711876, study PRJNA513368) | rock metagenome | isolation source: Antarctica rocks | place: Antarctica: Victoria Land, Pudding Butte sud | reverse complement strand
ATATAGATTTATACTACTATATTAAATATAGTTTAGTATTAAGGACTATCTATCTAAAGAATTAAATAAAAGAATATATATATATATAAATAGACTAATATAATTAGGCCTTTACTTATATTTATTCTTTAGCCTTTATAAGATTAATAAAGTAATTATAGTTATTATTATCCTTATATATCCTATTACTATTAGGAGTTACCTCTACTAGGAAAGTATATTACTTATTATTGTTAATAGAGATTTTAGGCGGAAATCTACCTTAAAAATCCTTATTATCTCTACCTTTTATTTATATTTATTATGAAGGACGATTATAAGGAGATTTATATTATTACTAGGATAACTAGTATTAATATTATTAATTTAATTAATGTAGGAGAGGTCTATTAGCTAATTACTATTAAATAGACGTCTTATTATTCATATACTTTAGAAATTAGGTAAGTAAGGTATAAGGTAGTAGTTTAGGTATATTACGTTATAAGTTAATATATAATTAGTTCTAAATGATATATAATTAATTATATACTAATATTATATATACTACTTTAGTATAGTAAAGTATTTATTAGATTTATACTTTAGGTATCTAAGTTTTTATATTACGGAGGCTATAGGATTAATTAATAAGGTATATTATAGCTATTATTATACGTATCTTAAAATAATTAATAAGAGTAATATATTATATATCTAGATTAGTAGTACTTAGTAATAATTTTTCTAGATCTAATAACTTTATAGTATATTATAGAAGTATTCTATTATAGAAGTATTTAGGAATAATAGTAATAATATAAGTATTATTATAGGAGTAAGCTAAATACTTTAGGTAGTTAATAAATATATAGATATTATAATAAATAACATATTTTCTAGTATTAATAATAGGAGTAATATTATTATAGTATTACTCTTACTACTAAAATTATTATAGCTAATCTTCTTCCTTTTTACCTAATTTTAGTAGAGGAATTAAGGTTAGATAATTAAGATACTTAATCTTAGGAATTAGATTAGATTAATATTGATATTAATTAAAATACTATTATAGTTTTTAGTTTAGTATACCTAAAAATAGTAATATAAGACTATTAACTTAATTATTAGAGAAGCTAGGAATATAGAATATACCTTAGCTAGTATATTATATACTAAGAATAAGTTCTCTATTTATTTCTCTACTTATTTCTCTACTTATATCTCCGCTACCTTTTACCTATTTTAATACCGGCGGGCTTTCTTCTTTTATTATAGCTTATTATTCTTTAGCTTTCTTTAGTATAGTAACTAGCCTAGCAAAAGGATTACTAGTTAATAATAAAGCGTCCGCAAATATAAATAGGGTCCCGCCGGCCCTAGGAGGTCCTCTAGGCGCCCGGGGAACCTATATAGCCCGGCGCCCGCCTAGGGCGTAATACGCTCCATTTAGGCCCCCGAGGCCACGTAGGGAAGGCCTAGGGTAGGCCTAGGGCGGGCCCTAGGGCGGGCCTAATAGCGGGTCTATAGGGGCGGGCTAGGGGCGGGCTAGGGGCGGGCTAAGGGAGCGCATTACGCCCTAAGCTCTAGGGGCGGCCCCTAGGAAGCTACATTATTTACTACCCCGCCAAAAATCTTAATTTTCGTGACGCTAGGAAGATTTTCCCTTAAAGACTTAGCGCTAAGCCCCTTAAGTCCTAGGGGCGGATTACCTTAAGTCCCGCCTAGATATCTTAATATTTATAATTAACGGCGACCTTTAGGAGGTTACCCCTAAAATAACCTCTAATACTAGGGACTTTTAATGCCCGGAATTAGTCGATTTAGCCAAAAGTCTTAGGCGTATAATATAAGCGGATCCTAGTATTATTAGGGGTAGTAGTAGTAGTAACTATATACTATATACTATATACCTAAGGCCTGCAGCGGATACTACGGGGGCTAGTACGTAGCGTATAGCCTATACGTAAGGGTACTAGGCCTTAGGCCTAGTGTCCGCTAGTACCCGCTTGATAAGGGCCCGCCTAGGCTCCTAGGGCGCCCTAGGACGCTTGGCCATCAGCCCTGGCCCAGGCGCGGGTGTTCTGGCCCGACCGCTCCTAGGAGCCCTAGGAGCCCCGGGTTAATCCCGGGAGCTGACTAGGCGAGGTTTCCATGTGCGGACGAGAGTACCTACTATAACTAATTACTAGGGGATTTACTCTTATAAGGATTTTCTACTATTCTTATAATAATAGTCTTGTATATAAAGGCGTTAAAATAATAGTAAGTAGAAGTAACTAAGGAGTTACTATATTATATATAGGTATTACTACTATTTATTAGGAATAAAGACGTAGATACGTTATATAGTAGATAATAGATATTGATAATAATATCTATCTACATAGTTATAGGTAAGGTATATACGTACTAAGTAATCTATATTAAGACTTAGTTACGTGACTAGAGTTATATTATAATAAACTTTTAGTTTTATAATAATATCTATATAAGTTATCCTACTAGGTAGGACTAATAGTAGGATTTAGTAGGAATATAATATAAGGCTAGTCTAAGATAATACTTTATATATATATAGATTATATAAATTATCTATATTTAAAATCTATATTATACTAGCGTAGATAATATAGCTTATATAATCCTACTAAGCTTCCTAGCTATTATAAGTATTAATTTAGTAGGTATATTGAACTAAGCGAGCAGGCTTAAGCGTTAAGTAAGGTGAGGTAGTTAAGCTATTACTTAAGAAGCTTAAGAAGCTTAAGAAGCTTAAGAAGCTTAAAGGTTAAGCCTCTTAAGCTAATTAAATTAATTAATCTTAATATAAATTCCTTTATTTATATAATAATATTACTTTTATAATATATAAAAACTTTATATTTAACTTATATTATCTCTTAAGTATATAAATATTAATATTTAAATATTAAATATTATTTAATATTAATTTAATTTAATAAAGCCTACTTTTATTTTATCCTTAATACTCCTTTTTATAAGACTTAATTATATTAATTAAGAGCTAGGCCCCTAAGAGGTCTAAGAATTAAAAGAATCCTAATACTTTAAATATCCTTAAGATAAATACCTTAAGATAGAATCCTACTTTAAATAAAGAAGGGACTTAATATCCTTTATTTAATAATAATAGAGATAATATTAAAGTTATTAAACTTAATTTATATTATATTAATAAAGATAAATTTAAGAATTAACTTATATAACTTTAATTATATTTTAAGTTTAATAATTATATTATATAAATTAAATAATATTTATTATTTATTATAATATATATAAGAGGATAAGCTTAGAAGTAAATTATACCTTTCTTTATATAATTCTTAGAAGAACCTAATAAAGAAGAAAATAAAGATATTAAATAATAAATAAAAAGCTTTATATACTTTTATATTAAAATTTAATAAGTATTTAGACCTTCTAATAAAAGTAATATAATAATATAAGTAATTTAATTTTTAAATTAATAAAAGTTAATTATAAAATACTTAATATAATTTTAATAATATTTTATTAAGATTAAGTAAGATAATAATATATTTATAATAATACATTAATAAGGATTAAAAGATAATATCAAAGATAAATTAATATATATTAAAGTATAAATTAATAAAATTAATAAATTTTATATCAATTATAATTAAGATTAATAATAAGCTTTATAAATAAATAATAGAGAAATATTATAATAGTAGAATTATAAGATTAAGGTAATTAGGATTTATTATTAAAGGCTTTAATAATAAATTTAAAGCCTTAAGAGATCTTTATAAATTAATACTTATAAAACTTAATATAATATAATATAAAGGTAAATTTAGGGGTAAAAAGTAATAAAATAGGGGTAAGAAAGTAATAACTTATTATAATTATAACAAATTAGGTTATATTACTAAGAATTATAAGTTAAAAAGTATAGTATAATAATTATAATTAAATATATTATAAAGAGTATTAATTAAGAGTAATAAACCTTTAAGAAATCTATTTAATATAGAGTATAATAATAAAGAATTAAATAAAATTATAAAAGATTTACTTAATAGACTTAACCTATTAAAAGATAATCTCTAGAAGATTTAATAATAATATTTAAATTTAAAATAGAGAGTTCTAATTAAAGAAAAGAATATTTATAAAATAAAAAGAAGGCTTCTAACAATTTAAGAAAGATTATAAGAACTTAAATTAAATAATAATAATAAAGTTTAAAAGGATTTACTTAAATAAAGATAAAGAATAAACAAAGGAGATTTAAATTAAGAAAATCTTAAGATTAATAATTAATTAATAAGACTTTTAAATAACTTTAAATCTTATACCTTTCTATCTTAAGTTTAAATTAATAATAATTTAAAAGAAAAGATAAAGTTAGAATCTTATTAAGAAAAGACTTTAAATAAATTATTAATTATAAAGTATTATAATAACTTATATTACCTAAAGTATAAAATTTTATATTAGAGCGCTTATATAAATAACTATTATAAGATATATTAAATAATCTAGACTTATAAAGGATAAATATTAATAATACTTATATATTAAAATCTAAATTAAAGAAATTAAAATAAATTAAAATATATTTAATACCTTATAATAAAGTAAGAATAAAGGTAGTTTCTTAATTAAGATAAAGAATAATATAAATATCTTTATATCTATCTTAAATAAGATAAAGAAATAAAATAATACTATTTAATAAAATAATATATATACTTATATAATAAGTATTAGAAGTATATATATTAAAAGAAGATTATTAAATTCCTTCTTAAATAAGGAAAAGAGTAATCCTTTAGATTAGGAGGAAGTATAAAGAGATTAATATCCTAATCCTTATAATATAATATCTATATATTATAAGTTATAAATTATATATAAATATTCTAATAAAAGTTAATAATTAATAAGTTATTATAGAAATAGATTTTAGAGTTAATAAGAAATTTATTTCTTAAAGTTAGGTACAATTAATAGGCTTACCTACTTAAAGCAAATATAACCCTTATAACTTATATATAGCTAATAGGTTAATACTATTAATAAATGGGATAATTAGGGAAATATACCTATTATCCTTAATAATTTAATAATATTATAAGGAAATTATCCTTAATATAATTAGGATAATTACTTGTTATATTATTTTAAGTATACCTTAATTAAAGAAGTAAAACCTAATAATAAATTAAAAGAAAGGAGTACTTAAGTTTAAATAATATAATAATATTATTAATATCTACCCCTTATATTAATAATAAATAATAGTAGATAAGAGATAAAGTTAAAGATTAATTAAAGTATAATTAACTTTAATCTTAATTAAGGATAACCTTTAAAGTAAAGGATTTAATTTAATAAATATTAATAAGGGTTAGTTAGGCTAATAAGTTAAAGTTAAAGGAGGAATTAATAAACCTTTTATTATCCCTTAATAATATAAGAAATAAAAGTAGCTATTTTAAAAAGAGATAATAATAAAAGCTTTACTTAAGTATTAACCTTAAGATTATAAGATCCTACTTAAATTAAATAAAGAGTTAATATTTAAATTAATTTATATACTTTTAAAGAAGGAACTTTTAATATTATATAAATATATTAAAAAGAATTAAAAAAAGGGATTTATTTAAGAATCTAAATTATTAATAAGTTATTTAATCCTCTTTATATTAAGAAAGGATAGAAAATTAAGGTTATATATTAATTATTAAAAGTTAAATAATATTATAATTAAGAATAAATGTCCTTTACTAAATATTAATAAGTTATAAGATAGACTTAGGAAAGTAAAGATATTTATTAAATTAAACCTTTAAGGAGCTTATAACTTAATTTAAATAAAAGATAGTAAGGAATAAAAGATAATATTCTAAATATATTATAATTATTATAAGTATTTAATAATATTATTTAGACTTATTAATATATTAATAACTTATTAGGTATTTATTAATAATATTTTAAGAGTGAATTTAAATAAGATAATTATTATATATCTTAATAATATATTAATTTACTTTAAAGATAAAGATACTTATATTTAATATATATAAGAAGTTTTATTATACCTTACTTATATTAAATGATATCTTAACCTAGAAAAATATAAGTTTTATAAGGAATTAATAGAATTCCTAGGATTTATAATTAATATAAAAGGTATTTAGATAAGCCCTAAGAAGGTTAAGGTAATACTTAAATAGCTTATATTATATAATATTAAAGATATCTAAAGTTTCTTAAGATTTATAAATTATAATTATAAATTTATAAAAAATTATCTAAAGAAAGTAATTCTACTTATAAATATTATTAAGAAGGATATTAAATTTAAATAAGATTTTAATTAAGAAAGAGTATTTAAGTTATTTAAATAACCTTATATAAATCTATTAATACTTTATACTTTTTAAGCTAATTAATTAGCTTAAATTAAAAAAGATACCTTAGATCTTATACTTAGAGCCTATTTATATTAAATAGTAGATAGAAAGTAGTACCTAATTACTTACTTTTCTAGGAAAATAATAGGAACTAAATAAAATTATAATATATATAATAAAGAATTACTTATAATAGTATATATACTTTAATATTAAAGATTATATATTAAAAGTTATTTTAAACTAACTATCTTTATAAATTATAAGAATCTTATTAACTTTATAATAATAAAAGAATTAAACTAATAATAAGTTTATTAGGTAAAATTACTAGGGTAGTATAAATTTAAGATTATATATATACCTAAAACGGATAATATTTAAGTAGATATCCTAAGTAGGTAAGAAGACTATATAAAAGATAAGGATATTATAACAAGATTAATCTTAAAATAAGAGGATAATAGATTATTTATATTAATAAGAGTTTTAATAGTAATTATATATATTTAAGTCCCTAGAAGTTTAGATAGTATTTAAAAGGGATATAAGATTAATAATTTAATAAAGATATTAAGATATTAATAGCTAAATATAAAACTCTTATAATATAAGGATAAAGTCTACTTACTAGGACTATATATTAAAGAAGTTATAAGAGATTATTATAATAATTTATTATAAGGGTATCCTAGAGTTATAAAGATATTAGAACTCCTAGGAAGAATATATATTATACTAGGATTATAAGTATATATTAAGAAATATATTAAGAGATATATAACCTATTAATAAAATAAGGTAGTATATTATATAAAGTATAAATAAATATAATTCATCCTAGTATTAAAATTATTATAAAAAGATATTATAATAGACTTTATAATTAAGTTATTAAAGTTAGGAGACCTAGTTATAAGAGAAGTTTATAACTTAATTATAATTATTATTAATAAATTAATAAAGTATATTATTATAATACTCTTTAAGGAGACCTATAATATAAAATAATTAGGTTTTATTCTTATTAATAAATTAGTTAGGGATTATAATATATTAGAGTTAATAATATCTAATAGAAATAAGCTATTTATATCTAATTATTAGAAAATATTAATATTAGTAATTAAGATAAAATTATATATATTAATAGCCTACTACCTATAAATAGATAAATGAATAAAATATATAAATTAAATTATAAAAGTATATCTAAGGTATTATATAAATATAAAGTAAGATAATTAGGTTTTACTACTTCTAATAGTATAGTTAGTATATAATAACAAATAGTTATAGATAACTAGGCTATTACTATTTTTTATGAATTATAATTAATATATAAATCTCTTCCTAGATCCTAGGCTAGGGCTAGAAGCTAATAAAGTATTAATCCTATTATTTAATATAAAGGTATTATATAAAGATATATAAGGTAAGATTAAAGAGATAAATTTAGGAACTTAATAATATATTAATAAGAAAAGAAAAATATATCCTTAATTAAAGGAAGGGAATAAAGTCTATCTCCTTATTAAAGACTTTAAGTTAAAAAGATAAAATTAGAAATAAAATAAGAAGCTTAAACTTATTAAAGTTAGACTATTTTCTATTTAAAGAATAAAGGGATTAGTAAATTATAAGTTAAACCTTCTATTAAATATTAAAGTATTTCTAATATTTTATATCTTTAAATTAGAATTAATAGACTTAGATATATCCTTATAAAAAACCTTTTATATATTATAAAAGAAGAGATAAAATATAAGGTTAAGGAAGTCCTAAACTAATAAAGTTAATAATACCTTATTAGATAAAAAAATTATAATAACTTTAAGAATACCTAGGAGTTAACTAAGAATTTAATAAATTATTAAAGTCTCTTAAAATAATTCTATTAAAATTAAAGGCTAATTAATTAATTATATTAAAGATGTTAAGTTTATTAGGAGGATTATTAAATAGTAATAAAGAAATAGGAGTCTTTATAAGATTATTACTCTACTTATCTTCCTTAATTTCTAAGATATTAATAAATTCCTTATTACTTAAATCCCTTAATTATTTTAATTAAAATTTCCTTTATTTCTTTAAGTAAGCGAGCTTTAAGTAAGTCTTAAGGATCTTATTATTTAACTTCTTAAACTCTTAGATTACCTTATTTATATCCTTAAAGTTAGGGGCTAAATTATATTAATATTTATAGTAAAAATATTCCTTATACTTAAGTTATTAATAAGTAATATAATAAGGGAGGCCTTATAAGTAATAGGACTTATAAGGATATATTATTATATAGGATTAATAGAATTTATAATTAATTATAAGGTTATAATAATAAGTATTAAAATATAAATATAATATATTAAGAAATTAAGAAATTAAATTACCTTTTTAAAGTAAAGGCTTAAAGAGGGAATCTAATATTATAAATATTAATTTAATAGGTATATTAAATTAAGTAAGTAGGCTTAAGTATAAAGTAAGGCTAAGTAGTTAAGCTATTATTTAAGAAATTTAAGAAACTTAAGGATTAAGCCTCTTAAGTTAATTAAGTTAATTAATCTTAATATAAATTCCTTTATTTATATGATAATATTATTTTTATAATATATAAGAACTTTATATTTAATTTATATTATCTCCTAAGTATATAAATATTAATATTTAAGTATTAAATATTATTAAATATTAATTTAGCTTAATAAAGCCTACTTTTACTCCGCCCTTAATACTCCTTTTTATAAGACTTAACTAGGTCGATTAAGAGCTAGGCCCCTAAGAGGTCTAGGAATTAAAAGAATCCTAATACTAGCGCTAATAGAAAATTATAGATTTAAGATCTTAAATCTTAATTTTCTATATTTAGGATTTTTAGGCTAAAATAAAATTTAATAAAAACTCTTTATATTATTATTTTTACCTGAAAAATATATATTTAATAGGATTAGTATATTTATATTTTCTATATAAGTTCCTAAGTTATTAATATAACTAGTAAAGAAGAAGTCTTTATAAGTTTAAGACTATTATAGAAGGCTTCTATATACTAAGTAAATATAAATATTATAATCTATAATAATAGTTATAATAAATAGCAAAATTAATATCCTTACTAATAATAGTTATAAGAATAAAATCTTAATATAAACGATTAAAGGCTTTAATAAGTATAATATTAAAAGTAAAATCCTAATATTACTAGAAGTTAATTAAGGCTCTTATTATCTTAAATACCTTTATAATCTTTTATAAGACTTACTTTTATACTTAAGATCTTTAATACTATTAAGGTTATTAATATTATATTATATATTACCAGAGAATACCTATATATTAAGAATCTATTACATTAGTAAATTTTAAACCTATCCTAAGTAAGAGAGATAACTTATAAGTTATATAAGTAATATAAGTAAGTATTTAAAAATTAAAAATTAAAAATTAGATAAAATTATATCATATATAAACGCTTAGATAGTAAGTTTTAAACTAAGGTTTTTTAAAATTTAGGCCTAAGTAGGCTAAGCTATTTCTTAAGAGAGGAGCTAGAAACCTCTCCAGCTCGCCTATTAATTAATAAATCTAAAAATATACTCGAAATTTAAAATTTATATTAAAAATGTATTAATATAATATATTTTTAATCCTTCCTCTTATTAAGGATAGATAATTTTATTAAAGTTTATTAAAGTTTAAAAAGTCCTAAGTTAATTTAAGTAAGTTATTAACTCCTAAGTATTTAAGCTATTAAAAGTAGCTTATCTTATACTAAAATCCCTTAAGAATAAAAAAGATAGTATCCTTACTATTATAACGCTAGGGGATACTTTAGCTACGTAGGTAGCTAATTAGAAGTCCTTATATATATCTATCTATTATTATATATATAAGAATAAAAGAAAGAAAGGATTTTAAGAAAATCATTAAATAAGCCTTCTACTAATTAAGCTTTTCTAGGGGTAATAATAAGGTTATAATAGTAATAATTAGGTTATAAAGTAGCTCTAGTAGTAGGTAAGAGGTATATCTTAAAGCCTATTAAGAAATAAATATAATTAGACTAAGTCTAGTTAAGATATAAATATCTAAGTAATAATAATATTTCACTTAATTGAATTTAGATCATTAGTCTTAGTAATATTAGTAGAGTTCCTTAGGACCTAATTATAGTTAATTAGTAATATCTTTACTTTTATAATACTTCTTACTACTATACTCCTTATAGATTAGTATCTTAGTAATTATACTACTATTGTAATTACTAGAAATAGTCTTATAGATATTAGTTTATAAAACTTTATATATAAGTCGTGGATTAATATAGTAGGAAAGGACTTTAAGATGAATAGGATAATCTAATTAGATAGTTTCTAGTAGAGTATATCTTATGAAAAGATCGTTTATCATTATATAATTCTTTACTATTAATTAATATATAGAAGGTAAGGATAATATTAATTAGTATATAAATAATAGTATAAGAGATAATACTTATAGCTATTTATGAATTCCCTATTTATCTTTCTATAGTTATTATACGTGAAGGTATAATTCTAACTAATATAAATACTCTTATATAGGATTATTATAAGGCTCCTATCTATTAAGAGTAATCTTATAATAGATATATATAATAAGATCTTTTAACTAAGGTATAAGTAAGTACTAAAAGCTTATAAGAGTTATAAGTTCTAAGATATATAAGGAAGGCTATAATATATATATAACTAGTTATTTATAGTAAGTATTCTTAGTATTATCTTTGAAGTAATATAGAAAGATAAGGAGGTAATAGATTAAGATAGCTCTATTATAAATTAATCTTTTAAGATTATCTATTTAGATAATAATATTATTATAAGGTATAAGGATATTATTAATATACTAGATAGTTTATAAAAGAAGAAGGGAGGTTTAGTATTATTTTTCCTAAGGTAGTCTAGAATAATAAGGAGGTAATAGATAGAGGTAAATTTTTTATAGATAGGACTTTTAGGTCTATCCTATTAAATAGGCGTACTAGTCTAGTAAATATATCTATAAAAATATTTCACCTACTTAAAGTACTTATAGTTAATTTTAATAGGTTTAGTAGAAATATCCTATATTATTACTCTTAAGGGATTTTAATATAAAATAAGTTACTTTTAATAACCTAAATATTAAGAGTTAGTAGCTTACTTAAATTAACTTAAAACTTTTTAGACTTTAATAAAATTTAATAAAATTATTTATCCTTAATAAGGGGAGGGTTATAAATATATTATATTAATATATTTTAAATATAGATTTTAAATCTAAAGTCTATTTTTAGATTTATTAATTAATAAGCGAGCTAGA
>JAABUL010007493.1_pt1 | contig 11745 bp, 13 predicted proteins | sample 5559151 | NCBI WGS metagenome assembly JAABUL01 (sample SAMN10711876, study PRJNA513368) | rock metagenome | isolation source: Antarctica rocks | place: Antarctica: Victoria Land, Pudding Butte sud | reverse complement strand
CAAGTCACTCTATTGAGGAAGTCCTGGCGCTGAAAGCTGCTAGAAATTCACGTTTGAATGCGAATCGTATGCTGCGCGCTAAGAAGGTCCTGGCCTATGTCACGGAGAGGATCGATCCACAGCCCAATCCGCCAGAAGCTGGCTCGCTCAAGCCAGAGGAGTATCTGGAGCTTCACTGTCAAAATCAGGTAAGCCGAGCACTGCCTCTTACATCTACGTCTGTTCTTTGTTGACGACTGAGGAGGTTGTTCCACCAAATACCACTCTAGCTGCCTTACGCACTCACATATGGAAGACGGGGGGTGATATAATGCTCTACTACAAATCTAATGGGAGGAAGCCAGAAATAGAAAGGAAAGGGATTCTGACCGACGAAATCGAGCAACGACCTGAGAGCAAAGACTCGCAAACGATATGAATGCGAAAGGGTGATCTCTACGGTGCAGAATCTATGAGCGTAGGGAGGACTCCCAGCTTCTACAAATTGAGGATATGAGTCTCTGAGGTTGGATGGTCACATATCACCAAGGATAGCGTGCATGTACAGCATGTAGAAGCTGTCATCGAACGTGGCATAATGTATTATACGTCCATTGGTAGCTTCCTAGAAAGATAGCACCACCAGCAGATATCCACAATATCCTCGGTCCTATACCAGCAAAGAAGGCCTTTGGTCCAGACTCCTTCAAGATCTGCATCGCCAAAGGCACCATGGCCTGCTTCTCTCGCGCCAACATCATCCTCGTCTTCAAAACATCCAAAGGCGTCGTCAGCCCGGCCGCCACCGCCCCAGCCAAACTCCCAAAAACACCACTCTCTACCGCTGTAACATTGCGCGTGCCCTTAGTCCTCATTCTCCACTTCTTCATGTCCTCCCACAGCGGGAATTGTATGATCGTGAAGGGTACCTCCCTCATCACAGTAACGCTCCAGCCTCTGTACATCTCCCCCCAAACCCCCCTCCAACCAACACTCCGCCTCAGATGCAGAATCGAGCCCAGCGCCGCAAGTGAGCTCGACGCCTGCACGGCTTGCGCCCTTTGCTTCACCACCTCTGTCGGCACCCTCACTGCACATGCAACCACCTCGCCCGCCGACGCCGCCACCATATGCTCTATCGGCTCTGCCCAAGTCCGCAGCGGTTTCTGCTTCTCAGAACCTGCTGCTTGAGCATCTGCTTCTCGCCTACGCTTGAGGAGAGCCTTGATGGATTCGTAGGACACGAAGAAGAGCGCTGCGCCGGGAGCGGAGCCGACGAGCGCGGAGCCGACGCCGGCATAGATGCCGCGGAAACCGCCGGAATGGGAGAAGCCGGCGGAGGATTGGAGGCGGGTTTTGAGGGTGTCGATGGGGTAGAGGGAGAGGTCGACTGCAGTGCCTGCTAGGGCGCCGGCCTGGGAGGCATGAGTCACTGAAAGATGGAAAGGAAGTGAGCTAGAGGAGGTTGATGGGTACTTGCCAGTAAGGCTCGCGTGTAAGGGCTTTCGATTGGACTTGTCATTGTGCCTGGACGAGACCGGAGGTATACTACTTTGGGTCTGACAAAGTTACAAAAGGCCAGGACATGGCAGGCGAAGCATTGACTTGAACATTATGCTTATGGATTAATTACGGTGCTCGGTAGATACTGGCGGAATGATTCCGCGGTTTCCTACTGGTACCTGACTAGCAAGTACGAGTACATCCAGTTGCCTTCTCGATCGTCTTAGAGGACTTGACAGGAATTTCTGATGGATGTGTTTGTTATTTCAACGTCATTTCGAAGCTATTGAGGAGGTTATGTGGAAAAGTGAGCGATCGTGCCACATAATATGGCCAGGCTCAAAGATTTCCATCTGGGTGCAGAACGCGCGAGTTATCTCGTATGATGCCTATGCTGGCTCATGTGCGACAAACCTCATCTGCATTGACCACTGAACTTCCGATATCCGCAGCAGAGTTCTATAATGCATTTACTCGAGTATGGAAGCCCATCGAGGGTCGGGGTGGAGGGACCCGACCGCACATCGGTAAGCTAGGGGAGCAATGAAACTTATATGGCTGGTCGCTCATTCATTTCCATCAGGGATTGCCGTCAGCGGAGGTGTTGATTCTATGGCGTTGGCAAAACTTTGTGTGGAATTGAGGAAGTCTCGACGTTACACTTATAAACCGAACTTTCATGCTTTCATCGTCGACCATAAAGCTCGTCCAGGTAGTGGAAAAGAAGCTGACCTCGTCGCCAGGCGTCTTACTGAGATAGGTACGCTCTGCTCCTTCGCCTTCTACACCACCCATTGACCTTCGCAGGGCTTCGCTCGACAATTGTGAGCTTGCAGTGGCCGTCTGCCGCACACCCAACAGGATCCAGCAGTTTCGAGACACAGGCCAGGAGCTTGCGCTATCGTGCTCTGGGAGCAGCTTGTCGAGGCAGAACAATCCGACACCTTCTCCTCGCTCATCACAATGACGATCAGGCCGAGTCAATGCTCATGAAAGTCGCCACAGCAGGCGAGCACATCTGGTCAATACGGCCAATGGGCGATTCTGAGCTCAATATCCCGGAATGTTGGAGCTGTCACGGACTTCACGAGAGCGGCCAACGCGAATTCCAAGCTACTCTACTAGAAGATGCGCTGAAAAAGAAGAATCAGTACCGTGGCTGGCAAAACGTCCGCCCAAAGCTTCACTCTCAATTGCCAGGTTTACAATATGAGGACGGTGGTGTCAAGATTTACAGGCCACTAATGCAATTCTCGAAGCGGGAGCTGGAGGCAACCTGCCGGAAGCATCAAGTGGAGTGGGTCGAAGATGAGACGAACCAGGACGTGACGATGACTCCACGGAATGCTATCCGATCTTTTCTTCAGAATCAACGGTTACCATGGGCGCTCTCCAAAGAGCCTTTACTCGGTCTGGCACAGAAAATTGGAGAAAAGCTCAAGGGTTACGAGACTCGTGCAGAGACCTTGTTACGCCGCACTCAAATCATATCCCTAGATCTGCGCTCAGGACGTCTTGTCGTTCGTTTGCCACGCCGACTTAGATCATACAAGTCGACGCCGCAGATCTACACGAAAGAACACCTGTCTATCCTAAGGACCAGAGCTACGATGCTTTTGATGCGCTTGTTATCGTTGGTGACACCTTTGAATTACGTCCAGCAATCAAGGGTTCACAATGCGGCAGAGGTTGTGTTTCCAGATATCCTGGGATCCGATGCTGAGACTCACCGGACAGTCCCACCTTCGTTGAAATTCAATATAGGGGGTGTCCTCGTGCAGCGGATCAGAGCTCCTGCCGCGTCATCGGGAGATTCCAATCACACACGCTCCTCTAGCCTAGATCGCGACTTCGTCTGGTCGTTTACCCGTGAGCCATACCGGCATTCAAAGCGGCCCTGCATAATCATACCATCGTTCCGGCAGACAGATCTACAAGAACCCCTTCCCCGATCTCAAATCCTTGAAGCAGCAGCCAATTGGGCTTCAAGGCCAAGTTGGCAATTCTGGGATGGCAGATATTGGATTCGGGTCTCCAACCACACAGGAGCGGATGTCGTAGCCCGGCCTTTGAGGATAAGTGACCTTCATAGCATCCATAAGGCCGTGTCTCCTAGCCAATACAAAGAATTCACTGGAGAGCTGAGAATGGCGGCGCCCCATGATGCTCGCTGGACTGTACCGGTTATTGCCGAGACTGGTGGCTTGGAGCGACCGCTTGCACTGCCTACTTTGCACTGCAAGTTGGATCTCACGCCAGTAGGTCTACTGTGGGAAATCAGATACAAGTACATACACTTGGGACATGCCATAGATACAAACTGCATCATCAGGTGAGCCAAGTCCACGTTATCTTTCGGCATACAATGTTCGTCAAGAATGGAGTTGTGAGATAGCAAAAGCGAGACGATGGGCCTCATATCGTCCTTGCAATCTGTCCTCCCTTGACGACGATAACGCTTTGCCGACTACCCTTGTGGGCTAAATCACACTTTGCACACGGTATCATACAGTACAATGGAAAGAAGATTTACGATTGCAATAACGAAGAGCCTAGCTCGAAGAGAACTTACCTTTGACTGCAAGGACAACGAAATGAAGCTAATCACTAATGCCATGGACAACGCGTTGGCAAGCAGCCTGCATGTCTTATGCATGCAGAAAGATCAGCGATGTCTGCGGATATATCTCCGCCTCCCAGCAACCACGACACATTAGATCTCCTATTCAAATTGATCAACAAGTGCCCAACTTCCAAATTTCAGACCTCGCGGTCAAGCAATGAGCAACAGAGCAGTCTGCAGCTCAAGCGACCGAATATGAGCGTGTCCTGTACAAGTCATCAACGAAGTAATAAATGGCTGACCGATGGTCAAAGAGGTAAACCGTCAAAGCAACGTTCGACGATCCTCATTCGAGACACCCATCGTGAAGAAAAAGATTACACCCTCCGCATCCGCCACTCGCCACGCGCCACCCGCACCCCAGTTCGCCGCGGGCCTTACCGCCGTCGGTTTTCTGGGCCGGCATGACCCTCGGCCGCGTGCTCCTCAGCTTCATCACCCCACTCGCCTCGCCATCTTCCTCTGCCTCGCCTCCACCACAGTCGCGCACCTCGTGTTCTGGCTCGTCCCCATCTTCCCCGTATCCGCAGCGGGCTGGGCTCCTTCAGCGAGCCGTTCTTCCCCGCGGCGATCGTGACGGCGAGTCAGCTGCTGCCGCAGCATCTGCATATGCTCAGGGCGGGATTGGGTTCATTGCGGCTTTCGGGGCGGCAGGGGGGGCGTGTGTGCTGCCGTTTGCGGTGGGGAGCGTTGCGCATGTGGGGAGGGGGGGGTGCAGGTCTTGATGCCGATTGTGTGGGCGATGATCGGGGCTGATGCGGTGGTCTGGGGGCTGGGCCAAAGGGCGAGGTGACTGAAGTGGTATAGACGTATAGACGTATAGACGGACTATGGACGTATAGACTGATGAATGATCAATGATAATGTTCTAATCACGGATTCGAGTTCCAATTTGCTAGGTTGGTGAGATATGCTTTTCAAGGACAGGCTCGATATGAGATACATGTAGATACCACATGCTTCCTAAAGTATTGTTACAGCCAGAAACAGCCACACCACAGCGCCCGCTCAAAAACCCACTGTGCAAGCCGGGGATATCGCAGAAATGTAGCAAGAAACCAAACCCCCAAAGCCAGAAAGTGAGGGAAGAAGAACGTCCCGAACGCTAACAAAAGTCATCAATCATCCACCCCACCCCCTCCCAACCGCTCACTCTCCCCACCCACCTCATACACCTTGATCAGCGTCCCCTCCCCCCCTTTCTCAAGATCGATCCCAAAGACATAGAACCGCCCCTCATTCGTCACGGCCATGACCTGCGGACTCGTCCCGCTCATAGCCACCACGCTCCGCAGCTGGCTGCCGCCGGGGCCGGACGGCGGCGCTTTGGGGATCTTCAGCCAGGCGAAGTCGCGCGCTGGCTCCCACATTTCGGAGACCGCTTGCGGGAGGTATGCGCCCACGGAAGCGGCGAAGCTGGTGCTTACGTTTTGGGAGGTGCGGCGGATCATGCCCATGAAGGTGCCGTTGGTTTTTCGCGCGGATATGGAGGATGTGTCTGCGCCGTTTGAGATGGAGCGCAGGAGATCCGGTTGGGAGTCGCTTGAGGGGCTGAGACTACGATCGCGCGCAGCGCCTGAGGAGGAAGAGGGTCGGAGGGCGGAAGGCGAGGCGTCGCTTTCTTTGCGATGGGGAGCGGGGGCGCCGAGCTTGAAGATGTGGATTGTGTCGGTGGCGGAGGAGACGCAGAGGAGGGAGGAGGTGGCGTTGAAGGACATGCTGAAGATGCGGGAGGGCATGGAGCCGCGGCGGAACTGGTAGAGTTTGCGGGCGGAGGGGATGGAGAAGACGCGGATGATGGTGCCTTTGTCGGAGGCGGTGGCGAGGAGGGTGCCGGTGTTGTTGAGGGTGATGCAGGAGAGCGGGGAACGGTGGGCTTCGACGACGTTGATGGCTTCGAGCTTGAGGGCGTCGAAGAGGAGGACGGCGCCGCTGGTGGGGGGGATGTGGGATGTGCTGGGTGGGGCGTGGGATGGGGGGGCGAAGGAGGAGGGGGCGGCTTTTTGAGGGAGGGGGTAGGCGAGGTAGCAGTTCTCGGAGGAGGGGGAGAGGGCGCAGATGGCTGGTATAGATTAGCAAAGAGGCATGTCTCCTGTCCAGGAAGACCATACCGTTGGGGTTTGGCGATGTTTCAATAGTGTACAGGAGCTTCATGTTGCTTATGTCGTAAAGGTAGATTTGGTCCTCGAGGATGACGACGAGGCGCTTCCGGTTCAACCGTACGGCGAGTACGGTTGTGGGAAAAGTAAGCTCGCATATCGTAGACTGCCTCTTATAGTCCAGAACGGTCAGCACCTCCTAAGCATGAAATCCTCTCAGCAAGATCAGGACGAAGCCTGCCGTTCATGCATTATTGTCGCGCAAGGCAATAATGCATGAAGACAACGACGTACTTTCGTATTTGTGATTTGCAATCTTCGCGGCGACAAGATGAGGGCGACCAACGATGTAGAGAAGAGCATCTCCAGCAGGGCAATGTCACCTTGCTTCGTCTCGAAGCATTTCGAGAAGGGCTCAGTAGTGTATATGCGAAAGCCTCTTGAGGTACCTACATATCCACATAAGTACAGATCATGAGGGAAGTCAGGTAACTCATAACACACCTACAGCCAAATGGCTGTGGTCCTGGTTGAACGTGACAAAGTTCATCGACATGGTCACCCGCTGGAAAGGATGGCCAGAAGTCTAGGTTGACCTCTACAAGGCAACTTATAGTCGGCAAGAGTCGTGTTTCTTCATCAGCAATGTGCGCGATAGTGTTCAATGAACTTGTTGAGTGTGTCATCTATATCGGTGAAGTAGCATTACTAGCAATTGCCATAACACGATGTTGGTGCCGAAGGATTTCACGTGTTTGGACCCACTCGAGCCACTCTCAGGAAGCGACAGCCATCATCGGCAAAGTACAGGGATCAACCGCCTAGGCAGATTAATCTTATCTAATCTTATCTTTTTACAAGGAAACGAACCACATGCCAAGCGTCGAGACAATCGCTCCTGAGAAAACCTCCCCGTCCGATTGATATCTCCATAGCTTACAATATGGAGTCGTCCACTAGAACCTTGCCGGGGAGAGGGTCCAAAGCGAAGCAAGATGATTCAATCATGGCGGTATGTCTATCTTACTGCCGGTAAATCTCCGTGCTGAGACGACTCTAGACCAATAACAGTAGTATTGTCTCTAAGAGGAGCGTCGAACGTCTCTACTATCCAGAACCCCATTTCTTTCGCTATTTTGTCAAGAAGCCCCAAAGAAGATCACCTCTGATCAATCGAGGATACTGGCTGCGGATGCACGCCGTCGAAACTGTAATCCGGCGTTTCCTTGATGATTGCACTGACAAGCCGAAACTCGTCATCAACCTAGGCTGTGGGTAGTGAGTAAGACGCACCGTCACTATGTAGGGGGCTGCCAAAGATATTGATTGCGCTAGTGATCCACTACCATTCCAATGGCTTTCCACGTCAACGGAACGCTGTGAGAACACAATGTTTGTGGACATCGATTACCCGGAGCTGTTAACAAAAAAGCTCAAAATTGTCTCAGAGACACCGCAACTCGCCGACTTGGTAGGGCCATGTCAGGAAACAGGATCCTCGAAGTCGGTATTGTATCGTACTCCACATTACATTGCCATCGGCTGTGACCTTGCAAACATTGAAGCCTTGGACGACGTTCTAGCGAAAGAGCTGGATGCCAAGAGCTCCATGATACTGTGCACTGCGGAAGTTTCTGTGACCTATATGCGCACAGAAGCCGCCGACTCCTTGATTGGATGGGCCGCTCAGTATAAGGACAGTATGTCAGAAACTATCTTCGCGTTGTGTATTGCCAGATACCTGCTGATCGCTATAAGTCCGTTTCTACTTGCTCGAACAGTATTTGCCAGATGGTGCATCTCATCCATTCGCCCAGAAGATGATTCAGCATTTCGACAACTTACACACACCTTTGAGGTCGATACACCAGTATCCTCAGCTGTCAGACCAGGAGAATCGCTTTTGGCAAGCTGGATGGCGTTTTACGCATGCCGTAAGCCTTTGGGAGCTGTGGAATAATCCCTCGTTCCTCACCGAAGAACAACGTTTACGCCTGAACGACGTTGAACCATTTGATGAATGGGAAGATTTTGTCTTATTTGCCTCTCACTACTGTTTGCTCGAGGCTTCGAATGGGGTTCTTGCTCGAAGAGCAATGTCGAATGGCAACACTGCACATCATAAATCCACGATCATTGATGACACGAATTGTTCCTCAACATGGTGTAAAAGCCCGATGAACTCTCCCCCTTTCGCAACCGTCGGGAGCCCGCGAAATGTTCGTCGTCGTTTTGGCGCTGCATTGAGTTTATCTCCTGGAGTGATTGGTCACCATGGTGGCCTAGGGAGCCAGAGTCGCAACAACAGCACCGATGTGTATCGAAAAGAGAACGCGGGCCACGAGCGACAAGTTTTGCCCCCTGGCGCTATTGAAGCTCGCATGTGTCATACGACCACTTGTTTAAAGGACGGATCATCGCTCCTCGTAGGTGGCAGAAGCTCTCCTGATCATGTGCGGTCTGATTCCTGGCTTGGTCGGAATCAAACTTGGGAGAGGGTCGACGATCTACCCTTCCCTGTTTACAGGCATTGTGCATGCAGTGTCGGTCGCAGTGATGGAGAAGAGGCCGTGCTCATTTTCGGTGGAAGAACGAACAGCAGAGATGCCTCGAATCATTGGTTGCTGTGGCGTGACTCCACAGGCTGGATTCCAGTATCGGCGAGTGGCGATACGATGTCACCACGGTTCGGCGCAGCAATGGTTTCAACTTCTGAAAGTCAAGGGATTGTCCTTGGAGGTATGGCTGCAGATGGCACAATTTATCAAGAAATGTGGCTTTGGAAAGTCGCCGATGTTGATACAAGTCCATCGATATCTTTAGTGAAGTGCATGAACTCCTTCAGTCCATCCAAGATCGGTCCAGCGCAAATTTACCGATTCGGAGCCTGTGTTGTACAGTCATCCATAGGCATTCTACTTGTTGGAGGCGTTGCCGATCGTGTGCTACCGAATAAATCTGCTTGCATCTGTCTACCCGGGACGTTCGATGACGGTCTAAAATCCACAAAGCCTTTCATAATCGAATGGAGCACATCTGTGAGAACCCAAGATCGTCCTTTGCTTGTGGGACACAGTATCCTCGAGCATTGTGGTTCCGTCATTGCCGTTGGGGGCGGAGTCAATTGTTTCTCTTTTGGAACGTATTGGAACCAGTCCATCTGTACTCTGCACTCTTCTACTTATGAGAGGCCGCCCTGGGAGCTTGATGACCCAGTTGGCAACAAAGCCGGGGAAAATCCTCCACAACAGCCAGAGACTTTATTGGAATGTCATTTCAACCAGGTGTCAGTGGTCGATACAATTAGAGCAGAGACAGTCAGAAGCACTCATGTAGCCACTGCCAAGGATTTTGACCGAATTGTCAACAATTCAAAGCCAGTCGAGATGGAAAATATGGAGCTTGGGGCATGTCTCACCGAGTGGTCATTTGATACTTTGAAGCAAAAGATTGGAAATAATCGGCTGGCACGTCTTCCTACCCGTCATAGCTCCTTGTTGTTGACTTCGCTCAGGTGGTAGTTCATGAGGCGAGTGAACAGCACATGAATTTCCAGACCAAAAACTTCAAGTACACTACGAAGCCGTTGGGTCAGTGTCTGGACGAGATCGCAAGCGGGTCACCGCAATACCTACGGACTCTGTCGGCAGAGAAGCCAGCCGAGAAGCCAGCGGAATTTGCGTCCGACTTCCCCGAGCTTGCTGCAGACTTCATTCTTCCTCCACAGCTCCGGAGAGTGTCACAGAACGCTCACAGCTCGCCCCTGAGAATCTCAGGGCCTGTTAATATGTGGCTTCATTATGATGTGAGTCTACTGGCGAACCTCTTTTTTGGCTGAAAAGACATGCCGGCTCCGATGTGACAAATGGAATTGGGGTTTCTGGGTTGTCCGCAGGTCAACCTCCAAAGAAATATGTTTGTTGCAGAATTGAGCGTGTCATGCTCTCGTTGAGATTCCGTGCAGGTGGTAGACTCGAGCTGATGGTTGACTGGTTTAGGTCATGGCGAACGTTCTCTGTCAGATCAAGGGACGCAAACGGGTCATGCTATATCCGCCGTCGGATATCGTGCACCTTGAGGTACCTCCAGGTGAATCGAGTTCGAGCATGAATATCTTCGGAGCAGACCACGCGACAAATCCTTCAGGTCCGGCTACGCATCCTCAAGAAGCCATCCTAGGACCGGGCGATGTTCTCTTCATCCCTCCTCTGTGGCTTCACGCATCGTCACCACTGGAAAACACGAGCATCTCGATCAATGTATTCTTCCGCAACCTTGAGGCCGGATATGCAGCCGGCAGAGATGTGTATGGGAATCGGGACGTACACGCGTATGAGAAGGCAAGAAAGGACGTGGCGAGGATGGTGAAGAGCTTCGACCACCTGCCGGCGCCGATGAGTCGCTTCTACCTGGAGCGACTGGCCTCCGAGTTGAGAGAGAAGGCCGTGTCACTCGCGCCTTGACCAGGCCTTCTCCAACATTCGCGAACCAACAATTTCTTGCGCATCGTCAAACGCAAAATCAACAATGGCCATGGGAAGGGCATGGAAAGAGCCGATGGGACCGAAAGCGGCTAGCTTGATGCGATGGATGCAGAGCTAAGCACGCACGCGCAGGCCCATAATGCCTGTTATCCTTCCCTTCCGCCCTCGCCCAGGATAACCAAGGCTTAACCAAAGATCCGATCGATAACGGAACTAAACGTTCCCTTCTACTGCTCCTACCAAATGTCACCGCCCGGCCCATTATGGAATTCGGAAATACGGGTATGGGTACAGCATGTGGACAAGATTCCGTTGCCAGCACCCAAAGCGCCATCCGCCCTCGAGAGTCGAGGGTTCGGCGAGAGGACGCCAAGGATCTGCGCGAACGGGTGCGCTATCCCTCTCTGGGGGCTCCAGCGTGGACAGGGGTGGCCTGCGTTTCAAGATGCGGGGTCTGAGCTTCTCCGCGATTGTGAACCCGACTGGGGGGTGGGACTGGGGGGGACTTTGTATGGGTCGAAAGACTCGGAAATCCTTCACTCCTCGCTCTCGCTCTGCCTCACCACTCTCCGGCTCCTCCAATCCTGCCTTCTTGCTCCCAATTCTGCCTTCTTGCTCCCACCTGCCTACGCCTCCTTCTTGTACTGTCTTCAATTGACTCCTGTTCCTCCCGAATCCTTGGCATTTGGCTCAGGATGTAATCCTCATCTTCTGGCGGATATTGCTCCTGCGTCGACTCGGGCATCGTCGACAAGAATTAGCTAGCTACAGTATTGTTGTGTGTCCTCATGCCGCCTCACCGATTTGCATTGTACAAGGCTGACCAGTAGACGCAGTAGCTTCAATCGTCCGTACTCCAATACTGACAGATCCTGAAAGAAGCACGAAACAAAAACGCCCTCCAACGCGGCTTCAAGGACGATTGCTTCGGAGCAAGACTCTCCAAAGCCGCATAAAAAGTCGAGAAAGTCTCTCGGTCCTACAGAGGGCTTCCAATCAGCTGAGACAGGGCAGTCACGCTGCTGGCGTCGAAATTGCAGGGGTGCTGAGCCATTGA
>JAABUL010007492.1_pt1 | contig 11746 bp, 14 predicted proteins | sample 5559151 | NCBI WGS metagenome assembly JAABUL01 (sample SAMN10711876, study PRJNA513368) | rock metagenome | isolation source: Antarctica rocks | place: Antarctica: Victoria Land, Pudding Butte sud | reverse complement strand
GCGCCGACGCGCCCTGGCCCGTGCAGTACGAACGCGCCAAGCCCGCGAAGCCGTAACGGATGTTTATCGGCGTCGTCGTGATCCTGTTCGGGGTGGGGGCCATCCTACTGGGGGGATTGCAACTGGCCGGCGCGCTGCCCGTGACGCGGCGCGCCGGCGGCTTCGGCGCGCCCTCCGGCTACCTCAACATCGCCACGGGCGTCCTGCTCATCGCGCTCGGCGCGCTGCGCCTCAAGGGTTTGGTCTGACCGTTACATGTACGCCCCGATGCGGTAGAATGGCGAGACATGACTGGAAAGGATCGGCGGCATGGATCGATTGGACACAGGCGCGATGGCGGATCGGCCGACTTTCCTGCGTGGCCTAGCCGTGGCGGGCGCGGCGCTGGCAGGATTGCGGCGCCGTCCGCCCCATAGCTCGCCTGAGCGCGCATCAGCGGGTCCAACCGCCGCTGACCGCGCCATCCTGCGCGCCGCACAGGTTGCCGAGGCGCTCGCCGTCACCACCTACGACCATATCATCACAGTGTCGCCGCTTTTCTCCTATCTGTTCCCGCAGGATCAGTCCTATATGCGGGCCGCGCGTCAGGAGGAGATGGCGCACTATCAACTCCTGGCGCGCCTCACCGGCGCGCCGGCGCCCTATACGGCGTTCTACTATCCCCGTGGCATGTTCACCACGGCCAGCACGACGCTCGACACGCTGGTCACGCTGGAAGAAGCCTTCATTGCCGCCTACCTTGTCGGTGTACGCGACCTTTCGTCGCCGGACCTGCGCGCCGCCGCCGCCCGCATCATGGGCGTCGAGAGCGACCACCGCACCATGGCGCGGGTGCTCGCGCCGGGACTGGATCCCGCGGTAGGCGGTCCGCTCAGGACGCTCACAGGTTTCGCGGGGACGGCCGAGGTGGTCGACCCTGCCAACAACAACGGGTTCGAGCGCACGCTTGGCTGGACCCGCATCGACCAGGCGCTGACCGCGTTACGTCCGTTTATCGAGAAACGCGCGGCGGCCGGCGCCGGATTCGACGCGTCCAGAGCCTACCCGTTCCGGCCGTTCACGCCGGCCCTGCCCACCTCTTTGGGAGGGTTTTAGCCATCTCGGGTCGAGGCCATGCCGCGGGATTGGTCTCAGAGGGCTACATCATGACAGACGAGGAGCAACAACATCACCTCCGCGACCTGGTGGCCGCCTACGTTGTGGGCTCCGTTACGCCACTCGAACGGGAGCTCGTCGACAGCCACCTAGCGACGTGCGCCGCGTGCTGTCGGTTGGAGGCCGAATTGCGCGAGGTCGAGCAGCTGCTTCCTTCCCTGGCCTCCGAGTTGGACCCGCCACCGGCGCTGAAAGCGCGCCTGATGGATGCGGTACGGGCCGAGCCGCGTAGCGCGCTACCTGACGCTATGATCCCCCGCCCCTCCGCACGGCGCGCTGTTCCAGCTTACCCCGCGCGCCAGGAGCCACGCCCACTCGATCGCGCGCATCGCGGCGTTTCGCCCGCAAGCCGGAGGCTCTCCGGGCGCGTCGCCGCCCTGGCGCTAGCCGCCGCGCTCGTCGTGCTCGCGGCCGGCGTCGGGGCCTAGCGCGTCTGGGGTGGGCGTCAGCCGGTCCCGACCACCGAGGTCGCAATCGCCGGGACGCCAATGCAACCCGCCATCCATGGCTCGCTGCGCTATTTCGCCGCAAGCAATCGCCTCGACCTGGACGTCCATGGCCTCAAGCCGATCCCGTCCGGCCGCGTCTATGAACTGTGGCTGATCCGGGGGTACTACCGCGTGGTCAAAGACGTGGGCGCGTTCCGCCCATCGTCCGATGGAACGGCCAGCCTCACGACCACGAGCGCCAACGTATCAAATTACACGTTGACCTGCCTCACCATAGAGCAAGCGCCGGGCGCGCGGCGCCCCACCACACCGCTGGTCGCCTTCGGAAACATCACCGGCTAACACAGTTTCGCGGCGAAACCGTGTCACCCGGACAGAACGTCCATGAACAGAACACCTTATCGGGGGGGCGGGTATCACGCGACATCCGTGGCCAGCGAGGTAGGCTCGGGTACAGCCGTTGGGATGGCCTGTACGTGCGGCGCCGCCGCGGGTTGGCCGCCCTGCGCGGGGGCCAGCGCGGCGCCGCGCAGGAAAGCATCGACGATCGCCGCGTCCCACTGTTGGCCGCGTCCCTCGCGCAAGATCGCCCTGGCTTTGTCCGCCGGCATGCCGCGCCGGTACGGCCGATTGCTCGTCATCGCGTCATAGCTGTCGGCGACCGCGATCACGCGCGCTCCGAACGGGATGTCCGCTCCCGCAAGCCCATGTGGATAGCCAGTTCCATCCCAACTCTCGTGGTGGTGCAGCACGATCTCGACCCCGCGCGCGAAATCGACATAGCGCTTGAGCAGGGCGGCGCCGTGCACGGGATGCTCTTCCATGATGGCGCGCTCCTCGTCGGTTAACCGTCCCGGCTTGTTGAGCACCGCGTCGGGGATACCGATCTTACCGATGTCGTGCACGCGTGCGGCCGCCTCGATCAGCGCGACCTCCGGGCCGTTGAGCCCCAACTCTTTCAGGATAACCGCGCAGTACTCCGTGACGCGGCGCGAATGTCCGCCCGTGTAGGCGTCGCGCAGGTCGACGGCGTCGGCCATGTTCTCCAGGATCTGCCGCGTGCCGTCGTGCATCTCCTTCATGTTTTTGAAAGACATGTAGACCAGCGCGGCGGGTACGACCAACAGGATGATCGCCCATAAGCGCTGTTGCGCGGCCAGCGCGCCCAGGAGTCCGACGACATATTGCACGCCCTCGGACAGGGGCGCGTCTCGCGCCGCGGTTACCAGGACGCGCAACGGGCGGTCGTTGCACATCGGCGCTACGACGAGCGGGATTGAGACGACGTCAACGATTATCATGACCGCCGCGGCGCCGAACAGTGTGAGCGACAGCGGAGCCGTGCCCCCGCCCGCGTGCGCCACCATCCCGCCAAGCAAGACCATCAAGGCGCGTCGCCCCACCTCACTGGCTATATCGCTGGGATACGCGCCGCTACTGGCGCGGCGTGAGAGCTCGCCGGCCAAGGCGGCCAGCCCGGCGGCTAAGGCGGCTAGGGGCGGCGGCACGAGCGCGGCCAACAGATAGTACGCCACCGTGTACAGGAACACTTTCAGTTGGTGTTGCACATGGATAGGATACCGGTAGGACACCAGGACAGCGCCGACGAGGCATAACGAGAGCGCCATATCCGTTGGACTAACACCTGGACCGCGCGAGATAGGCGCCACGGTCTGGCACCAGGACGCGGCGAGGGCCAAGATGGCAAGCACAATCATCCCCATCCCCACGAGGGGCTGGGGGAGAAGGCGGGCGATTGTCGCACGAATTGTCGTCTTCATAGGTTCTCGCCATTGCCCCCCTATGCGCCGCTTCCGAAGCGGCGCATAGGGGGGCGAGATCGGGTTACATCAGGGTTATGGACGCCATCTGAGCCGAACCTGCTTGCCCACCACTCCCGGACGCCGCGGACCAGGGGGCGCTGGCGGCCCAGCTGGCGAGTTGCGCCGTCATATCGTCCGGCAGGCTGGACACCGCCTGTGCCAGTTGCGGACCCGGCTTGGGTGGGGGCGGGGGGAGCTTGCCGTCCGTAACGGTGGCCGTGGTCGTCGCGGACCACGCTTTGAGCCCGACCATGCTCGGCGTCACCCCCAGTGTCGACGCGTAGCCGCCCTCGATCTGGGCGACCACCACTGGCTGCGGCATGCCTTGGGGCAGGTGGGCCGTCTGGACCTGCACCTGGACGCCATACACCCCGGCGGGGCTATCCGTGCGCAGCGTGAACTGCTCCTTGTAGTTGACGTCGCCGTCCGTCGAAACCACCCTTGCGACGACCGTGCCGGCCGGCGCGTGCAGAGTGTAGCTGATCTGGGTGATATCGGAGACCAGTGATACGTCGAGGCCGATCGTGGCGCTCAGGTCGAGGACGGTTCCATTGGAGAGCACCACGATGGGATCGGTGCGACAGGCCCCGTACGCGTGGGCGTGCCGCGCGCCCAACGGGGCGGCAATTGCCGCGGATAGCAGGATACCCGCGCCGGCCACGGCGCGGAACGAGCGTTTAGGGGTGACTAATGGATTCATAACTGATCCTTCCACGAACTATTTATTGGGGCATCAAGCGGATGTGTCCTACCACGCACACACATCATAGATCAGATCGCCAGCGTAGGCAGTACCCATTCGGGTACTACCCGGCACAGATAGCTCTTTTGTCCTATAGTCCCCTACCCAAATGGCTGCCTGGTACACTGATGGTAAAAGGGGGATGTTATATGGTAGCTCGGAGCAAATCGGCCATCGAGGGATTGCGTCGCGCCAACGGAGCCACCGCGCGGCTATTACAGGAACTGGCGGAGTTGGCGCGCCCCGGCGTCACCACACGCGCGCTCGATGACCACGCCCTGCGCTACATGCTGGCGCTCGGCGCCGACCCCGTTTTCGCCACCGAGAAAGGGTTTCCCGGCTGCATTAACACCTCCGTCAACAGCGCTGCCGTGCATGGCGTGCCGGGCGACTATGCGCTCGCCGAGGGCGACGTGCTCAAGATCGACGCGGGCATGCTCCTCGACGGCTACTGCGGCGATTCCACGATCACCATCGCCATCGGCGCGGTAAGCCCGGAACACCAGCGCCTCATCAATACGACGCGCGAGACGATGGCTGCCGGCATCCGCGCCGCGGCGAACGGCAACCGCGTCGGCGACATCGGGCACGCCATGCAGCGCTACGCCGAGATACGCGGGTACGGGGTGCTGCGCGACTTCATCGGCCACGGCCTCGGCCACCACATGCACGAGGAGCCGCCGGTGCCGAGCGTTGGACGCCCACGCACGGGACCGCGCCTACAGGAGGGTCTGGTCATTACCATCGAGCCGATCCTGGTCGAGGGTTCGCCGCGCGTCGTCATCGACCCCGACGGCTGGACGGTGCGCACGGCCGATGGCGGCTGGGCCGCGCAGTTCGAGCACACCGTCATGGTCGGCCCACGCGGCGCGACGATCCTAAGCGTGGCATGAGGCTGGCTATATGCGGCATATGCAGGGCGCCACGACGCGCGAGACGGTCAAGTTCTGGCAGGCCCGCGACGTAGAGCAACTGGAGTTGTTGCGCGCGACCTACGTCACGCACTCGTTCGCGCGGCACGCCCACGACGGCTTCGCCATCGGTGTCATCGAAGCGGGCGCTGAGCAATTCTCCTACCGTGGGGACACGCACATCGCCCCCACCGGCGCTATCATTGTGATCAACCCCGGTGAGACGCACACGGGACAGGCCGCCGCGCGTTCCGGGTGGGCCTACCGCATGCTGTACCCCGACACGACGTTGCTGCGGCGCGTCGCCTCCGATGCCGCGGGATACAGCCAGGGCATTCCCCACTTCCCATCGCCCGTCATCCATGACGACCAGCTCTCCGCCGCGCTACGTCGCTTACACCTGACGCTGGAAACGTCCCCTTCGACGCTGGAGCGGCAGTCCCGCCTCCTGGCGACGCTGGCCCTCCTCGTGACGCGGTACGCCGATAGCCCGAGGGTGGAACAGGTCGTACGGCGCGAGCAAACCGGCGTGCGGCGGGTGCGCCAGTACCTGGATGCGTACTACGGCGAGAACGTGTCGCTCGACGACCTCGCGCGGCTGGCCGGTCTCAGTCCGTTTCACCTATCGCGCGTGTTCGCGCGTGAGGTGGGGCTCCCGCCGCACACCTACCTGACGGGAGTGCGCGTCGACCACGCCAAACAGCTGCTCCTCGCTGGCCATCCGGCGGCCGCGGCCGCGCGCGAGACCGGCTTCGTCGACCAGAGCCACCTGACGCGCCACTTCAAGCGCATTGTCGGCGTGACGCCGGGGCAATATATGCGCGGCTTTTAGACGAGTGGCGAGTGGCGAGTGACGAGTGACGAGTGGCGAGTGGCGAGTGACGAGTGACGAGTGACGAGTGGCGAGTGGCGAGTGACGAGTGACGAGTGGCGAGTGGCGAGTGACGAGCCAATCATTTTCAGAGCAAGAACGTACAAGACGCGGCCTGACAGCGCCCTTACGATAGGGCTATGCAACCACTCGACACAGCGGCGGGGCCGCCGCTAGAGGCGCCTATCACCTTCACCCGCGCCGGCGCGCTGGCTGGCGCGCGGCAGGCCATCCCCATCGCGCTGGCCGTGTTCGCCTACGGTCTCGTCTTCGGTGTGCTGGCGCGGCAGGCCCATCTCAGCCTGCTCGAAGCGCTGTTGATGAGCGGGGCCGTCTTCGCCGGCTCCGCGCAATTTGTCGCGCTGGGCTTGTGGAGCGCCCCGCACCTACCGCTGCCGATCGCGGCCATCGTTGGCGCCACACTCGTCGTCAACCTGCGCCTGCTCCTGATGGGCGCGGCGCTACGCCCCTGGTTTGCCCGACTTCCGCCCCTCGCGGCCTACACCTCGGTATTTTTCATGGCCGATGAAAATTGGGCGCTGACGATGGCCCAGTTCGCGCGCGGCGGTCGCGACGGCGCCTTTTTGCTGGGCAGTGGGCTGACCCTGTTCGTCGCCTGGCTCGGCGCGACCTTCGCCGGGAACATGCTCGGCGGCGCCATCGGCGATCCCACGCGGCTCGGGCTCGACTTCGCCTTCACGGCCGTGTTCATCGCGCTCCTGGCTGGCCTGTGGCGCGGTAAAGGCGACCTGCTGCCGTGGGTCGTCGCCGCCGCGGTCGCGATCGCCGGGGCCCACCTACTGCCGGGCAAGTGGTACATCCTGTTGGGCGCCGTCGCGGGGAGCCTCGTGGGAGCGTGGCGCTATGACCGTTGAGCCGCGCGTCCTGCTGGTGATCCTTGGCATGGCCCTTGTCACCTATGCGACCCGCGCGAGCGGCCTGTGGCTGATGGGTCGGGTGACACTCTCGCGGCGCGTCGAGGCCTGGCTACGCTACGTCCCCGGCACGGTGCTAGTCGCCCTCGTCGCGCCGGGCGTGCTAGACAGCGGCCTTCCCGGCGTCGTCGCCGCGCTGGTCACAGCCGCTGTCGCCGTGCGGAGCGGCAACGCGCTCCTGGCCATGGCCGCCGGTGTGCTGACGGTCCTCGCCACACGGATGCTGCTGGCCGGGGTGTGACTGATTGTGGTGATAGCGGGCGCGGTCCACCGCACCATCTCACTCACGGCCACAGCGCGTCTACAAAGGCCTTCGATTCTTTCAACGTCAAGCCGGTCGTGCCCTGCACGCGCTTGATCGCCTCGATCCTGTCGCCGCCGGCGTCACGCATGGCGGACACCATGTCCGCCGCGTCTTCGTGCGCCTGCCGCGCCCGCGCTTCATCCCACTGCGACGCGCCGAACGCATGCGATGGCATGTCCCGTTCGAGCGCGTCCACATACTCCTTGGCCTCGCGCAGGCCCATACCCGTCCGTTCGCGGACCAGCTTGATCGCCATGATTTTGTTGGGCCGGGGGGCGCGCAACAACTGGCGTACCAAGGGCTCTATGTCCGCGCCCGGTTGAGCAGGTCTCATGTCCGCGCGATGGTCCTGGTTGGTGGATCTGAGTATCGCGCCCACGAGGAGGGCGGCCGGCAGGACGACAATGATGATTAGGACGGTTGTTAGATCCACCGCTACTCCGTCTCCTCGGGTCGCTCACGTCCGCCCATCAGCGCGCGGGCGTGCTCGTGGGCGTGGCGCGTCAGCGCGGTGACCCACTCCCACGCGACGCCGCCGGGCGCGAACGCGGCCTCGTCCAGTCCATCGAGTAGGTTCACCAGACGCGCATACGCTTGCTCCAGGCTATCGCGCACCTCGTGCAACGATTGTCCCTCGTGCGCGGCCACGGCGGCGACATTGAAAGCGTCGACGTCGTAGTCGCGCGCGGGCGCGCCGGCCAGCGCCTGGGGTAGGCGTTGCGTCGCCTCAACCTCCCAGCCCGCGATATGCGCCAGCGCCTCGCGAACGCCCCAGCCGTACCCGTCACCGCCGTGCGGGTCGCCGCGCGTCACCGCCGCGTCCGCCGCGATCAGCAGGTCGTCGTGCGCCTCCGCGAGCGCGCCCAGTAGCTCATCTTTCGACACGTCTATTCTCTCTCCCATCTAACAGTTTCGCGGCGAAACTGACGCCATAGCGTTAATCTACGGCGCGGCGCATGAAGCCGCTGGCGTCACGTCGTGGGTTGTTGTGTCATTGCTTGCTATCGTCATCTTGAGGACGGTCCTCGTTATTCGGGGGGATATAGTCTTCGTACACGTATAGCATACCGTCCCATCCCTCGAAGACGTGCTCAATCAGGGGGCGCGGCTTCTTCCAGGACAACCCGCCGTAGCCTGTCCCGATGCGCGGAATGGCGATCGCGCCGACGTTCTCCGCCTCGGACCGGGACCGCATCGCGCGCAACGCCTGCTCGACCCATTCGTAGGTCGCGCGCGAACGCCATGTGTTCTCCTGCGTCGCCAGGTTGAAGACCCACGGCTTGTCGGTTGCTTTCCACAGGAAGCAATCGCCCGGATTGAATAGGCGAGGTTTGGCCTTGCAGAGGCGGCGGTATTCTTCGTACATGTCGGGGTAGCGCTCACGGAAGTCCACGGCGATGCCGGCGCCCATCGAGCCGATGCAATTGCACCCGTGCGCCAATGCCGGCGCCCTGTATTCATTGGTGAAGAGATCGCCCGCGACGTATTGGATCGGCATTATCGTCCTCTCTCCTACTCTCATGTGAAAGCAGGGTCATGCTCCATCGTCGGCATCCTTGCGCGCGGCCTTACTCGCGGCCAGCGCCTCTTCGCCGCGCTGCTCCAACTCCTTGCGCCACGCGTCTTTGTAGGGATCGAGCGTGTCGGCGATGGCCTGAGCCACGGCAAGGTTGCGGAACCATTTGTGGTTGGCCGGCACGATGTACCAAGGGGCGTGCGCGGTGGAACAGCGCGAGAGCGCGTCCTCATACGCGGCCATGTAGGAGTCGTACAGCGCGTGCTCGGCCCAATCGGAGGCCGACAGCTTCCACGCCTTGTCTTTGTCGTCCTCGCGCGCCAATAGCCGTTCGCGCTGCTCCTCCTTGCTGATGTGCAGGAAGAACTTCATGATGATCGTGCCACTGGCGGCCAGCAAGCTCTCGAAATTGTTGATCTCCTCGTAGCGGCGCCGCCAGACATCGTCGGGCACGAGCTTGTGCACGCGCGCGACCAGCACATCCTCGTAGTGTGAGCGGTTGAAGATAGCGATGTCGCCCTTCGGCGGCGTGACGCGATGCACGCGCCACAGGAAGTCGTGGGCCAGTTCGTCGGGTGTGGGCTGCTTGAAGGGCTCGACGCGGCAGCTCGTGGGGTTGAACGGTGCCATGACGTGCTTGATCGTGCCGTCTTTGCCGCCCGTATCAGGGGCCTGCAACACGATCAGCACGGCGTTCTTAGCGGCCGCGTACTGCGACTCTTGCAGATTGGCGAGGCGTGCGTTGAGCGTGTCCATCTCCTTGCTGGCTTCTTTATGTTTGACGCCGCCGGTGGCGTCGGGATCATAGTCGGACAGCTTGAGTTTCTGTCCCGGTTTCACCTTGTACGCGTAGGACATCTGTTTCCCCCTAGCGGTCGTTTGGCGCTCGGAACGGAGCGGCCTGGTACGCCTAATGATACGTGAAAGCCGATGACCGCTTCACGGGTGTTCCCTAGATCACGTCACCTCTGCCTGTTTCACATGAAACAACGAGTTGAAACGTTGGGGCTACCTGCTACGCTAGTAGTAGCTATACGAGAGAGAGGTCGCCCATCAGAGGGACAGCCTCGGCGCCAGTTTCGCGGCGAAACTGGCGCCGAGGCTGTCCCTCTGGTGGAAAGTCTTGACGTGCGACTACACGGCTGCCGGGGTGCGCGCCACTTTGTCGCGCTGGTCACTGCGTCGCGTATTCACTGGGAGCGCCGGCTTCCAGCCGGCAGGACATCGCGGGCGGCCATGTCGGTGGCGCCAACCGCCAGGGCGGCGACCGCAAGCCGGCTAGACGGTCAGCGGACCGACGCCGGCGCTCCCCGTAGATACGACGCGCTTTGGTGACCAGCGCGACAAAGTGGCGCGCACCCCGGCAGCGGTACGAAGTATGAAGTATAGAAAAGGGATGTTACGTGATAGAGCGCTATTCACGGCCGGACATGGCCCGGCTATGGTCGATGGAGCACAAGATCGCGTTGTGGCTGCGCGTGGAGATCGCCGTCTGCGAGGCATGGGCCGCGCGCGGCGACATCCCGGCCGAGGCGCTGCCCGAGATCCGGCGCGCCAGCGTCGATATCCCGCGTATGCTGGAGATCGAAGAGGAGACCCAGCACGACGTCATCGCCTTCCTGCGCGCCCTCGCTGAGTCGATTGGCCCCGAGTCGCGCTTCGTGCACCTGGGCCTGACCAGCTCGGACGTGGTCGACACCGCGCTCTCGCTGCAGATCGTCGCGGCCATCGACCTGCTGGAGCGCGACGTCGACGCCCTTGAAGCGGCGCTTACGACGCTGGCGCTGGCCCACAAGGACACGGTGACGATCGGACGCACCCACGGTATTCATGGCGAGCCGACCACCTTTGGCCTGAAAGTAGCCGTGTGGGTCGACGAGGCGCGGCGAGCGCGGCGGCGGTTGCGCTTCGCGCGCGAGGAGTTGGCCGTGGGCAAGCTGGCCGGCGCCGTGGGCACGCACGCCAACGTGCCGCCTGAGGTGGAGGAGGACGCTTGCCGTCGCCTGGGTCTGGAACCCGTCGCGGCCGGCACGCAGGTGATCCAGCGCGACCGCCATGCCGTTTTCATGGCTATGCTCGGCGTCATCGCCGCCTCGCTGGAGAAGATCGCGACCGAGATCCGGCACCTGCAGCGCACCGAAGTGCGCGAGGCCGCCGAGCCGTTCGGCGAGGGCCAGCAGGGCTCTTCCGCCATGCCGCACAAGCGCAACCCCATCCTGTGCGAACGTGTCACTGGCTTGGCCCGCCTGATCCGCGGCTACGTCACGCCGGCGCTGGAAAACGTGGCGCTATGGCACGAGCGCGACATCAGCCACTCCTCGGCCGAGCGCGTGCTGCTGCCCGACGCCTGCCTGGCCCTCGACTACTCCCTCGACATTCTGACGGGCGTGCTGACTGGCCTGCAAGTGGACGCGGCGCGCATGCGCGCCAACGTCGACCTCACAGGGGGCCTGATTTTCTCGCAGCGCGCGCTCCTGCTGCTAGTAGAAGCGGGCATGGCGCGGCAGGACGCCTACAAGATCGTGCAGGAGACGGCCATGCGCGCCTGGCGCGACGGGTTGTCGTTCCGCGACCTGCTCGCCGCCGACCCCCGTGTTACCTCCGCCATGTCCCCGGCGCAATTCGATGCTATGTTCGACCTGTCATACCACCTACGACACGTCGACACGGCCTACGAGCGCCTGGGGTTGAAAGGGTAATGAGGGCTAGTTTCGCGGCGAAACTAGCCACGCGGCCCTCACCCCCAGCCCCTCTCCCTGACGCGGGAGAGGGGAGCCTCCTGTCATGTGGTGGCTTCTCCTCTCGCCCCTTGAGGGAGAGGCGGGTGGACTGTCGGAGCGAAGCAGAGAGAGCAATCCGCAGGGGCTGGGGGTGAGGGGGAAACTCCATGACCCTGCGTCTTATGCGCGCGGCTGGTAACTACCTAGGTCCCTCCGGGTAGGATGATGCCGGTAGTTGACAAAGGCATGCCGTTTCCGCACTATAAGGATATGGAGACAGAGAGCCTACATGCGCAGGTGGTGGACGCCTATGAGCACGG
>JAABUL010007491.1_pt1 | contig 11748 bp, 18 predicted proteins | sample 5559151 | NCBI WGS metagenome assembly JAABUL01 (sample SAMN10711876, study PRJNA513368) | rock metagenome | isolation source: Antarctica rocks | place: Antarctica: Victoria Land, Pudding Butte sud | reverse complement strand
GTCCGGGCCTAACCACGCGGGCAATCTCCTCTGTATGGTGCTGAGTGCCCCCCAGGTCTCGCCTTGCAGAGCAGATGCAGGATACGATCATCGTGCTTCTGCCAATGTCCCTCTTGGAAAGGAAGGAAGTCATGCGCGATGATGGAGGCATGATAAGCCCTTCCACGCGATTCCTGTTGAGGAAGGTGAGCCAAGACGGGACGGCCCTCCTCGCCGGTCACTTCACTCGTACTTTAGGGTTGCGTTCGAGGGCTGATTAAGCTAAGGTATCCTTCGATCATTGGAAATCAATCAATCGATTACCGCCTTCGCGCCGAGAGTCCACTGTGCGAAAGGACAAACCTGCAACACGTGAATGCGTTGTTCCAACCTGTGCAAAGCATGGCTGCGCCATTCTGATGGTCTTATTCACTGTAAATGGCGAAGCCAGAGAGCCAATAGCATAAAGAGACAGTCTCTCTCGCCGTCAAGGTTTATCCGAATATAGAGTAGCTACCTATATCATACGATGAGGGTGGTGTACACAGACATTAGGGTGGCGTACGGCTAGTGGCTACCTACTTATGGAGAACGTAGACTTTCCCGGAAAGAGTTCTCGACTATCACTCTGAGCACTGCCGACACGATCTGACTATCTTAAGCTGACTACCTTAGCAGTCTCTCAGACATGTCCGTTCGACGATTTAGAGAATGTTCTATAAATCAAAATAGCAACGCAAAGCTATATGGTCAAGCTCGTGACGCGAGTCTATCTAGATCTCCCAAAATGCACAGTCTCACGAATTTAGTGGAAGAACCAGAGTAAGGTCCACGGCATGTTCCCTATGGGCGAGAAGAATGTCAGTCGATAGGTTTCAATGGAGGGTATGGTTAAGACGTTCGTATACGTAGACTTAGAGATATCAACAGATATCATTCGGCAGAGTATATCCTTCAGGATCGAGAAACAGAAACCAGGCACCTACATCTCAGTTACCATATATCCCGCCTTAGCCTTGACACCGAACGAATTTACAAACTTCCCAGATCCCATTGACATGCATCTAAATGGAGAAAAGGAAACATAGGAACATGAAAGACCCCAGAAGACCCCTTCTCCCCCTCCTTCTCTCAGCCCTCGACTTCGCCGGCGCACTGGTACTCGCCGAGGGCGTCGAACTTACATTCCCACCGCTGCCACCTCCTGCCGCAGTAGCCGTTCCGCTGGATACCGCACGGTTCATTCCTGCACTCGGTACCACGAAGCCTGTAGAAGTGAAAAGCGCACCTGCAGGGGCAACTGCGGTGACGCTACCACGCAGGGGGGAGTATGGTAGGGTGCGGTTGTACGAGAACGCCAGGGCGCCGGAGGTTTGGGCGGTGGCGAGGGCCGTTGTGGTAGGGGGTCCTGTGAGGAAGGAATTTTTGTTGCCCCAAGGGAGGGGTTGCATGATAGTCGCGACGCCTGGGATGCCTGACACTCCGGGTTCGATTTCCTCGATATTTGGTTCGGCTGTGGACGTCAGATCCGCTTCGGCCATCGCGATCTGCTTGTTGTCGAGGTCGTAGACGATGTATGCGGACCGTAGGAAGGCGTCTCCAAGGACGACGGTATAGCCTGCGCTAGGCCTGACGAGGAGGGCGCATGCTGGTGTATGAGCGGTGTCGGAGTAGAGGGTACCGTCTGTCAGGGGCATGGCAGGCTGGATGAGGTCGGCAATGGGGACGTTGATCTTTGGGCCGTTGGGCCCGCCACCGAAGTAGAAGGAGAAGACCGCGTCGGCGGTTGAGAGGTTGCACGGTACCATGGCAGTGCCTTCATTTAGAGGAATCAAGGTTGCTCCAAGATACGCATAGATGGCGGAGACGAAGGGTTCGGGGAGATCGATGGTTGCGGCGCCGCTGTCGAGTACCGCGTAAATGGGCTGAGTCTGGTTATCAGACGTGAAGGAATCAAGACCCGAGTGCGATTGAGCGGTAATCGACGTTAACTGCACGGCATAGTACGGTATGGTTGAGGATTGAGGGTTCGGAATGAGAGGTAATGATATCAAAGGTGTTTTGTATTTGGACGAGTCTACGCCACCGAAGATTATTGTTCCAGAGGGAGCATCTACGACAGGTAAGCTTTCGGCGGAGACGAGGACCATACGAGCGATCGAAGGGTAGAGGCAAACCTACCGGCTGAGTTCAAGAAGAGACTAAAAGCCTCTGCAGCAATGAGACCTTGTGCCTTCAGACTCGATAGGACGTTAGGATAAGGCCTCTCGTTGCGATAAGCTGGGCCCGCTTCAAGTAGCTCAGAACCGAGACCCATCATACCATGGGTACCCATTAAATCAGAGAGATACGCTGAATGCATAGGGTCATATTGGTAGGCCCAACCAAATTGCATGTCCTTGATCTCGATGTCACCCATCTGAAAGACATCTTTGACTTATACACCCAAAACATCCAATGACAGACCATCGCCGTAGGTAATATTGAAAGACGAGTTAAGACCAGAACCTGTGGTTGAATCTTTGAAAGAGTCTGTACGATGTAAGTCAAAGGGGCGCTCGCAATCTCATAGAAGGAGGTTCCAGCCTGTGAGCAATACTTACAGCCACCGGGAGCGGTACCAGAATGCGGAACCCAGATGTCTGCACTTCCAGTATCGATTTGCGCTCGAATCTGTTGAGGCGGTGTCCCAACTGTGACATCAACAAAATATGCCATACGAGCGTTATCAATAGTCACCGAATGGCTGTTGTCGCGATGGACGATCCGCGGTGCCTCCCGTCGATGCTTGACTTTGGACAGATCAAGGCTGATCGCCTTTGGGGCGCTGGCAAAGGACGTCCATGGTAATAGGAGAATTGCTGTCAGAAGCGTTGAGAGAGTCATAGGAAAGGTGAAGGGACTGATCCTTAGAGGAAGCAAGAAGACAAGATCGAAAGAGAGAAAAGGCGGCAAAAGCTGGAATCGCTGCAGAACTCAACCTGGTGAACAGAGGAAAAACGAAGGTCTGGACACGGGAGAGCAACTGGATGCTTGACATCGATTATGGCGAGAGCAGTCTTATGGACAACATTAATTTGCCTGTAGGATTAATTGTGGGATAACACACAATCCTGCTCTGAGCTCTTGCGAGGCGCAGATCGGCCGCAGTGATACCTACAATTTCTGAAGAATCCTACAAAGCCAAAAACGCCAGAAACACCTAAAGCCGCATGGATTCAACGAGAAGTAGTGATGACGTATGGAAAAGATATCGACCTTGACCGCAGTAGGAAATGTGATCGAGTACAAGTCGGCAGCCGTCGCGGCTACACGTAGAAATAAAATCGTAAGTCGAGATTGCAGATATATATCTTTTGCTTTGGTGACCTGACTCCAGGAAGGGCGACTGTCAATACCATCGAAGACGGTTATAATATAGTGTATGTATTGAGCTCGATCACATTTGAAAATCCGACTGGCCATTGCTTTGGAGCCTCCTCAGCCCAAGGAACCTGAAACGCTGCCGTCGGGATTGAAGTACCACCAGTACAGTGCTCGCCAAGACAGCAGGAGCGGTCTTCCTGCTTGGGTGCGCATCTTTCGACGGGAAGAGGATTGATTCGGAAAGTTTGAAGTCAGGTAGAGCAACTCCATTGCTCGCTCTTGCAGTTGTTGGCGGGAAGCGTTAGCTGACGAATCGTCCTTTGGCGCAGTTACCCCACCAGACTACACTTCTAGGCTTCCAGCAAACAAGGAGAAACGTGCTTGTGTTTGCACCATTAACTCTTTCACTGTCCGCCCATTGGTTGTCTTGCTACTATAATCTTGTATGTAGATCGATTTTCTTTTGCAACACTCTAGTACAACTGCTGTATATTAAGACAACGATTTCGGCAACTTGACTGTCAGATAAATACTGCTTTGGAAAAGCAATTTGCACAACAATTTCTGGGCTCTATTCTACAGTGGCCAAGAGCCGCTAAGGTTTTTAAATTTGCAACACGTGACTACTCCTGTAAGGTCTTCCGGAGCTGTTGTAGCTCCCCGTAAACACACTATTGTTATCGTTCCCTGAATGCCGGTTTCATTCTGCTTTTATGCGCGCCATCCAGGAGCTGGAGGGGCACCACCACTGTGTGGCGGTTGCTGACCGTAACCGCCATAAGGGCTGTGTTGTTGCCCGTAGCCTTGCTGGCCATAACCTTGATCTGGAGCTGCGCCATAACTCGGCTGTCCTGGGTAGCCGCCGGATGGATTTTGCCCGGGATAATGTTCAGGCATCGAACCTTGCTGGTTTGGGTGGGAGGCCATTGGTGGATTTGGCGCATAAGGAGTATACCCACCCGGCTGCGCACTAGCATAAGCTGGTATATCGTGTGGCTGTGATGGGTATTGTCCCTGCTGATCATGTGATGGATACTGGTCGTATCCTGACATCTGTTGCTGAGGCGTGTAGGATGGATTGTGCTGTCCGTAAGGAGTGTGAGAAGCTGAGGTATCGTATGGAGCACTTGGCGGGCCAGAAAACGATGGCTGGTGGGGTTGCTGCCCTGGTAGGTGCGGCTGTTGGCTGAAGCTCTCGTAGGAAGTAGGGTTCATTTGTCCGTATGGTGCACCTTGTGAAGTATTGCCGTACGGAGAACCTTGAGAGGGATGCCCGTATGTAGAGGAATCAAGATGACCCTGTGTGCTGCTTACGCCAGGCTGCTGGCCGGCATGGGTGGACTGATCGTGTCCCCCTGCCGACCCGTAGTGACTCGGAGAGGGTTGTCCGGATGGTTGATAAGCGACTGGGGGAGCTTCACCAGAATAACTGCCGCTACTTTGGCCTGTGGAGGAGTAGCCATAGTTGTTGCTGGAGCCCTAGGAAGCTGTCAGTGACGGACTTCAACGACAGAACAGGTCTTACGCCGGAACCGTGACGACCTCCTAGAAAACCCGATGCCATGCCCATCAACCCCCCTTGGCCGTGGCCACCAGATTGACCTTGACCTTGGCCGGATTGCTGGTTGTGTGGTTTCCCGCCTAGCAGCCCGCCCACAAGCTGCCCAGCCAGCCCGCCGCTACCGCCTTGTCCAGTACCACCGTGCGAGCCTTGGCCACCAAGCAGCGAGCTGGCGAGTCCACCTAAGCCTGACTGATTCTGGGGTTTGTTGTGGTTGCCGCCCATAGCATTCGCCGCCAGGTCCTGATAGGACTGTTAGCTTCTCATTTGTAAAGTCTGGAGTGGTCGGCATACGCTCAAGAAGCCTCTGTCAGCGCCCTCATGTTGATCCCCTGCACCATCAAAGCCTCTTGCCCCTCCGCCGTTCTCCGTCCCTGACATTGAATTCCCTGGCATCGGTGGCCGCTGGAAAGGGTCTGTGACAGGTTGCGGCGTAGGGTCTGGCGTCGGAACGGAGAGTGCAGGTTGTGTTGGGATGTCCCACTGCGAGTGCCCTGTAGCTCGTTGAACGTAGTAGTATTTACGAGATTGCCCTTCCCACTGCGCAAGCCTGCAGTAAGTGAGCCCACAGATTGGTTCCTAGTTTAGGCAAGTACGAACCAGCCTTCTGGAAGACGAGGCGGCGCGTCCGTCGGACCTTCTTGTCTTGACGGAGTTGTAGGACGAGTCATGAGTAATGAAGAAGGTAAGGTCAGGCGGCCGGATCTCCGATCAGCTATGAATCAGTTAGTCGTGCTGATGGTAATGTTTGCAACAGGTCCGCAGCGCGTGGCTGAGCGTCAAGCGAGATCACGTGCTTCATCCGCAAACACTCTGAGGTGAATACCGCACTGCTGCGTCTCATCCTAGTCACTAAGAATTGAGAAGTCGATGTGAAGCCGTTGTTTTCTGTCTCAAGGAGCATGCCATTGCGGGAAAAGTTTGAGTCTTGACGTCTCGTGCTAGCGATTACCTCAAGGTAAGTAGGTAGGGGACACTACTGCTGAAGTTCAACCTACGAATTCTGGTCATGATTGCATGGTACTTCGATCGGGACGGCACTCGAAAAACACAACATGAGCTGTCAGTGCCAATATCAGATCCACAAGGAATTTCCAGTCGTTGCCAACTGGGAGCTCCTGCTACTATCGCTACAATACTCGGCTTCGCGACTACTTTACATTCGCAAACGCATGCTTCTCCCTTTGGAGGGAGCGGTGGGCCCGGTCTTCTTTGTCAGTGTAGGTTGGGTTTCTACTAGTTGAGCTCTCGCAGCAGCATGCTGTGGTAAGGGCCAACTTCTTTGTCTATTCCTAAGAATACTTCCCTCATTCGCCGATACCCACGTTTGATTTCCTTTTGCACGTCTGTCCGCATATAGCAGGCCATTCTGTTGCAGCGTTTCATCGTCTTGTACCGATTCCGTTTCTGGCCAGACGATGGGTTTTGAGACCATTTCTTTGTTGGGCAGGACAATTCCTACTGCCCGCAGCCACAATATGAGTCTGGGATTCGCATTTACACTTTGACTCTTCTTACATTCACACCCCGTTCCTGCCAAAAATAACGATGGCATCTCAACCAGCAGCCCCTGCGGGCGGCATCCTTCGATGTCAACATATGACACCAGGTGGAGCTCAATGCCTGAATACCAACACTAATCAGAACCTTCCACCACCGGGCAACTTCGTCCGTGCCAGGTTCATGAGACGTTGCGAAACTGGGCGTAGTAGGGTTCATCTGGCCGGTCTCATGATCTCTGACGCTCACAGAACAATTTTGGTATGTGGAAGTGTCCCAAAGACCCCAGAATTTGAAACAGCACTTCTCTTTCTCCTTGAACAATTTCGGAGCTGACATTGACATCAGGGTGCTGGGGCAGGGGCAATGGTTAGGCAAAATCTAGCAATACTCTGCAAAGCTTGCAGCCGGCGACAAGCGAAACTACATCCTAACGGATACTTCAACGGCTGCACTTGCGAGCAAACTATAGCCGGCCATTGGAAATGCCACGACTACAGTGATGATCAAGCCGGGGTCCTGAATATGATACATGTCCGGAGCTTGTTGCGTCTGATGCATATCCATCGACGCGAAAAGCCCAGAGGCCCTGGTGTCGAATCATACTAGGCGCAAGGTGAGCCCGTCCAGCGTGCCCCACACCAGGCTGCCACAAGCGGCTATGGTTGAGGCACTGGTCTATGTGGGCCGAGATCCCGTTGCCTACAAATGAGGTCGACCAATGGAGCCATTTCGACGCGTGGTATCAGTGCCTATCGTGTCAGCAGTTCAGATACGATTAGTCTCAACCAACACCAGATTCGCAAAAGGATTACGGTCATGGGCCAGCCTGACAACATGGCCCGTTTCGTTGTTCTCGATGTTTGGGCAGCAGGCTATTTTTCTAGGTTGTCGGGTTGGTGAGAAGCAGATGGCCTTGACGTAACGTTTGGGCTGTCTTCGGGATTTGATGATGCAGACATCCCAGCGCCTCCCATCAGCCGGAATCAGTAGGTCCCACTATAGTCGACAATCTTTGCGGAATCGTCATGTTTTGCTCCTTTGATTATCCAAATTGTGACTAACATACTTAAACGTTCCTCCGCTTTAGCTAGGTAGTTTCATTGCTGACTCAATCTATCGTCAGTCCGTGATTACGTTTTTAAACCCTGAACAGCAAGCAGTTGCTTGTCTAATCAAAGTCTGTATTCGACGCGCAGCCGACGCATGGTATCTTTCAACTCGCTTATGATCCCTGATAAGGTGCACTAAGTCTGGTGACTCACAGTCGATCGCGATGACACCAACCTTTCGATATTGGTGGTGCAAGACTCGTGATGCTGATTCTCGCTGCAGGGCAGGACGATGCACGAGCAAGCTTATGTTTCGCTTGACATAGAGACTCGCTCTGACACCATCCACATTCTGTTTGGCCGATACAAGGCCTGCCTTCGGATCCATGGAGCGACATAGCCTGAACGTCCAAGGCCTCTTCCCCATACCTACTGTGGTAGAATTGGGCCAACATCGGAACGTGCAGTAGTCGGAGGATATGCAGGGACTCTCCGATCTTCTATTGAATCAGTGGCCCAGAGGATAACCCCAATACTCTGTGCGAAGCCTACAACTCGCTCATTAGCTTTCAAAGCTCAAGGGCGCCAGAACAGGAGTCGAAACCTACCAACGTTCTTCCACCCGGTTTTCCTTGTCAAGCTAGCAGACGATTGAACGCACCGCCCCAAGATCTCAAAAGCAGCAGTGGCGAGGTCTCCCAGCCTTCCAGTGTCCCGAGAATACCAGCGCTGTGCCGGTCTCCCAGGCATGTCGATATCGGCAGTCATCATAACGATGGCTAAGGTGCAAGAGCCTGCAGGACAAAAAGGCTATTAGAAAGCTTTGAATCAGCGTCGGAAACCAGCCACTCACCGTGAACATATTTCCGCGGAAGTCTCAGAGCATTAGGTGGAGCAATGGAGTGCGATTCAGTCTCAACGAAGTTGTAAATGCGCTCGAATTGCGGAAGGATAGCGGAGTAAACCCGGTTGACCAGTATCCGACAGTCATACTCGACGATACCTCCGCCCATCCAATCCGGGTTCCCAACGCACTTTGGTGTATTCCATGTCACCGTATCGTTGGTGGACAGACCTGTCAGACTCGGAATTGAAGAGATCACGGACACACTAGGAAGGCTTGATGATCCTCCCGGTAGCACGAGCGACGTACAAGGTCGAAGGTTGATTACAAAAATGCTAAGCAGAACGACACACTTTTTAAAGAAAGTCAGCATCGAGTATCGAATTGCGAGGTTGCAGCAAACAGAGAATTCGAGAGGTGCGGGCCACATATTGTATGTTGTCGCATGTCGATGATGGCGCACACAGGGCGGCTATGATAAACGCGCCCTATGCGTGGAGATCGCAAATCAATCCTTATGCTCGTTTTCTTGTAGGCGCCTCGAAGCATGATACAAGACGTGGCTTGGCGTTAGCCAGAAAGGTATTCTAGTCAGCAGACGATCACTGGAAGCTGAGGTAGGCTATGCGCGTATCTTGAAAGCCGCGAATACTCACAAAAATCGTTGATAGACCGGCTTTAATTCCAAGCTTCGAGCATCTGGAGAACCAGAAAGTAGAGCTTCTGCATTGTCCGCATGTTTTAGACTAGAGGTTGTGATATTGACCTATAGTACGCTTGGCCGCCACTGCTGATCGCAATGAGGCTAGGATATTATCCGTCACCTCCCGCAAACTTAGAAAACCTGAGTTACGGAGATATTCACAGGTGATGCTGTGGTATTCATTTGATCATCTCTGCAAGTAGGAAAGTAGAGAGAACGAGGGCGGAAATATACCGGGCATGTTTACTCCAATTTATAATATCAATCAACTTTTCCGCTCCTTGAGAATGCAACATACACGGCAGGGTACAACAGAGCTGCCAGGATGGTACATAAGCTCTCCCTCATTCTGTCTGGAGGCCGTGAAAGGAGGAACGCTGAGATAATTCTTGCCATCAAAGGTTACTTTATGTACAAGCGGGCTTCTTATCTTGAAATCTCTGTTCTTTCCTTTCAAGTATACCGACTTCGCTAATGGTGGAAGTTGTTTTGTATCTTAGCACAATTCTCGCCTCCATTGGCAAAGCAGTCGTCGGTGTGTTACAGCACCCAGAGGTAACCAAGAATAGGGCCGTCTATGTACGGGTCACGGCGACAACACTCGAGAAGTTATCGACCACAAACAAAAAAGCTCTTGGGTGAGAGTCAGGCGATCGAAAGGAGGATTTCGTGGCGATCAATGAGCTGTATCGGCCAGCTATGGTTGAATCGAAGAAATACCAGCTGAACGAGGACATCTATATCATGGATTTCATAGAAACCTCGATCTTAGACGATGGGTATGGGTATCGACAGATGAAAATTGGCTAGATATCAAGGAAATGGGTGGTTCCGAGGTGCAGAAGCTTGTCTGAGGTGTAGCCTAGTGGAGTAGGCAAACGCAAGCTAGAAGCGTTTCCCTCACATGTCACTACAAATCTTTTTCGCCTTGAGACTTACCAGTGTTCAGAGGTAAATCAGCTCAAGTCAGATCTTGTCCTCAGGCCGCAAACAATCGGAGGAATATGATTGGTCGCGGCTAGCGCTTAAGCCTAGTTCCAGCCTTCTCTTGGCTGAGCCAAAACTTCCTTATCTGGACGAGAAGCCCCCACAAGAAGGCAAATTATCGGCCATTAACAGTCCCTCACCAATCCACAGGTCAGCGATGTGCTTTCTGATCATGTACACCTTATGATGATGCCGCTAACATACCATCCGTTCTGGCAGATATGCAGAGGCTTGAAGCTTCTGCCGCCGAATCTCGATGCGGTGTCTGAGCATAGCCCTCACGTCCAGCCCGTGAAACCGCGTCCAAACCCGCTGTCTGCCTGGCCGTATCTGTATGTAAGGCTGCCAGCATGCAAAATGCATTTCAACTGCAGAGTCCCGTTGCCCAGCGCGGAATTCAATCCTTCGGGCTGGCGCCTACGGCCTCCATGATCAATGCCAGCTTGACGCAGCACAACCTGACTTTTCCCCGGGCATCTCAAGGCTTTGAAGCTAACACGATGTCACTGGAACATGCTCTACCTACTCAAGAACAACAGTCTTTGCAAGATGCGTCACCAGGCAGGAGCCTGCCCACGAGGAATGTCACCAACGAGACTCTGGATCATGCATACATCCAGTTCGCCTTCTACTGTAACCCTGCAATATCCTCCAATGCGGACACCTCTGAATTGAATAGAGGCTTTCGCTCTCCTCCAAGGAGTGATGGCAAATCCTTCGATACCTTTGTCTTGTACAACCTAATCTCGAGACTCGAGCACAAGGATATCAAGACCTGGTCGCAGCTCGTTATAGAGCTTGGCGTTGAGATACCCGATCCATCTAAAAATCAAAGCACGCAGAAATTGCAGCAGTACGCTGTCCGATTAAAGGTATGACACCGCTTTTATTGCTGCACTCGGGTCATATCACCAGCAAGGCTGACCGGCCTACAGCGCTGGTTGCACGCCTACCACATAGATGCCTTCTTCAAGTACCTACTCGGAGTATCCAACTCCTACTACACCGAGATCCCTGGCGGCGATAAAATGCCGACTGATGTTCAAACCCTGCGCGATGGCGTACCCCCAGAAGAAGACCTTGTAGTTCGCGCTCTCCTACCGGAGTGGCGCCCCAAGCGTGGCCGTCGTAAAGCCGATGAATTTGAAACGGAATCCGATATCCCGAATAAAAGGCCCCTGCATCAACGGTCAAGCAGCGCCGAGTTCATTCGCGCTTTCGACGAACAATTTCCGGCTTCTCAAAGCACAGCACCTTGGAGTGCGCAGCCGCAAGAGCATGACCCCTGGGCTGCGGCTCAGGTAGCCATCGCGCCAAAAACGCCCAGCACAGGAATAACGCCGTCATCGGGCCAGCTAAGCGCTGATATAGGGGGCCAGCAATTCAAGTTCCGGGTGAACTTGGTTGACCGGCCGACAGCAACCCCAACGTCGCCATATCCGCTATCAGCCTTGCAACGCCAGCAAAGCTTTCCGATGACTCCTTCAATTGAGGATCCAAAATCCGCGGGGCCTTTGAGTATTAGTAAATCGCCCTCGCGTTCCAGGAAGAGGCATGGACCTGCCGTGTCGAGTGCATGGCAGGGCAGCAATAGCGGCCCAAATAGTAAACTTCGAGGAAGACCACCAAGTAATCGCTCAGTGCAAGAAGGACCGTATTCGACTTTCCCCGCAAATCCGAGCAATATGGAAGCACCAACCATCAGCGTCGGAACCCCGACAGCCGCAATGAGTCCGAGCCTTGGCAGAAACGAGAA
>JAABUL010007479.1_pt1 | contig 11768 bp, 13 predicted proteins | sample 5559151 | NCBI WGS metagenome assembly JAABUL01 (sample SAMN10711876, study PRJNA513368) | rock metagenome | isolation source: Antarctica rocks | place: Antarctica: Victoria Land, Pudding Butte sud | reverse complement strand
GCAAATGTAGAGCCACCCCGTGGCTTTGGGCGCGACTAATTCAGCTTGACAGAGAAATCCCCATACAAGGCAATTACTTCCGTGGCATTCAACCAAAGTCCGGCAAGAAGACGCCAGCGACGTGCCTAATTCTTGCGAAATATGGCGCTTCAAAGTGTGCCGGTATAAGAAGCGAATTTTCTGAGACACAGAATTCGAGAAGCTCTCGACGTGATTGTCTTGCTATCTTATGGTCAGCGCAGTATTTACTACTCCAATGCCAGAGCGGGATTTGGAGTGGTGAATGGAGCACGTCGCCGGCGAAGACAGCGCTGTCGCAGCATGATCGCAGTTCGATTCGAACGTGCCCAGCGGTGTGCCCCGGCGCCGGCCGGAACGTAAAATCATCGAGCAACTCGTGGTCACCGTCGACGAACTCGACCATCCTATCACTGACGATCGGCTGTATAGAATCTTCGAAGGTGTTGCGAGCGGCTGAAAAGGAGGTCGTCGCTGCATCCCGCTTTTGATTTTCATATTCGGTGCGAGAGATGACATACTTTGCATTAGGGAACGTCGGCACCCACCGCCCGTCAATGAGCTGAGTGTTCCAGCCGACATGGTCAGGGTGCAGGTGTGTACACATGACATAGTCAACGTCCTCGGGCTGTAGTCCGAGTTCGGCTAGGCGATCAAGGTAACGCGTCGTAATCATGTGCATGTCGGCTACGAGAGGCCGGTCCTTGTGATTGCCGATGCAGGTATCGATCAGAATGATCTTTTCGCGCGCCTCGATGACGAAGGTCTGCACGGGAAGGGGAACGTGCCCCGACTCAGCATTGAAGTGCGTCGGGCAAAGCCAATGCTCGTGTGGCCGCACCTCCTCTCGATCGAACATCGGGAATAGGCTTTGGGCCGTTTCGCCGTTCAAGGAGGAGTCATAAAGTCTGGCAATCTTTACTTCACCGACTAGGACATCGTAGTACTTTAACATCGCTGTGCTCCCTTCCCGATCAGCTGTATTGTCCCGATTGCTCGGCCTGTCCCGACGGTCAGGCGCCTCTGCAGGCTCGGACGGCACGCAAGCTGAGTGCCAACGAGGTCATTGACCTGCCCTCCGGTGAGATCATCGTGCTAAGCGATGATCCTGGATTGATCGCCCGAACCGAGCAGGATTAGACCAAGGCTTTAGGTCCGAGGACTGCGTATGTCGCTCGAGTAGCCTTCATAGGGATTAGTCAACTATTGATCATGAGCTCATTCAGGGCCGCAGAACCTTTAACGGCTCGGACAAAAGCGACTGGATTCCAATAATCCTTATATCGTACAATATTCCTATCGCGGAGATGTATTACGGAGATGTAGCGCTGATCGTATGCTTCTTTCGTGATCAGGCCCTCCCCATATCCGGAGAACTCAAGAACGATCATCTCCGGGTCATTTACCTGTATCTCCGAGACGTTGGTCACGCCATCGATCCTGAGCAATGGCCTGATCCTTTGGAAGTTTGCGACGATGGCTGCTCGGCCTGTAATGGGCGTATTCAGCCCAGGTGGCGCGAAAGGATACTCCAAGACACCGTCCACAGCGAACATGTCGGGAAACGTCTCAGAATCCGGTTTCAGTCGATCGCCCAGCACGCGACGCAACATAGCCGGGAAGCTCTCAGCGATATTAGATTCCGACATACTGATCTCCATCATGCGTAGCGCGAGATGTACAACATGAGAGCTGCGGTGACCGCCCGCATTGCCGCTCCCAACCAAACGGTATAACTATGGTCCATGGCCCATAGTCAATGGTCTTTTCAGCGATGATGATCTCTGTTTTCGCCCGTGAAAATAGGCTGTCTGTTGATGCGGTGCGGCTCTACGTTCGTGAGGGCTTGCTGCATCCGGAGATCGGTCAGAAAGGCGGTTCGCGCCCTTACCAAATCTTCTCAGCCCTCGATGTCGAGAAAGCGCGGATCATCAGGGTCGGAAAAGCGTTGGGGCTGTCCCTCAAGGAGATTCGTATGTTCCTCAAACAGCGAACATTTAAGGGAGAAGAAGATAGTATTGTGTTCGCTTTCTTAGCTGATCAACGTCTTCAGCTTTCAAGAAGGATTACCGAGCTGGAAAGTCTAGTGTTATTTGTTGACGCTAAGGTGGCTTGGATGAAGGACCCGAGCGCTGGTCCTCCGCCTTCACTCCCGTGATGACCACGAACGGAAGGCGAGCAGCGTCACCGCGCTCGCCCAGGTCATCTGCACGTTCAAGCAAGGCGGCATTGCCGATCGCGGCCACGAGGCGCAGCAGTTCCGTGCCTCGGGGCTGAACCTGGTGATCGCTGTCCCGACCCGGCGGCGGTGTTCTACCGCTACACCCCGGACCGCAAAGGCGAACACCCGCGGGCGCATCTCAGCGGGTTCCGCGGCATTCTACAGGCCGACGGCTATGCCGGTTTTGCCAAGCTCTACGGCGACGGCCGCATCGTAGAGGCCGCGTGCCTGGCCCACGCCCAACGAAAGCTCTGGGACGTGCATGAGGCGACCAAGTCGCCGCTCGCGCGCGAGGCGCTGGACCGGATCGGCGCACTGTATCGCATCGAGGACACCATCCGCGGCAGGCCGCCTGATCAGCGTCTCACCATTTCGCACTGACACTTTGCCCCGAGCACTCGAGGGGACACGTCCGAAGCCTCTTGCCTCAGGCAAGGGGCATTGTTCACACCGTGAACACGAGGTCTCACGCGATTGATCTCAGTACGGGCAGCCGTCACCTTTGCCAGGATTTCGGGAGGGAAGAAGTGGAACTCAGATCGCTGGGTTACATCTGCGTCGGTACATCCCGTCTCGACGACTGGAGCGCTTTCGCCTGCGACCTGATTGGTATGCAGCGTGTCGATCGGGGGCCTTCGATGCGGGCGTTCCGGATGGATGACCGCAAGCAGCGCTTGGTCTTGCAAGCCAATCTGCCAGAAGGTGAAAGCATCTTCGGTTGGGAGGTGGAAGCGTCAGCTGATCTTGACCGGGTAGCCGGCCATATTGAGGCGTTCGGCCTCCAGGTTGAGGAAGGCACACGAGCACTCGCCGACGAGCGGCTCGTCACCCGCTTGATCCGATTTAATGATCCTGCAGGTCAGCGTCACGAGGCATTTTGGCAGCCCCAAATCGCAGAACGTCCGTTCGCGCCAGGCCGTCCAATCTCCGGCTTCAAGACAGGCGCGCTCGGAATGGGCCATGTCGTAGTCAACGTTGTCGATGTCGAGCCACTCTTGCCCTTCTACGTCGACGTGCTCGGCTTCGGGGTGACGGACTTCGGTCTTGCACCCTACAAGCTGTACTTCTTCCACCTCAACAGGCGCCACCATAGCTTTGCAATGATCGGGTCCGGGCGCGAAGGCCTCCATCACTTCATGGTGGAGCTCTTCAGCCTTGATGACGTCGGTCAGGGCTACGACCTCGCCCAGATCGATGAGGGACGCGTCGCCTACACGTTGGGACGGCACACTAACGACCACATGACATCGTTCTACGCCATTACGCCGTCCGGCTTCTTCGTCGAGTATGGTTGGGGTGCTCGGGTCATCGAGCCCGCGACGCATGCGCCGGACGAGACCTTCGACGGACCCTCGCTCTGGGGCCATGAGCGCTTGTACTTGGAGGAAGGTCCGAGAAAGCGGCTGCGAGACATGCGCCTGGATGCGGCACGGCGCGGCGTTCGGGCGCCAGTCGAATCTGGCTGCCCTTGGCTCGACACAGTGACCCGACGGGAATGAGAGGGCGCTGACGATAGATCGATTGGCTGCCCCGGGAGCAAGCCGGAAATTAGAGTGGTCCCGGGCAGCGTTGTTTTCAGAAGCAATAACAAGGGAGGATAAGATGAGTATCATCAACATGGGATCACGCCGTGACCTACTTCAGGCTGGGCTGTTTTTCGCGACCGCCGGAGCGGCAATGTCCACGTTGCCGAAGCGGGTGTTCGCGCAGACATCAAAGCCGATCAGGATCGGCTGGTTCGCCGGCCTGAGCGGCCCGGTCGCTGCGGGCGGCCTAGCCCAGGATGCCGGCACCAAGGCGGCAGTGGAGGAACTCAACAAGGCGGGCGGAGTCCTTGGACGCATGATTGAGCTGGTGATCCGCGACACGGTCGGGGATCCTGGCAAGGCGATGAACTTCGCCCAGGAATTGCTGTTCCGTGAAAAGGTCGACGTACTGTTCGGACCGACCGGCAGCGCCGAGACGTTCCCCGTCCGTGACGTGTCGAAAGAGGCGGGCACGGTCCAGTTCACGACAGCGCAAATAGATAGCGTTATCGATGCCAAGGCTTATCCGAACCTGTTCAGGCTTGATGGCTCGACGGGCAACCAACTCGATTATGGCCTCGGATATGCCTTGAATACGCTCAAGCGGTCGAAGATCGCGTTGCTCGTCGACAACCTCAGCTATGGGCTGCTCAGCCGTGACCTCGCCGTGGCGAATATGAAGGCTCGAGGCGTCGCGCCGGCCTACGTGGGCGTCGTAGACCAGAACAAGGTCGACATGGGCGCCGACATTCTCAACGCGCGGGCGTCCGGCGCTGACCTCATGCTGACGTTCACCGCCTCTAGCGGGTTCATGGCCCGGATCCTCACCGCACACGGCGAGCAAAAATGGGACGTGCCAGTGATCGCGGCCCCGCTCTCCCTCTCGGCGACCGTGAACGACTTAGTCAAGCCTGAATACCTCGGCAGCGTCATGGGGCTGGGATATCGTCATCTCAGTCTTGGCTCCGATGGGAAATTCAATCCAGCCGTCGAGAAGCTGATCACGGACCATGCCGACTACATTTTGCCGCAGGTCAAGAATGGCCTGTCCTGGGCCATCCTGGGCTACTCCACAACGAAACTCTGGGCACAGGCCGCCATTGCGGCTGGCTCGACAGAGTCCAAGTCCGTCATCGGCGCGCTCGAAGGCATGAGCGACGTGCCTACGACGTTCGGACGGATAAGCCTTTCTCCCACTCGGCATGACGGCCTACCGCTTGACGAGTTCGCGTTATTCCGTGCCGATTCCCAGCGCCACGGCGGCTACACTGCAGTCTAGACCGACGACCGGGACGTCGCCATGCTGATCGCCATCCTTGCCGGCGTCTCGCTGGGCAGCCTCTATGCCATGGTCGCTTTCGTGTACAACGTGATGTACTCGACGTCCAAAGTCCTGAGCCTCGGCACCGGGCAGTTCGCTATGGCAGGGGGCATTCTCGGTGCCTGGTTCCTGGGAAGCCTCGCTGTGCCCCTGTGGGCGACGCTCCTTCTCGTGGCCGCCGGCGGCGCAGCTTTCGGATGGCTGACGGAGGTGATCGCCGTGCGTCGGACGATGCGCGGCGGAGGCGACGAGCACCTCTGGGTGCTGAGCACCCTCGCGCTATCGACCATCGTGCAGCAAGCAATGGGCCTTTGGTGGGGGACGGAGCCGACGCCGTTCCCTCGTCTTTTCCCGCAGGACTACGCCGGGTTGCTCGATCAGAAGTACTGGCTCCCGATTGCGTTTGCGTTCGCCTCGGCGCTAGCGGTCGAATGGTTCTACCGCCGCACGCTTCACGGGAAGATATTCGTGGCGCTTTCCGACGACACCTTAGCAGTTCAGGCTCTCGGCATTCCGGCGGCGCGCATGCGGGCGCTGAGCTACGCTATCGCGGGCGGGCTCGGCGCCCTGGCCGGCTTCTCAGCGGGCCAGCTGACCTATGCCTACTTCGCGCTCGGCCTGACGTTGACGCTCAACGGCTTCATCGCGCTCGCCATCGGCGGCATCGGCAGCAATTTCGGCTCGCTGCTGGGGGGGCTTCTCCTCGGGCTCATGACCTCCCTCACGGCTTACCTGTTCGGTTCCGAGTTCCAGCAAACCATCGCGATCGGGACCCTGATCCTGTTCCTCATCGCCAGACCGGCCGGCCTGTTCGGCGCGCAACGCGTGAGGCAGGTATGAGACGACGGTCTCAGCTGCACGCGCTGGCGCTCCTGGGCTTTCTGGCGCTGGTCGCGTCCCTTCCGTTCCTGACGGACGACCGCTACCTGCTCCGGATCGCGACCGTCATGACCGTCTATTGGGTGCTGATCGCGGGCCTCAATCTCCTGGTCGGGTATGCCGGGGTCCTCTCGATCGGACACGTCGGGCTTCTCGCCATAGGCGCGTACACCTTCGCGATCCTTGCCGGTCCATACGGGATCGACCCGTTCTTGGGCCTCCTGGCGGCGGCTGGGACGTGCACGGCAGTCGGCTTGGTCGTCGGGCTGCCGTCCTTGAGGCTGCCAGGCTTCTACTTCGCGTTGTCCACCGTTGCGTTCGGCCTCATCGTCGTTGAGCTGGCGCTCGCATTCCCGAGTGTCACCGGCGGCACTATCGGCTTGGCGGCGAGGCGCTTTCCCGCGCCGTTCGACACTGCGGCGGGCGAGTACTGGCTGGCGCTGGCCGTGGCTTGCAGCGTCACCTGGATGACCTGGAACGTCGCACGTCTGATGTGGGGCCGGTCACTTGTCGCGATCCGCGATAGCGACGTCGCCGCACGCTCAGTTGCCATCCGGCCCTATAAGTTGAAAATCGTCGTCTTCGCCTTCAGCGGCGCGACGGCAGGACTTGCGGGCGGTCTGTTTGCACGCGCGCAGAGCTATATTACGCCAGAGGCCTTCAACTTCGATTTCGGCCTTTATTTCTTTATCGCCATCATCATCGGTGGACGTGGCAGCATCATTGGGCCGTTCGTCGGCGCGGTGCTCCTCGCCTTGCTGCCGGACCTCTTCGGTTCGTTGCAGCGCTACACGGCCTTCTTTTACGGTGCCGTGCTCCTGGCGGTCGTCCTCCTGCAACCCGAAGGCTTCGGCGTCCTGTTCGAGCGGCTACTCGGCCGGTTCGACCACGGAACGCGCGGCGGCGGTCCGATCCGTCCCAATCCGGAAGCCCTCGAGGCGGCTATCAAGGCCATGCCGCGATGAAGACCATGACCCTGTCCGAACTGGCCCCATCGACTCAACGAGACATCGCCACGGATACCTCGCTGTGCGCTGGGCATGTCTCGCGACGCTTCGGCGGCGTTGCCGCGGTGTCGGACGTGTCTCTAGAACTGCGTCCCGGAGAGGTACACGGGCTAATCGGGCCGAACGGCAGTGGCAAGACGACGCTGCTAAACCTATTGAGCGGCTACTATGCGATTGATACTGGTTACATCCGCATCGGCTTGGAGGACGTCTCCCGCAGCGACGTCCGGTTGCGCGTCCTGAAGGGTGTCGCGCGGACCTTCCAGAAACCGCGGCTGCTCGGGTCGCTCACCGTGCTGGACAACGCCATGCTTGGCGGCTGGCGTTCGGCACGGTCCGGCTTCGTCGAGACCGCGCTGTCGCTGCCCCGTCCATTGCGGGAAGAGCGGTTCATCCAGTCGCACGCGCGTGCGCTGCTGGAGGCGCTTGGTCTCGGGTACGCCGTCGGCCGCCCTGCACGGCTGCTGGAACACGCCGAGCAGCGCTTCCTGGAGATTGTGCGCGCCCTCATGACTCGTCCGCGGTTCCTCCTTCTGGACGAGCCAGCCGGCGGCCTGACCCAGGCCGAGATCGAGAGCCTGCAAGTGGCAATCGGCGCGATCGCCCGGACAGGCATCGGCGTGCTTCTCGTGGAGCACCACACGGATTTCGTGTTCCAGGTTTGCGACCGGGTCACGGTCCTCGACCTCGGCAAAACGATCGCCCATGGGTTGCCGGGCGAGATCCGGTCGCACGCCGACGTCGTGCGCGTTTACCTGGGAAGTTGACATGCGGGCCGACGAAGCGCCTCCCGAACGTGCACCGCTCCTGGAGGTCGAGAACCTCGATGTCGCTTACGGCAAGGTGCCCGTGGTGCACGGCGCGTCCTTCCGGGTCCATGCAGGCGAGTTCATCAGCGTGCTCGGCCGCAACGGCGCGGGCAAAACCACGATGCTCCGAGCCATATCGGGCCTGATCCCCAAGGGGAGCGGGCGCGTCCGCTTTGCCGGAGCGGACATCTCGCACGAGACGCCCGAGCGCATTGTCAGGTCAGGGCTGGTCCATGTCCTGGAAGGCCACCGCATCTTCCCCTCCCTGACCGTGGCGGACAACCTCCTGCTCGCCGCCCGCCGTTGGCGCGGCGCGGCGCGGGTTGCCGCGTTCGACCGCATCTACGCGCTGTTTCCCGAACTTGCGGAACGGCGGCGGCTGGCCGCCTCGCGCCTGAGCGGCGGCCAGCAGCAGATCCTCGCAGTCGGGCAAGGCATGATCGCGGCACCCCGCCTTCTCGTCCTGGACGAGCCGTCGGGTGGCCTCGCCCCCCTAGTCGTCGATCGCATCCTCGATGTCGCCGCTTCCTTGTGCCGTGAGGGTGCGGCGATCATTCTCGTCGAGCAGCTCGTCGAGAAGGCATTGCGCCATTCGCACCATGCCCTCGTGCTCGAGACGGGACGCATCGTCTACCAGGCACCGGCCGCGGGTCTTGCTGAGAGCGAGGTGCTTCGCGAGATCTATCTCGGGGGCAAGGCGCCCGCCTAATTGGCAGCCGGCGGCTCGTCTGCTCGGACTGTCATAGCCGGCGCGGCGCCCATCACTCCGGGCTGCGCCGCTGCTTCGTCGCTGGCTGCCCCGCAATCCCGCAGGCTGTCCGCGATCTTGCCGCAGGCGTCGTGCAGAGGCGCCGAGTAGCGCTCCAAGGCGTCCTCGAACTGCATCGCCGACTTGATCCAGATGATCGTCAGGCAGGCGATGACCCGGCCGTTGACCACGATCGGGGCGGAGATGCTCGATGTGTTGGTTCTGTAGCCCTCCGTTCGGAAACCGACGCCCAACGCCCTCACGCGGTCGAGCATTTCGGAAAGCTTCGCCGGCTTCCTCGCGAGTACATGCTCCGGACGTGGCGACTCCCTGAGCACGTCCAGGATCGCGACCCGCTCGGTTTCCGGGGTGAATGCTAGGTAGGCGCGGCCGCCGGCGGTAAGCAGCAGCGGCACTGCCCGTCCCACCATCCCGACATCCACCGAGAACGGGCTGTGCGAGTGGGTCGACTCCCGAACGACCATCGCGTAGCTGTGGAAAGTGACCAAGTCCACCGGCCAAAGAATGCCGCGGGCCAACGCCATCATCCAAGGCATCGCTGACTGCGCCACCCACGCCTCGTCCCGAAAGCCCGAACTCAGGGACTTCGCCTTCAGCGTAGGACGCCACTTGTCATCTGACGGACCGAGCGCGAGAAATCCCAGGGTCTCCAGCGTCTCCAACAACCTGTAAGCTGTGGGCCGCGGCACCTGAGCCAGCTTGGCAACTTCCTGGGCCCGTAAACCATGGTGTCGGTTCACCACCTGGAGAACCTCCAGACCCCGTTGCAGTGCGCGAACCGTGTTGAAGCTTGGCAACTGTTCCCCCCGGCAACCGCAGCTCGTTCAAAAAGGCCCCTTTTGCCGGCGCTTGCCTTCCAGGATACGTCAGGTCGAGCTGCCAGACGAGATGTTATAATACCGTTTAGACACTCGGACCGGTCCCGTGGCCCCGACTCATTCCGCGAGTTATCGGGCGAGCTGGTCCGTCGACGTCCCGCTCGGACCCACAGGCTCGACCCAGTGCTTTCAGCACGCTGAAAGCGCGTAGTAGATCAGCGATACCGCCTGACGTGCTTTCATCCATGGGACGAAACTCTCGCCCACCCCGCCCGAGCTACCGGGTCGCCAACCGGATCGCGGCGGCAGCGCTAGAAGCTGTCCGCACCGCGGACACCGTGGTCCGCGACCTCACCGATCCTGCGTTTAACAGGTATGGTGGTCCATATGGAACGATTCGGCCAGAAGGTAGCCCTGGTGTCGGGGGGGCTCGGCTCCATTGGCCTCGCAATCGGGGCGAGGCTGGCCCGGGAAGGCGCCCAGGTAATCCTAGGCGACTTGGCGGACGGAGAAGGGACACCTTGTGTTCCGATGGGCGTCCCGCACGTGCACCTACGGCTTGACGTGACCGACGAGGCAAGCTGGGCCGTGGCTGTCCAGACCGTCGTGGGCCGGTTCGGTCGGCTCGACGTGCTCGTCAACAATGCGGGCGTCCTCAGTCCGGAGGCTCAGGCCTTCGACGAGATCACGCTTTCGGAATGGCGGCGCGTCTTCGCCGTGAACGTCGAAGGCGTCTTGCTCGGGACGCAGGCGGCCATGCGGGAGATGAAGCGGCGTGGCGGTGGGGCCATCGTCAACGTCGCTTCCATAGCCGGCTATGTCGGGTCCAGGGACAACGGAGCCTATGGCGCGAGCAAGGGGGCGGTGCGCAGCCTGACGAAGCAAGCCGCGTTGAGCGCCGCCCAGTCCGGCTACCGAGTCCGGGTCAACGCGGTACATCCGGGCTTCGTCTGGACCAAGCTGGTCGAGGAAAAGGCTGTGCGCCGGTTCGGCACCCGGGAAGCGGCGCTGGAGGCGTTCCGTTCGATGAACCCGTCTAATCGAATGGTGGAGCCTGTCGATGTCGCGGCCGCGGTCGCGTTTCTGGCTTCGGACGACGCGGGCATGATTACCGGGGCTGACCTGGTCGTCGATGGCGGCCGGCTGATCCAATAGCTTCCATCGTAATCAAGCCACGAGCCTGTCGGCGCGCGACATGGAGGAAAGCAAGGACAGCATGGCTTCAACGTCGGCGTAAGTCCTCGCGACTGCCATGACGTATCGGTCCGGACGGATTAGAGCCGCCTGCACGTCCGCCTGGTCCAGCCAGGAGTCGAACGCCTCGAATCCATCTCGCACAAGGAGGACCCCCGCGCGGCAAAGGCGGTGCTCCTGGTCGGAGTCCACCAGCGCCGAATCCGCATGCACGACCAATACGAATCCAGGGCCAGCGATCTCGTCGAACTTGGTTCCATCCGAAAGCACGGGCTGGGGCGCCTGCAAGCCGACGAGGCCACCGGGCCCGTGCAGGAGCCCTGGCCCGAGCCGTGGCTTGATAGACGACATCTGGCCCGGGGCCGCCGCGGTTGGGCCAGCTCCCACCAAGGTCGCATCGTGCCCGGTCATGTTGACCAGGCCGCCAAGCCGCACCGCAAGGTCGATATACTCGCGCACGTGCGGGAACCTTTCGCTTTCGTAGGTGTCGAGCAGGGAGTCAGGCGCGCCGTCGCGGATGACCGACGTGAGCTTCCAGGCCAGGTTCGCCGCATCGCGCAAGCCCGCACAAAGGCCTTGGCCCAAGAACGGAGGCGATTGGTGGGCGGCGTCGCCAGCGATCAGCAGGCGTCCCGCCCGCCAGCTCGCAGCAAGGAGAGAATGGAAGGTATAAACCGTCGCCCGTTCAAGCTCGGCATCGTACGGCGTGATCCAGCGAGAGAGAAGACTCCAGACCGTTTCCGGCCGACTGAGCGTCGAGGAGTCCTCATGCGGCAACGCGGCGATCTCCCACCGGCGCCGATTGCCGGTGCCACGGACATACGTGGCCGGTCGCACAGGATCGCAGAACTGGAGGCTGTGATCGCCCAGGTCCGGCCGGTCGTACTTCAGCACGCAGTCCACGACGAGCCAGCGTTCGTGGAAGCCGAGATCGCGAAGCTCGGAGCCCAAGAGACGCCGGACCAGGGAGCGGGCGCCGTCGCAGCCGACCACGTACCGCGCAGCGTTCCGGCAGAGCTTGCCCGAGGACAGGTCCTCGAAGCGGATCAGGACCCTGTCAACCTGCTCGTCTACAGCATAGTGTCAGTGGCGCTCGTAATTTCCCCAGATCGGGCGGTTGAAAATTCCCCACTTTGTTGCGGTATGCGTTGAGATTGGCGCTGTGGGGTGCTGCCCGGCATTAGCCCACCCTCCCTCTGACGGTTC
>JAABUL010007477.1_pt1 | contig 11771 bp, 10 predicted proteins | sample 5559151 | NCBI WGS metagenome assembly JAABUL01 (sample SAMN10711876, study PRJNA513368) | rock metagenome | isolation source: Antarctica rocks | place: Antarctica: Victoria Land, Pudding Butte sud | reverse complement strand
AATTTCATTGACCCAGCACGATGTGTTGACAATTGGTCTTTGAATCTCCGAGAAAGTTTTCGGAGTTCCTCATGTAGTGGCCGTAGCTTTTCTAGAACTCCACTACGGAATACGCGGTGACTTGGCCTTTTCCAATATTTGGATTGCAGTCGTCCATGGATCCTCTGGTGATTGAGAGTCAAGACTTGTCCAAACAGGCGCTCCGTACACGCTTCGCGCGATAGCTCTGGTATTAGCCAAGCGAGTATCTAGATAGCTGACTTTTGGAAAGCTTCCACGCACGTCTTATAGCGCATCTGTTAAGCAAGTCGAATATCTTTTCAAATGTATCAGGCACATCCTGCGGTATAGTCTCGTTAACTACAAAACCAACAAAGGCCATGAGTCCTTAATGTTTGTTCCAATCCAACCGCAGAGATTGCCCTCACGCCCTCCTCAGCTGCGGCTATAAATGCTAATCATCTGCAAGTCGTTGCTCGGTTTTGAACGGTAGTACGTAATCAGCACTATCATTTCGGATTCTTGCGGCAGGCCACTCAATCCTGGTATGAACCTTTGGGTCGCTGGGGATTTTGTTGGACGCTCGATGGAGGTCAACGACGTTCTGTAGGAACTTCTTCTGGCTCAACGGTCGCCACACGGACTGGTCCAGTGTGGCCGTATGTGCGTCCAGTCGCTGGATTTCAGACATTTCACAAGCTTCGTTTAGAGAAGAGGCAGCAGGGAACGCAACAGGGAAACATCAGCCAAACTGAAGAGTAAGTAGTCCATCGATGGGATAGCCATTGAGGCTCTGTATTTCGTAAGCCTCGCCAGGCATGCAAGGAATGACCAATCGGGTGACTGCATGGACTCGAGAAACACGAAGAAGAACGGATCAGCAGAAAGTAGAGTCGAATGCGGACAGAAACTGATCAATCAGGACAAAGAACGAAGACGGGATATGCAAGCGGCCATGCAGCATGGGCAATCACAAAAGCACCTAATCCATCTGCACATAGCTTCGATGTACTTCCAAACAGATCAGGGCGTCCGAATATGCCGTAGGCAGATGATGAAAGTCCTGTCAGGCCAACAGCAAGAACTACTGTTGTATGAAGAGGTACGATAGGACGTAGGATGTGTACCAGCGCTATCGTACAAGAAATGCTTCACTAAGGTACCTTACCCTAGACCCTGAGAAGCCTAGTGCGGGACGACACCAGGATCAGTCCCCCACCATCCGATAAGGATAAGGGTAAGCTATCAAACCCTGCATTTAATGATTTATTGTTCCTACGGGATTCATCCGCCAGCGCCGCCCCGCTAACGTTTGGCCTGCTCAACAATTTATTCTTCTTTTATTCCTATTCATTTTTTCCCGATAGCTCCTACACTCCTTAACATTTCCCATCTTGAGCCCAATCTACCGACTTCTCCTCGAGTATCTACCACTCGTAACAATGGCTACCAAGACTCGAGAGCGAAAGCCCTCGACGAGCGCCCCCATATCTGAATTGAAAGGCCCTGTTGGCCCCGATTTCACTAGACCCAAGCATAAGCGTACCTTTACTGGCTTCGGTGCTTCTGAGATCAAGAGCGTTGAAGCTAGCATTCCAGAGCCACAAAGAGAGGCGTAAGTCTTGATCGACTGAACCCCGTCTTTCGCTGCTAATATGATTTAGATGGAAGAAACACGTAAGTTGCTCACGGACCGATACGTCTGGAAGCTTGCTTATCACCTGTGAAGTCCGCCCAAGGTTTCACAACCAAAGAACAATTTGAGGTATATTGAACGTCCGTTCCCCGGAAAATGCGGATTTAACTGGATCTACAGGATGAGACCGTTCGCCATATTGAGACCACTCTCGCTCGATCTCTGTTCAACTGCGATGAGCTGTGAGAAGCTCTTCTGCTGATCACATCGTAATTTTCTAATAATCGTCCAGAGCTGCCTATTCCGGTGCTGCTCTGGCGTTCCGTGACAGACTCGTCATAGAATGGAACAAAACACAGCAGCGACAGACGTTTTCTGACCAGAAGCGCGTATACTGTATGCTGAGAACCCGAGCCGTTGAGGAGCTTTGGCTGACTGTTTGCAGATCTGTCTCTAGAGTTCTTAATGGGAAGGGCAATGGACAATGCAATGCTCAATGTTGGGCTAAGAGACGTCGCCAAAGGTATAGAAAACACTTCCTTTCGAGTCTCAAGGTGCTAATACTTCAACTAGCTGGACTCGCTGATCTAGGATTCCGGATCGAGGACGTCATATCGCAGGAGCACGATGCCGCTCTTGGAAATGGTGGTCTCGGACGGCTTGCTGCATGTTTCCTTGACAGCATGGCAACACTGAACTACCCCGCGTGGGGATACGGACTACGTTACAGATACGGTATCTTCAAGCAAGAGCTTGTAGACGGGTATCAGGTTGAGATACCAGACTACTGGCTCGACTTCAATCCTTGGGAGTTCCCTCGACATGACATTACCGTGGACATTCAATTCTATGGCTACGTCCGGAAATATCAGTAAGTCGGAGGAAAGCGCGTTTAGAGTATATATGCTGATTCGCCAGGGACGAGGATGGCAAACTCACTGTGGTTTGGGAAGGCGGAGAGATTGTCGACGCCGTTGCCTACGACGTTCCCATTCCCGGCTATCAAACTCCCACCACGAACAACCTACGTCTTTGGTCTAGTAAGGCCTCCGCTGGAGAATTTGACTTTCAGAAATTCAATGCCGGCGAATATGAGAGCTCTGTTGCAGATCAACAGCGTGCGGAAACCATTTCTGCGGTCCTTTACCCCAATGACAACCTCGATCGTGGTAAGGAGCTACGGCTGAAACAACAATACTTTTGGTGTGCCGCGTCGCTTTTCGATATCGTCCGCCGATTCAAGAAATCGAAGAAAGCCTGGTCAGCTTTCCCAGATCATGTAGCTATCCAACTCAATGACACCCATCCTACTCTGGCAATAGTAGAGTTGCAACGTATTCTCGTTGATCTCGAAGATCTTGACTGGGATGACGCCTGGAATATCGTCACCAAGACTTTTGGATATACCAATCACACGGTACTGCCAGAGGCGTTGGAGAAATGGTCGGTCCCGTTGATGCAGAATCTCCTTCCCCGACATCTCCAGATTATCTACGAAATCAACATGCAGTTTCTCCACATGGTGGAGCGGAAGTTCCCCAAGGAGCGCGAAATGCTTGCCAGAGTCTCGGTTATTGAAGAATCCCAGCCGAAGATGGTGCGGATGGCATATCTGGCCATCATTGGTAGTCACAAAGTCAATGGTGTCGCTGAGCTCCATTCGGATCTTATCAAGACTACGATTTTCAAAGACTTTGTCAGAATCTATGGTCCTGACAAATTCACCAACGTGACGAACGGTATCACTCCTCGAAGATGGTTACATCAGGCTAACCCTCGCCTCTCCGACCTTATTGCTTCCAAACTTGGAAGCCATGAGTTCCTCACTGATTTAACTCTCTTGAACAAACTCGAGAACTACGTTGACGACAAGGACTTTAAGAAGGAGTGGCAGGAGATCAAGTTTGCTAACAAGGTCCGTCTGGCTGAGCACATCAAAGAGTCTACCGGTGTAAGTGTCAACCCGCATGCGCTCTTCGACATTCAAGTCAAGCGTATACATGAGTACAAACGACAGCAACTCAACATTCTTGGTGTCATCCATCGATACCTTACAATCAAGGCCATGAGTCCAGAGGAGCGCAAGAAACTCGCACCTCGAGTCTCTATATTTGGTGGCAAGGCTGCCCCGGGCTATTGGATGGCCAAGACCATCATCCATCTAGTCTGCAGTGTCGGCGAGGTCGTCAATCACGACCCAGATATTGGTGATTTGCTCAAGGTCATCTACATCAAGGATTACAATGTCAGCAAGGCTGAAATCATCACTCCTGCTTCTGATATTAGCGAGCATATCTCGACTGCAGGGACTGAAGCCAGTGGAACTAGTAATATGAAGTTCGTTCTTAACGGTGGTTTGATTATTGGGACATGCGATGGTGCTAACGTAATTCTCCCTCACATCCCTCGTTCTACCTCACAACGCTGACTGACTTGAAAAGATCGAAATCACTCGCGAAATCGGCGAATCCAACATCTTCCTTTTTGGCAACCTCGCCGAAGACGTCGAAGACCTCCGCCACGCCCACAACTACGGCTCCTTCAACCTCGACCCTTTTCTTGCCAAAGTGTTTGACGCCATCAAATCCAACACCTTTGGCGATTCCAACCGTTTCGCCGCTCTCTGCAACTCCATCATCGATCATGGCGATTACTACCTCGTGAGTGATGATTTCAGCAGTTATTGCAAGACGCAGGAGCTGGTGGATGAGGCGTACAAGAACCAAGAGGAGTGGATTAGCAAGTGTATCACGAGTGTGTCGAGGATGGGCTTCTTTAGCAGTGATAGGTGTATCCAGGAGTATGCGGATATGATTTGGAACGTGGAGCCACTGGTGCCAGGGAAGGCGTGAGGGAATACGAGATTTGGTGGCGGGGAGAGAGCGGCTAGAAATGGAGTGATGTGAAGGGAAGATAAAATGGGTTTGCTAGATGGGTTAGTACGACGGACGGGCATGCAAAAGCAGAATTGAAATAGATGGATGACGAAAGTAGATAGATGAGTAATAGGTTCTCTCGGTTTCCATGAATTTGTTCTCTCTCTCTCTCTCTCTCTCTCTCTCTCTCTCTCTCTCTCCATCTCCCTCTTTCCCTCCCTCTTTCCCTCCCTCTCCCTCTCTCTCCCTCTCCCTCTCTCCCCCTCCCTCCCTTTCTCCACACAACCAGATTACGCATACACTACCAACCCCAACCCCAACCCAGATCTCAACCCAGACCTCAACCCCGATCTCCACCCCCAACCCAACCCAACCCAAGATCTAAGATCCAAGATCCGATATCCACCCCCAACCCAACCCAAGATCCAAGATCCAAGATCCAAGATCCGATATCCAATCTTTCTTTTCGTCTTTTTCTTCATCGACACTTTTCTGCTATTTCATGTCTTTCGCTCTCTTTGCTGTCGTTGCTGTCTCTCGCTGTCGTTGAGATATTTCTGTTTATTTGTCTATTTAACCTAATATAATCTAACCCTTCACCTCTCACCCCATCCCCTCCCACTCTCCCACCCCATCCCTCCCTCTCTGCGCACACCCACGACCCACGACCCACACCCACGCTCACGCCCCAGCCCCAACCCCAAGCCAGAACCACGAACACAGCACGCGCCACTTCTTCCCGCTAAGAAAAGGGAGAGCGAGGAGGGGAGGGGGGTGCGTGTGGGTGTGGGTGTGGGGGTGGGGGTGGGGTATGGTAGGTGGAGGAGGTGTGGGATGGTGGGTGTAGGTGTGGTTGTGGTTTGGAGAGGATGGTGGGGTGTTGTGAGTTGGTGGGGGTGGTTGGGGGTGAGGAGAGGGGATGAGGGGGGATGAGGGATGAGGGATGAGGGATGAGGGATGAGGGATGAGGGATGAGGGATGAGGGATGAGGGGTGAGGGGATTGGGGGGTGAGTAGGTGGAGGGAGAGTGAGAAGGGTGAGGGGTTGAGAGGCATGGATCATGGATAGGAATATTTGTCTTCAATCCATGCAAGTCTTTGTTGTGGAGTATAGCCACCCTTTGCCTAAACCGAAAGAGCTGGTTTCGTTCGGGGGGTTATACAGCTACATGCACAAAGGCAGCCGGCCAGCCAGTGTGCCTGTTAATCAACAATCCAACCGCCGAGAACGAAAAATGCCCAAGCTGCCTACCCTAACCTAACCCAAAACACCTAAGCATCCAACCTCCCAATCCCATCCCCCCCCTTCTCCTCCCTAACGCTCTTCTTCCGCCTCACCTCCTTCTTCCCCTCTCCCGCATCCCAAAACTTCTCCTTTGCTTTGACCGGACTCGTCGCTACTGTTGCTCCAGTTCGAGTCCCAGCACCACTAGTTCCCACACCCCCCACAGCAGACTTCCCCCATCCCCGTCTCCTCTCCGCTGCCCAGGTACCCCACGAGGAGATGTACGCGCCTGCTTTGTGACCAGCCGCCGTCACAGACGCTTGTGCGGCGGAGAGATCTGGTCCGGTGCGGTGTCGCGGGGTGGAGGACACGTCGCTGCCGGCTTCTGAGATGGGCGGCGAGACTCCGTTGCTCCCTGCGGTGGTTGCAACACCTTCGGTGCGTTTGCGTTGGGTTTCGCGCATAGCTTCGATATCTGCCCAGAGATTCGTGAATGCGGTTGAGACTTTCTTGTGGCCCGTTGCGAGATGCTTGTTCAGCACTTCCTTGCTCTGGGCGAGGCGGTCGTCGAGGTGGAGGGTTTGGATTTGGAGGGCTAGGCGGCGTTGGATGTCTTCTAAGCTGAGATTGCCCGCTGTTGGATGGCGGGGTTCAACGATGTCGAAGAGATGGGCGGAGGTGTGGGTGTTGAAAAGTTTGAAGGAAGAGGTTTGCTGCCATGCGTGTATCCAGTCTGGGTTGAAATCTATGGACGGGTCACCTTCGATGGAGGGGAGAGGTGGGGAGGTTGAAGGGTTGTCAGTAAGGTAAATGTGGTATTTTACAGCGGCAAGAAGGGCAAGTAGGTATTCTTCGAATTGGAGACGGATAAATTCTTCGGAGCCCATGTAGCCGAGGGTTTTTGGGCGGGAGGGGTTGTATTCATCCCAGGTGTCGGTGATGGTTTGGGTAAGGAAATCAATCCAGCGGCGGTCGGCTGGAGAAAGGGTGAGGGCGGAGCGGAGAGATGCGGAGGTGATGTTGATGGTGGCTTCATCGAGCTGGATTCTAATCAGCTTACATAACTGTATATATGGGAGTTGGTTTAGTGCGCACATTTACGAGAATGTCACTGTAGCGGTCTTTCTGCTGCAAAAGGAGGGAATTTGTGGACCCGACAATGTATGATTTCGTCCCGTAATCGGCCAAAACATCTAGCTGCTGCAAAGGTGTATAAGGCCCGAAGAGGCTCCCCTGGAAGCGTTCAGCAGTTTTCAGGTCAAATGTACATCGTTCTAATATACCTTGCCGAATCTAGCATAACAATCAGCTCTAAGTCTTGACTCGACTCGATAGAGATTTACCTACAGTTGGAGTGGTAAGCCCATATATGAGAGTACTAAGCTGGTTAGCCACAGCTCATGATAAAGGCATGACAACGTACAGGAACCTCTTTCACTTGTCTTTAGCGATGTTGGCATGCCCAAGTCCCTCTCGTAGCTATCAAATTCTGGATCCGCGCAGTCCTCCAACCTTCGTAATAGACCGGGTATCAAGGATATCAACGAAAACTGCATCATGCATAATCTCTCACACCGAGAACCAAAGAATAGCATCTGGTAGAATCAATAGAAATCCAAGAAACCTGTACTGTGGACTACTTACCTTTGGCTGCAACAAACAACATTTGAAGAGGACCAAGGTCTGATGTTTGTACTCATGGATAAACTCTCGTAATGAAAGACCTATAGAGATGAGAAGCGGAAACGTGCTGAAAAAGAGCTGGAATTCCTACCCAGATATTGGTCTCGATCATCCTCCGAATCTCGCAGGGTTGTCGCAAGGCTTTCTTGAAATTTCTGTCCTCACTCAGCTGGAGCCCGCCAAAGACTGCAATAAACACTCACCGACCTTCAAGATATCCATGTCCGTAAAGTCCCTGGACTACGATCAGCCTGGCTGGTCTCATATTTTGACTGTATGCCGCACCTCTGAGCAAACCAGGCTTCTGTCACCATTGAAAGCTTCTCTCTGAGATGCCCGAAAAACTGTGGGCTATCCGCAATCGCTACAACCGCCTTTTGCACCGTACTCCTTGTGACTTCAGCAGGTCGATCCAGAAGCTGGCTTGCGTCCATCTGCCTCGTACATGATATACCAAATAGCGATGTGGCGGCATTCGTGGAAGTAGATTTCCGGCGGAGGGTAAAATACGAAAAGTCCTCCGTGGATCTGGTTTCGAATTAGCCCGAGAAAAGCCCAGCAGTGGAGATTATGTACGTATGGGCGCCGTCCGACAGGGCCATGAAGGGTAGGAAAGACCAGTCATTCTCAAGGGCAGGATCGCTACCATCTTCGACGCCGAACCAGCCCTCTATTTCAGGCCCCCTATCAACAGGTCAGCTCTGCTCTGCTTTACAATGGGGGACGCTACTCACCTGGCGTGGTGAAAACCCACCACGCAAACGACGGGTGCAAAATTGCTGGATGAAGACATGCTGTAGCATTTGGGCAAATTCCAAACGTTAGCAGAGCAATTGACACGTCGGTTCTGTCAGTGGACAGAGCAATGTCAAATCATGTTGGTTAGGCCCACCAATAGATGCATGCCAAGGATCACAGCCCTATGGGATCCCAGATGACGTGCATCGAGTCCAAGCGTCCTTTGGCTGAGATGCAATAAAGTCCCAAGTACTTTGTGCTGTGGGCAGCTTGGTTTATGAAGCTGTCACCGAGTGTTTCTTAGAGGCCTGGATTGTAGATACCTAATACTACTGATACTCTATTTGTTACTCATGTTTCCCCAAGCGCGACAAGTCTCATAACTCATCGGATATGAAACACCGTTCGTGAGTGACTGAAAAGGGTATTTGTTGCTGAGCCCTAACGTACTTTCGGAAATGCTAGCTGGTGGAAAGAAATACTCCATAACCAAACTTAGCCAAGGGAGATACAGTCGTAGAGAATCAGCAAACGCCCTACTGCCCGTTCTCAACCTCCTGCCCGTCTTCCGGGTTTTGGACATTGTGATAGTCTAGAATCTCGGAATACCTGCCCATTACCAGTCAGCACCTCTTTCGGGGCTAATCTTGCTCTAACGGCAGGTCGTAAAGTTGCTCGTACATCATGATTTTCCAAGTATCTACTGGAAGATCTGCGTCGTTGAAAGACCAGTCAAACTTCTCCTCCGCAACCGGTTCGTCGCTTGGGTCGTGATATGGCGCAAGGTACTCATGCGCAAGCGCATCTCCCGCTCGTACTCGCATCCGTGGATCAAATACAAGCATCTTCTCCAAGAGGTCGATTGCTAGGAGGTGTCAGTTAAGTCGGTCTCTACTGTCAAGTGACCGTACCTAGAGGGTCTGCGTTCTTGAATTTATTGCTCAGGGGTTGTCTCTCTCGTTTGGGTAAGGACTGTACGAATCGTAGAGTCTAGATGTAGCCATCAGCTACAGCATTTACTCAAGCGTCCCCAAAAATCTTACGTTTTCGCTGCCGATGGTTTGAATGACATCGTCTGGAGGAGTGCCTAGCAGCTCCGTAATGATAGAGAATTGGTTGACATGATCTTTGCCTGGGAACAATGGTTTACCCTCCAGCATTTCTGCGAAAATGCATCCTGCACTCCATATGTCCACTTCCACGTCGTATTTTTGCCATGTAAGCATGATTTCTGGCGCGCGATAGTACCTCGTAGACACGTATCCTGTCATCTGGGGGTCCTGTATGCGAGCTAGCCCAAAATCGCAGATCTTCAGGTCGCAATTTTCGTTGACGAGGATATTGCTTGGCTTCAGGTCACGGTGGACGACTCCAGCGGAGTGCACGTATTTCAAGCCTCGCTGCTTCCGTCAGTTGATTGTATGACGTAGAACAATCACTTCTGGGCGCTGTACCAAGATTTGGTATAGAAAGTATTGGATAAACTGTTTTTCGAGCGGTCTCGACGTCAGGAGGCGATGAAGGTCGGTGCCTAAGAGCTCGGTCACGAAATAACTATAGACCGCGAGTCAGCTACAGGTCTCACTGTGGATCGGAAAACTTTCCATACATATCTTCGAGCGGTGATATAAAGATATCGCTCAAGCTAATGACCTTGGGTACCTTAGCCTACAGCCTTGTTGTACACCATACATTCTCTTACATTTTCGTGACGAAGGTGCTTGAGAAGCTTCAGCTCCCTGTATGTCCGCTTTGACAGGACGGGGGTGCTAAAAGGCTTCATGATCTTCTTGACTGCCACAGCCTGGCTGGTCAACTGGTCTTTGGCTGAACTGGACGAACATTGTAAACAGTCGACTCGGCAGCTTCGACAGAGATGTGATCCTACCAGACCAGTCCAAAAGCCCCCATTCCAACGGGCTGCAAGTCCGTGTACCTGGCGTAGTTTTAGTACGAACCGGACGCGCAAACTCCAGTCAACAAACCTGCTGGTGATCTCAAAGGTGGTACCGAAGATCTGGGCACGCACAAACTCTGCCATCTTGACTGGATCGGCCGCGACGACACAGGCGGCAGATAGAGAGGAAGTGTTGGGAGCGTCAGGTACGTTAAGTCTGTGGTTGTAGATATTTGTACTGTGTACTGTGTACGTTGGTCGGATAGGTAAAATACTTTGCGATGGAGAAATCCTCGTGTTTGATCTGCAAAATCACACTTAGGTCCTTGTTGATCTCCCGAAAATCAGGGATTCAGGGCTCCAAGGATGCTTCCATGTTCCTTCCATTGCCTCCATTGCCTTGGGAACCGTCCAATTCTACTCTCTACGTATTTGTGAGTAAACAGCTGCCGAGTCCTCTGCTGGACATGTCAAGTGAATACTCCATTCACATACGGGGTACATCCGCAGTACTTCATTCTTCTCAATCACAGACAGGGTTGACGATCTTAAATGTTCGCCTGAATACCTACGTCATGTTGCGAACTTCGCTCCTTCCACCTCCGTACAAAGTACCCCACCTACCGACCGATCATGGCCAGTATAACAAATCCGAACAACAGAGCACTTCTGAGATCCATGGTGGATGGAAACACGTTCGTTGAGGATTTCCCTTGGGAACTCTATCTGCGAAGAGTGAGTCTGGCTCATAGTAACTGCATTATGTTCAAACTCCTCCGGAACAATGCGTTCAATTATGTTGCAAGCGAATGGCTAGACCATTGATCGAGCAGTCTACTTGGAATACATCAAGGAAATCCTGTTGCAAGGTACCACATCGTCTAGAAGATTCGAAAAGGAGCATTGAAAGACATGTTTTGGACCATCTTTTATGTTGACGACTTCCTCATGGTCATAACAACAGTACAGATCACGGGTAAGCTGTCCAATTAGAAAAGCTCTGCGACTCTGGAGTATCAAGACGGTGGTTCAAGACTCACGATTTCATTGAGCAGCCGTTCACTTCTCAGCGAATTGGCTCATAGATCTCAATTTGACGACAAATAAACATTTCGGAGACGGTGTGGACTTCGCATACCTTGCGTACAAGGACTTTCAAGGACCCTATTATCCTCTCCAATCCTATCTGCTATGAGACTTGACTCGGATGTCCTCAGACATGCTTGACTCTGAACTTGCAAAAGTTCCCCGAACTAGACTACGACTGAGTCACCGAAGAAGAGTAGCATAGATGGATACCATCAAAGACTCCAATGAGACCCGCACAAGCACTAGGAAAGGACGTGTGTCTGAAATTAGATACATGAAAGTATGTCTTTGTCAAAAAACGATCGAGACATTCCGGTGGTTTCCATTTCCGGCACTCCATCTGGTTTTTTAGGATCCTCGACCAGAGTCGTAGCTCTAAGAGCCTCCATGGAGCCAAATTTGTCTCGAATAAAGATCCTGTCTTAGATAGCCTCGCCGCGAGGGAATGATATGTTGCAAAGAGATCTGTCTAATCCAGAACGTGCCAAATACGGAAAGCTCCTTATCAACGAAGAACGACTTATGGTCCAAGCAAATGACAGTGTCCAGCATTGGAATTAAACTGTAGTCATGGAACAGGTCGAGCAATCAATATATTGATGACGAGGGAAGAGGGAAGAGGGAAGGG
>JAABUL010007474.1_pt1 | contig 11780 bp, 12 predicted proteins | sample 5559151 | NCBI WGS metagenome assembly JAABUL01 (sample SAMN10711876, study PRJNA513368) | rock metagenome | isolation source: Antarctica rocks | place: Antarctica: Victoria Land, Pudding Butte sud | reverse complement strand
CATCCGCCGCACCGGCACCAGCGAAATCGCCGCCTTCCGGCAACACTTACGTTCTCGCCCCACCAAAGCCCTCCGCTTCCTTGTCCCCAGAACCCGCTCGGCCTGACTTTTCACAGACCCTGACGACCAGATACACCCGCTGGACCGAACAACTCAACGACGAGTAAGGGCTTATCGTGAAACTTTATTCCTATCGGATAGGGTCCATCGGACCTATTGCGGCACGACTCGACACGGCAGATAATCGAGACGGCAGATAATCGAGCACGAGCGCGCGACAACCCCGCGCGAGGAGGACGGACGATGATTTGGCGACGCAAAGCGAAGGAACAGGGAGTCGAGCCTACAGGGTCGCGTCCGCTCACGCTGTTCATGAACAGCCCGCACGACGCGACCGTGAATCTGGCCGCCTCGATCATAAAGCAGAACGCGCGGGGGACGCTGCAGGTCGGGCTCAGCGGTGTGGAATCGCCGAGCGCTATCTGGGCGCTCTCTCAGACGCTACGGCGGCTAGACCCGTCCGGCAAGATCGCGCTGGGCGTCGCGGCCGTGGCCGAGCCCAATCCGCGCAAGCCCATTAGCCGCGTAGACCATCTCCTCACCCGTGCGCACGGCCATCCATGAGGCCGTGCGCGTCATGGACGACCAGTGGATGATGCGCGCGGTGCGTGTGGGCCAGGCGACAGGGGGCGCGGGCATCGCTGACTTGCTTGCCTGCATGGTTCATCCTGGACAGGCGCCTGGGGGGCGCATGCCATGGGAGTGGCTGCGCTCCGTGCAGGCCGCAGCCGCCATCGCCATCATCGCGTCAGAGGGCGGGTGGATCGGTAGCCGGCGTCGGGCGGCTTTGCTCTCGGCCGTCTACGGCCCCATGGACTGGGCCGGCGGGGCGGCGCTGGCCGCCGCCGCCTTCATGGCCGCCTTCGACCCGGCCGTCGCCTCCGAAATCCCGCCCATCCTGCGTCACCTGCGCCTCTATCGTCCCTCCGAGGGTGCGCACCCCTTCGACCATCTGATCGAAGCGCTGGCCTCCGCCTATAACGTCACGCTTCCCGATCCACCCCCGGTCGGGGACTGGATGCGGCTGGATGCGCTGAGCGAAGAGATCAAGCATCTCACCGCAGTCATCGAGGGCGCGGATGAGGGCGCGCGCGCGCGCCTCGCCGTGTGGCGGGAGGTGGCGCGCGCGCGCCCGGACGACCCCGCCCCGCAGATGTTGCTCGCCGGCTATGCAAGCGGGCGAGGCGACGCGGCTGAGGGCGAGCGCCTCGCGCGGCACGCCTGGGACCTCCTGCGCGCCGGCGATCCCGCGGCGTCGCCTGGGCCGGGCGGGCTCTTCACCCCCCTGGTACGCGTGCGGATGGCCAACCTGGCCGGGCTCGTCCTCTCGGAGGCCCTGCGCAACGCGGGGCGTCACGGCATCCAGGCCGACGTGCTGCAGTTCATGGCCGGGTGGTCGCCCCAGCCCACCTACATTGCCAGTTTGCGCATCTCCGCGCTCATGTTCGCCAGTCGGGAGGACGAGGCACGGGCGGTCCTGGACGAGGTGACGGCGAGGTCCGAGCGCCGCCTCGGGCCGTGGGGCGCCCTGTGGCTCTCGCACTGGCACCGCCATCTGCGGGGTACCGCTCTTTCCCTCCCGCGCGAGGAGGCCGAGAAGGGTCTGGAGACAACGCGCGGGTCGGCGCATCATCTGAAGGCTACACCCTTCGGGGCGACGCTGGCAGGGTTGCTGCCGGCACTTGAGGAGAGCGCGGCGCTCGCGGCAGCCGCGGCGGGGGCATAGCCTAACGTGGTCACCGCATTCCCCTTGCGATGGCCGAAAAGTCTGTCGGGGCAAGGCATGTAGCTGTCCGCACGCAAGCGATGCGCGCGTGGCAGGCGGTCTCGTAGTCGGCGGCGTCGAACGCGCGCCGGTTGGCCGTCGTCAGGGCGTCAGGGATGATCGATCATCCGCATCGTCATCTTGACTGTCCTTTCATCCGCGTCGGCGTCGATCACACCTCTCCGTCGGCGGAGCCGCGGGGCTACGAGGCGGCGCTTGGGGCAAGGACGCTGACGCTCCCAGGGACCGGCCGTTGCTTGGCCGCGCCGGGTGACAGCCAGGGTAGCCAGGGCAGCCACTGCCGCGCGCGCCGGCGGAGTTGTCCTGGCCAGCCACCGTCCGCGTCGACCACCCCGCCGCCATTGACGATGATCGCCCGCCCGCTGCGTTCTTCCACGCTGATCGCGACCGGGGCCACCCCCACCGTGATCGTGCCCTGCACCGCTCCGGTGGAGGCATCGAGTATGTGCACCCGTCCGGTCCCCGTCGGGAGGCCGGTCGCGCCCGTCCGGCCCCACGCGGTGACGAACACGCGCCCGCGCTGCTCGTCTACAGCGAGCGCGCGGGGCGGCGCGGCCATGACCGTGGAGGACGCTCCGAGATAGGTCGTGCGCAGGAGCGTCCCCGTCCGCGTGTCCACGAGACGCAGCGCGTCATCCCACCCGTTCATCACAAAGACGCGGCTTCGGCGCTCGTCCACGGCCAGGGTCATCGGGCCTGGGCCGACGGAGACCGTGCGCACGACCCGCCCGCTCCGCGTATCCAAAACGTTGAGCGTGCCGTCGCCCTCGTTGGCGACGATGGCGCGCGCGGCCGGCGCATCGACGACGACCGCCCCCGCCCCGGCCCCTACGCCCACGGTGCGCAGGAGGGCGCCGCTACGCGTGTCGAGCACGCTGGCCCAGCCCATCGTCCGCTCATTCGGGTCGCTGTAGCCGGCGACGACCGCGCGCGCGACGCCCATGTCCAGGGCGATCGTCGCCGGCGCGTACGGCACATGCACGGTCCGCACGGGGGCGAGGCCGGCCGTGTCGAGCAGGCTCACGGTGTGGTCCGCGGCGTTGGCGATCAAGAGGTGGCCGGTGCGGGTGTCCACGGCGAGGGCGCACGCCCCGTGCCCAACGCTCACGGTCCGCACGATGTGCCCATCCCGCGTATCCATCGCCACCAGGCGACTCGCGGTCCCGACGTCGGCGTCCGTGACGACGAACAGGCGCTGGCGGCCGTCGTCAAGAGCCATCGCCTGCATGAAGAGCACACCCGCCGCCCCCGTGCGGACGGTATAGAGGAGGCGGCCCGTGGCGGCGTCGAGCGCGCTGACCGTGGCATCAGCGTTATTACTGACGAAGATGCGCCCGCTGGCGTCCGCGATCACCGCAGTGGGGCCACGGCCCACCGGCGCGGTATAGACAAGGGAGGCGGGCGGGGTGCGCCGCACGGCAGCCAGCCCCACCCCGCCGGTTGTCACCAGGAGAGCCGCGGCGACGAGCGCGTGGACCGACCGGCCATGATGCTGAGTCTGCATGTCACTACCTCCTCACACCGTACCAACGCGGCGCTCGTCGTTGGGCGGAACGATCATCACGTCGATGTCGCGCGGCAGGCCGGCGATCAACAGTGCAGCCAACATGAGACATACAATACCAGTGTGTCGAGTCATCGTCGTGTACCTCCTTTTCTGCTTGGCGGGGCCTGCGGCGGTCCCCTGCGGCCCTCACCACACGCCCAGTATGCGGCGCTCTCGGGGCGTCGGCCACGCAGACCCGCAGCGTTACCCGCGGATTCGCGGCGCGTCTCATCATCCTGCGGGTTCCGTGGTCTTTCCACGCCCGTTCACCCCCCGCGTGGACGGTTGTGCTATCATGGCGGTGACGCAAGCCCCCTGGAGCCGGCGCACCGCAAGCGCTCGTTGCCGGGAGGCGCGGCGCGGGCGCATAGGTAGGCGTACACATGAGCGCGGAAACGACAGCGCCGGTTGGCGCACTGCTCAAGGAGTACCGACTGGCGGCGGGGCTGACGCAGGAGGCGCTGGCCGAGCGCGCTGGCATCAGTGCGCGCAGCGTGCAGGCCATCGAGCATGGCACGAACAAGCCGCACCCGGACACGGCGCGACGCCTCGCCGACGCATTGGGCCTGACGCAGGACGAGCGGGCGCGCCTCCTAGCCGTGGCGACGTCTGCCCCCCGTCGCCGCGCGCCCACCATCTCCTCCTCCTTGGATACGCGCGCCGCGCCGCCGGGGATGCTGCCGATCCCGCCCACCGCCCTGCTCGGCCGCGACGCCGAGCTGGCGGCCCTCGCGCCCCTGCTACGTCGCGAAGACGTGCGCCTGCTCACGCTGACCGGACCCGGTGGCGTGGGCAAGACGCGTCTCGCCCTCCACCTCGCCACCGTGCCGCTCGCGCCTTTCGCCGACGGCGTCGTCTTCATTGATCTGACATCCCTGGCCGATCCCGGCCTGGTCCTCGACACCATCGCGCACGTTCTGGGCGTAGCGCAGGCCAGCGGCGAAATGATCATCGACCGCCTGGTGGCCAGCCTCCGCGACTGGCGCCTGCTGCTCGTGCTGGATAACCTGGAGCACCTGCTCCCCGCCGGCGCCGAGATCGCCACGCTGCTGGCGGGCTGCGCCGGGCTGCATGTCCTGGCGACAAGCCGGGCGCCACTGCGCCTGCGCGGCGAGCGGGTCATCGCGGTCCCGCCGCTCGCGCTGCCCGACTTGGAGCGTCTGCCGCCCGTCGCGGCGCTGGCCGTGGTCCCCGCCGTCGCCCTATTCGTGCAGCGGGCGCAGGCCCTGCGCGCCGAGTTCGCGCTCAGCGCCGAGAACGCGGCCGCCGTCGCCGGCATCTGCGTGCGGCTGGATGGGCTGCCGCTGGCGATCGAGTTGGCCGCGGCGCGCGTAGGATTGTTCGCGCCGCGGGATCTCCTGGAGCGGCTGTCGGGGCGCCTGGGCGTGTTGACGAGTGGAGCGCGGGACCTGCCGGCGCGGCAGCGCACGCTGCGGGCCACGCTGGATTGGAGCTACAGCCTGCTCACGACGGACGAGCGGACGCTGCTGGCGCGGCTGGGCGTGTTCGCGGGAGGGGCGACGCTGGCGGCGATCGCGGCGGTTTGCGACCCGGACGGCGTCGTGGACGTCACGGCGGGGGTGGAGACGCTGCTGGCGCAGAGCCTGCTGGTGCGGCGGGACGCGGCGGGGGAGACGCGGGTCGCGATGCTGGAGACGATCGGGGAATATGCGCGGGAGCGGCTGGCGGCGAGCGGGGATGAGGAGGCGCTGCGGCGCGCCCATGCGGCATACTACCTGCGGCTGGGTGAGGAGGCGCAGCCCCACCTGCGGGAACCCGTCGCGCTCGAGCGACTGGAGCGCGAACATGACAACGTGCGCGCGGTGCTGCGCTGGGCGCAAGAGCGCGGCGACACCGCGCTGGGATTGCGCCTCGCCGCCGCGGTGCACCACTTTTGGGAGATCCGCGGCTACCTGCGAGAAGGGCGGGAGGTGCTGGAGGCGCTGCTGGCGCAGGCCGCGCGCGGGGAGGTGGCTGGTCTCACGGAGTCGGTGCGGATCGACGCGCTGCAAGGGGCCGGGTGGTTGGCCATCAGCCAGCGGGACTTTGCACAGGCTGAGGCGCCTCTGGGCGAGATGCTGGCGCGGGCGCGGGCTCTCGGTGATACAGGCCGCCTATCACATGCGCTTGGGAATCTGGGATGGCTGGCTTTCTGGCGGGGTGACTTTGCGCGTGCCCGCCCGCTGCTGGACGAGAGTATGGCCCTGGCGCGGGAGGTGGGCGACACAGAGCATTACGCCTACATGTTGATGGGTGTCGGGAACATCGCCGTGGCGCAGGGCCAGCTGGGGCGCGCGGTCACAATCCATGAGGAGGTCCTGGCGTTGTTCCGCCAGCAAGGGCATCAGGCTGGTATGGCTAGTGTCCTCACCAACCTGGGGTCCACGGCTGCCTACCAGGGCGACTATGAGCGCGCGCGGATATGGTTTGAGGAGGGTCTGGCGTTGGAGCGCCTGCTGGGCCAAATGTCGGGGATCGCGGGCATCCCATTATTACTTCAGGGCCTGGGAGATGTGGCCTACCAGCAAGGCGATGACGGACAGGCGATGGCGCTGTATGAGGAGAGTTTGCGTCTCTTCCGACATGTGGGAGCCGCCCCCAATTGTGCCATGATTCTGGGGTGTATGGGCGAGGTGATGCGTGCGCAAGGGCTGTATGAGCGCGCCACGACGTTGGCCGAGGAGGCGCTCACGTTCGCGCGTGACGTGGGAGATCCGGCAGCGGTAGCCATCCTACTCCGTCTCCTGGGTAACGTGGCTCGTGAGCAGGGGCGCTATGAGAGCGCCACGAGATGCTATGCCGAGAGCCTGGAACTGTGCCAGCGCCACGGTTTTCACATGGATGCGATTGAGGGTCTGGAAGGCGTGGCTGGTCTTGCCAGTGACATGCGGCAGTTCGAACGGGCAGCGTGGCTTTGGGGGAGCGTCGCATCGGCGCGGGAGGCCATCGGGCTGCTCCTGCGGCCACGCGAACGTCCTCCGCACGACGACAGGATGGCTACTGTACGCGCCATGCTTGGTGAGCACGATGCCGCCAGAATGTGGGCCGCGGGCCAGGCTGTGACGCTGGAGGATGCCATCAGCACGATATTGGGGGGCGGCCTAATCGGACAGGCTATCTTGGCCGATTAGCCCTTCCGTGCGGTCGCGCGGCCGGTTAGAGATGATACCAAGTCCTCGTTGATGTACCGCTTTTAGAAGGGTGCGCGCCACTTTTTCGCGCGGGCGTCGCGTATTCACTGGGAGCGCCGGCTTCTAGCCGGCAGGGCGTCAAGGGCGAGCGGTTGGCCGCGCGCAGATAGCGGGGCGGCGACCGTGGGCCGGCTGGAAGCCGGCGCTCCCAGTAGATACGACGCGCGTCTCGGCGGCCAGCGCGAAAAAGTGGCGCGCACCCCTTTTAGAATAGGCCGTTGACGGCTCCAGTATTATAGGTGTACACTGCACCATGAATTGTGGTGCGGTAAGGAGGGGTACATGGCATCGGCGCTTAACACGAGCATCAGGATGGGCGAGGACGTGCGCGACCTCTACGAGACCATCAGCCAGGCCACGGGACGCACGCGTAATGAACTCATGGTCGAGGTTCTGCGTGAAGAGGGGCAGCGCCGCGTGCGCGAGATCGCCATGATTGAAGAGGGCATCCAGCAGGTACGCGCTGGGCGCACGTCGTCGCTGGAGGATGTCGTCGCGCGGTTCAAGGAGCGCGGAATGTTGGACGCCGACTTCGACCTCGACGCGGCGGGGGACGGCGACGAGGCCGCGGTTGGCGCGTGAGGCCGCGTCTAACTGACGCCGCGGAGGATGACCTCGCGGGCATCGACGCCTATTACCGCGTGCGGTCGAAGACCGCCGCCGATAAGGTGACGCGGGGTATCCTCAAAGCGGTGCGCGGATTGGGCAAGTTCCCCCGGATGGGCAGGGTTGGGCACTACCCCGGCACGCGCGAACACGTTACGGCAACGTACGGCTACCGGATCGTCTACGAGATAGACGAGGACGCTAGGATCATCTATGTGCTGCGCATCATGCACGGAGTCCAGCAGTGGCCGCCCGCCGCCAATGATTAGGGCGCCGTTTACGGGGCGTAGGGGCGTATAGCGATACGCCCCTACACACCCGCGAATTGGCAGCGCTGCGGGGCGGCACGCGTCAGAGGGTGGGGAACGCCGGAGTTGAGAGGACGGTCTGGTCGGCGAGGATGGTCATGGCCTCGTAGCCGCGCGCGACGAGCCGGGCGGTCCATGCCGGCCCCTCTTGTCCCATCGCATAGGCGGCCGTGGCGTAGGCGTCGGCCGTCGCCAGGTCCGGGCCAACGATCGTGACGGAGAGGACGCCGTCGGGCGGCCGCCCCGTGTGCGGGTCGATGATATGCGCGCCGCGCTCGTACGCGCCTGACGTGGCGATCGCCAGGTCGGTGGCCTCGATCACCGCCGCCACTTTGTCGCCCAGGGTCGGATGCTGGATGCCGATGCGCCAGCCCGACGTAGGCGACGGGCGCCCACGCACGCGGATGTCACCGCCGGCGTTGACGCTGTAGTCGCGCGCCCCGGCCTGCTCCAGGATACGCGCGGCGCGCTCCACCGCCCACCCCTTGACCAGACCCGAGGGGTCGACGGCTCCGAGGCGTAGCGCGACATCACCCACGCGCTCCCACTGCGCCAGGAACGCCGCCCCGATGTCGAAGTAGCCGCCGGTCTCCTCGTGCAACGCGGCGCAGCGCGCCAGGACGGCGCGGACATCAGGGTGGGCGTCGGGTAGCGCCAACTCGCCGCGGTTGAGCCTGCTGATCTCACTGTCTAGCTTGTAGGTGCTGAACGTGGCGTCGACCCAGCGCAGCCACGCGAACGCCCGGTCAAGCGCGGCGGGGTCGATCGCGGCGTCGCGCACATCGACCCCAATGGGCATCCCCATGATGTGCTCGACGCGGCGCGACCCAGGGAGCGTGTTCGATACGGCGCCACTCACGGGCTTACAGGGTGTGAGCTTTGTGGGCCTTGTCGACCGCCGCTTGCAGCGACTGGTCGTAGGCGTCGCTGGTCATGGTGGCGCCGCCGATCAGGTCAATCGTGGCGCTCTGGGCCTGGAGAACCTCCTGACGCAGCATCGGAACGGCCTGCTGGTTGATGAACGCCGAGCGCTCTCGCTCGGTCGGCGCTGTCGCCCGGATATCGGCGATGCGCTTGCCCTTCACGACGATAGTTACCTGCACCGTGCCCCACTGCATATCCACCCTCGGCCCCGCATATGTGTATGTGGTACTGGTGGATTTCTTATGCGCGGCCGGATGGGCCTTGGCGTGTGTCGGTGTGGCCGTCGGCCGCGGAGTCGGGTGCGTAGCGGCCAACGTGGTCGTGAACGGGAGCACGGTCGCGGCGGTCGTGATGATAAAGGGAATCGAGCGATGCATCGTGTGTGTATCCTTTTCTATTTATTTGTTTTGTCGTCAACAGTCTATATAGTCGTTGAATTACAGGGCGAAGCGCTCACTGTGGATGGCCGCGCGCGGGACGCCCACGCGGCGCAGGTTCGCCTCCGCCACGCGCATCATCGCCGGCGGCCCGCACACGTATACCTCGCGGTCGGCGATGTCGGGGACTAGTTCGCGCAGGTGCTCCGGCGACAGGCGATACGCGCCCTCCGCGCCGGTATGGCCGCCCACAACGTACGCGAGCGCGACGCCGCGCTCGCGCGCCAGCGCGTCGAGCTCGTGGCTAAGGACCAGGTCATCCGCGCGCACGACGCGGTAGATGAGCGCGATGTCGAGGCCAGGGGGCATATCCTCGACCAGGGCGCGGATCGGTGTGATGCCGATGCCGCCCGCGATGAGGGCGACTTTGTCGCGCCGGCGCGCCGCGTCGGTGAAGACACCGAAGGGACCCTCCGCCACCACGCGCGTCCCTGGCGTGATCGTGCCAATGCGGCGCGTGAAGTCTCCCACGTCCTTGACGGTGAGGCGCAGCGAGCGGCCATCCGGCGCCGCCGAGAGTGAGAAGGGGTGCGACGCCCACCAACGCCCACGCGTGAGGAAACGCCACAGGAAGAACTGGCCGCCGCGCGCGTGCAGCCGGTCGAGGCGGCGGCCGGTGATGCGCAGGGACACGACACCCGGCCCCTCAGGCGTCACCTCGGCGACGCGCAGGCCGTACCAGAACGCCCCCGCGAGCGGCCCCGCGATGCGGAACAGCACGAGCAAGACCAGCGTGGCGACGTAGAGCGCCGTCCAGTAGGTCGCGGCGGCGGGGTTAGCGGTCAACTCGTTGCCGGTGGGTATCTGGTGGAACCAGGCCAGCGCGATGCCCGCGTAGGCGGTCAGATGCACGAGGTACCACGCCTCATAGCGCAGGCGGCGACGCACGATGACGAGCGAGGTGACGACGACGGCGATCAGGAGCGCCGTCCCGACCGTGGCCGCGATCATCCCTGGGTAATCGCCGAGCAACCGCGCCACCTCGGGGGGGATCGTGATACGGTCCATTGCCGCGTAGCCGATGGTGATGAACACGACATGCGCGAGCACGAGGAGGAGGCAGACTTTGCCGTTGAGGCGGTGCCAGGCGGTGAGGTGGTCGAAGCCGGCCAGCCGTTCGAGCCAGGGCAGGCGGGCGAGCAGCAGGACCTGCAGCAACGCGAGGTAGGCGCTGAACAGACCGGTGATGCGGCCCACGCTGGTGCTGAGGTCTCCCAGTCCATGCACGGCGGAGACGCCGCCGCCGCGCAACCAGAGCCAGACGATCACCGCCGCGTTGACGGCGACGATCGCCCCGAGGACCCAGGCTACGGTGAGACGATAGCCACGCCCGCGCCACACCTTGGCGACCGGCGCTTTCGTCGCCCGTCGCGCGCCGTCGCTACGTGCGATGTCCATAAAATTCCCACCTCCTGTCTCACCGACTATCTACCATCGTAGGCGAATCAGATGACAGTTGTATGAAAATCTGATGGGAATTTTCTCATGTAAGGTTATCGACTCTATCGACCGCTCCCCGCGCCGTGGCTGACTCCCGTGCACTGTGGCTGCCACGGGCCGCGATGGCGGCGCCCGCTGCCGGGAACACCAGGCGGTCGCTGGCAACGAAATTCACCACGGAGGCGACGACGGTTCCCAACGCCGATGCTATGACGATGGGTAGATCGGTCCGCGCGACGACGAACACTCCTATGTTGAGCAGCGCGGCTCCAGCGGCGGAGCCCTGATACGTGGCCCAGCGGCCCAGGACGGCGCGTGGTGTCCGCGCGCGTGGCCGCCGGTCACGCCAGGTATAGAGGTAGCTAAGGACGAAGTTGACCTGTGTCGAGAGCAGCAGGGCCACGGCGTCGGCGGGGATCGGCGGCCAGCGTCCATCCGTCAAGGCGTCGAGTATCCCCAGTTGCACGAGCGCCGCGCTGCCTCCCGTCAGGGCGAAACGCAGCAGACGGGCTACCCACGGCCACGGAGCGGTCCTCACACCGCGCCGCCATCGACGACGTGTACCGGCGGCGCCGGCGTGATCCATCCTTTGTTGTTTGGGCCCGCTTCGGTGACCATGTGGGGGGGCGTGGGCCGGCGCGTGGGGCCATGGCGGCGTAGCAATGCCGCGAGACGGGCGCGGAGTTCGCCGGCGTCGAACGGCTCGACGAGATAGGCGTCAGAGCCGGCGTCGAGGCCGGCGACCGCGTCGTCGACTGTGCCGGCGATGTCGAGGATCACGAGGGGAACATGTCCGTCGGCGGCGCGCAGACGCCGGCACAGAGCCGGTCCGTCGCCGTCCGCTAGTGGGAGCAGAAGCACGATCAGGTCGCAACGCTCCCGCGTCAGGTGGTCGCGCGCCGCATCCTCGCCCGAAGCCAGGTCGATATGAAGACACAGGGCGTCCAGGGCCTGGCGCACGAGGTCGGCGTAGGCGTCCATGCGCCCGATCACCAGGACGCGTGACCGTCCCTCATCGCGCGCCACGAGCCGCCCGGCCTGCCGGCGTCCCTCGCTTACATCGCCGAACGCGCTCATGATGGGCGCCGCGGTCGATGGTCCGCCGCATCCATGATCATCCATTCACGCCTCCCCCGTACTTTTCCATTTGCCGATACATCCAGCGTACCTGGCGACCCTGAGAATCCGGTAAGCAGAGGCTAAGAAGATGTGGAGAAATTACTAAGAATTTGCTAAGAAACGGAATGTAGGATGCGCAGGCGTCCGTTGCCGGGGCTCTTAGCGTACTCTTAGACTTGTGGCGTATCCTGATGGTGCCAGGCTTATCAGCAACGAGGCCCAGGATATTGCCTATGACCGTAACTACCTAGGTCCCTCCGGGTAGGATGATGCCGGTAGTTGACAAAGGCATGCCGTTTCCGCACTATAAGGATATGGAGACAGAGAGCCTACATGCGCAGGTGGTGGACGCCTATGAGCACG
>JAABUL010007473.1_pt1 | contig 11781 bp, 1 predicted proteins | sample 5559151 | NCBI WGS metagenome assembly JAABUL01 (sample SAMN10711876, study PRJNA513368) | rock metagenome | isolation source: Antarctica rocks | place: Antarctica: Victoria Land, Pudding Butte sud | reverse complement strand
TTTTCATTTAACGAATGTAGTTACTTTTTCGAGCTATGTCGTTAATAAATTCTTTTGTTCTTTTTTTTTAATTGTATTGCTTAATTATTATGATTAACGTAATAAATTGTAGATTCATTAATGTGCGATTTTTTGCTTTGTTATTAAATGCATGTGTAACATACTTAAAATTAATAAAAAAATTTATTTATAAAATTAAAAAATAACATTCTTTAATTTTTATAATATGTGCGTTCGAAAACTTATAATTATTTTAATTTAGTTTAAATAATTGTAGAATTTCGTTAAACGTCACTTTATTAAATGCATTTAATGCATTAATCTTCTTTAGACGTTGCTTCATTTTAAGAAAACGATTGCGCAACTAGTATAAATTGTTTTTTTTCAAATTTTTTTTTAAGTTCTCTTTCATTTTCTTCTTAGATTTAGATTTTTTTTGACGCTTTATTTTTTAAATTATTTAGCATTTAGCTAGATGACGCGTTAGTTCGTCGTTGTTCTTTGGCGTCAAATCACACGCATCGCAAAAACAAAACATAGTATTTTGTTTTCTTTTTTTAATAATTTTGTTTGCTATATATATATAACGTAGTAAGACGATAAATGCTTGAAGATTTATTAAAATATATAATTTATAAAACATAATTAATATATTGCGTTGCGAAGTCATTAATATTATTACGTTAAATCGATTTTAAAGAAGCGTCTTAAGTTTCGTCTTCTACTATTATAAATATTTTAGAGAGATTAACATTATTACTAGATAGAAACATAGTTAAAGAAATAGATCTCTAGACTACATTAATGCATACTAATATTATAATAGAAAGTTAAAGTTTTAATTGTTTATTAAATATTAAATACAATTGTAATAAAAGATTACTTAATTAATTATATTTATAAATTTCAATTATAGAGTAATTTATTAATTAATTATTATATATAATATAAGCAAACTACGTAGAATTTAAATGTTAGCACATTTTTTTTTTATTTTGCGAAGATTTACAACAACTCTATTTCGAATTATCTCTTTATATATAAATTAATATACTAGTATTATTTGAAGAATCTATTTAATTAAACATTAATATTATAGTTAACTTTAAATAAACTCTCTCTATTAAAAATATAATGTTAATATTAGACAATACGAATTATTGTTGTTAAATAATTGCAAACTTGATGAAGAGTTCGCATCATTTTGCGTTAATTTGCGCCAACTTGGGCAAACATAACGAAAATAGCGTTTAAAGAGAAGATATTAGCTTCACATGCGATCGTATTTATTAAAAAGATAACTCTCTTAATTAATTTAAACTAATTTGCGTCAATTTGGACAAACATAACAAAAATTGCGTTTAAAAAGAAGATATTAGCTTCACATGCGATCGTATTTATTAAAAAGATAACTCTTTTAATTAATTTGAATCAATTTGCGTCAACTTGAGCAAATATGACGAAAATAGCGTTTAAAAAGAAGATATTAGCTTCACATGCGATCGTATTTATTGAAGAAATAATTTTTTTAATTAATTTGAATTAGTTTGCGTTAACTTAAACAAATATAACGAAAACTATAATAAAAGAAGAAATATATAAAAATATAATTTTACATTTGATCATAGTTATTGAAGACATTGTTTTTAATTAATTTGAATTAGTTTGCGCCAATCTAGACAAACATAACGAAAACTACTATTGCAAAGATGTTCTCTTTTAATTAACATAAATTAGTTTGCGCCAATCTAGATAAACATAATAAAAAAGGCGTTAAAAGAAAAGATATATAAAATTATAGCTTTACATTCGATTAAAGTCATTAAAAACACAATTTTGTTAATTAATCTAAATCAATTTGCGTCAATTTAGACAAACATGGCGAAAACTACTATTGCAAAGATGCTTTCTTTTGACGAATATAAGTTAGTTTGCGCCAAATTGAACAAATATAACGAAAACTACTATCGCAAAGATGCTCTCTTTTAACGAACATAAATTAGTTTGCGTTAAATTGAGCAAACATAACAAGAATTACGACAAAAGAAAAGATATATAAAATTATAGCTTCACATCTAGTTAAAGTCATTGAAGACACAATTTTGTTAATTAATTTAGATTAGTTTGCGTTAATCTAAACAAACATGACGAGAATTACTATTGCAAAGATGTTTTTTCTTGACGAACATAAATTAGTTTGCGTTAAATTGAGCAAGCATAACAAGAATTGCGACAAAAGAAAAGATATATATAATTATAGCTTTACATTTGGTCAAAGCTACTAAAGATACAATTTTATTAATTAATTTAAGCTAGTTTGCGTTAAATTGAACAAACATAACAAGAATTGCGTTAAAAGAAAAGAGATATAGAATTACAACTTTACATTTGATTATAATCATTAAAGACACGATTTTATTAATTAATCTAAGTTAGTTTGCGCCAATCTAAACAAACATAATAAAAAAGACGTCAAAAGAAAAGATATATAGAATTATAACTTCACATTTGATCAAAGTTATTAAAGATACAATTTTGTTAATTAATTTAAATTAGTTTGCGTCAATCTAGATAAACATGACAAGAATTGCGTCAAAAGAAGAGAAATATAAAATTATAATTTTACATTTGATTATAATCATTAAAGACATTGTCTCTTAATTAAGATAAATTAATGTACGTCAATTTAAACAAGAATAATGATATTTGCGTTAAAAGAAGAATTATATTAAATAACGACTTTATATGCGATCTTAAATTAATAAAGATGTGACATTCTTAATTAATTTAAATTAATTTAACAATTGTGTTAAAAACTTAATTGTGCTTTTGTAATTAAATATTACAAGACTCTTTAAAATGTTTTTTTTGTTTATCTTTACATTTATTGCGACTACGAATAAGTTTTAAAAACTTAATATAAAGAGTGTTAAACTCTTGCTTTCGATAAACGAAACTTCATTAATATTTTTTTTCGTTTAAATTTTTTTTTTTTGATAACAAGTTAAGTTTTGTTTTTGATTCGATGTGCGTCGCAATAATTGAAAAGTAACTAAAAATCGCATTGTGCAATTAATATTTCGAAGAAAAAAGAGTTACACACGAATAGAGTAGCGAAAAAAATAAAGATAAGAAAGTGAAACAAAGACAATAGCAATAAGTTAAGTTAATTAGAATTTAAGTCAAGTTAATTAAGATTAAAGTTATAGATTCGAAATAAAACATAAAAATAAATGCAAAAATAACTTTTTAGATTGTTAATTTTTTTAACGATATCTATGCAACAACTATTTAAATTGCAAAAAGATTTATAATCTTAAAGATCTTAATTATAAATTTAATTATCGCAAGCTAATTATTTAGCGCAATGTTTTTAATTTTTGTTTTTGTATATAGTACGTAATATAAAACTTTTAACTCGTTATTTTAATGTTAAATGTAAACGAAAATTTAAACGATTCAAAATGCGTTATATACAAGTTCGCATATAATAATCATTATAACATATTAAAGATTTTGATCTTTCTTTAGCATTTTAATGATTTTAATTAACGTATTTAATTCGTTTTGTTGCAAGAGCTTGCTTATTATTTACTTTTTTAACGAACTTAAAGACGTTAATTGTCGTTTGTTGTTTTAAGTTTTTTAAATTCTTAAAACACATTTAAGAATGCTCTTTTTAAAGTTAAATGCTCTTGCAAAAACTATAGAGAGAAATTAGTATATAACGTTTATAAAATGAGACAAACATTAAAATTCGCAATAGAAATAGCAAAAATAACAATTATAATGAAGCAAAAGCTAAAATAAAAATAGAATTTATACGCTTTATTATTAATGTTATTTTAGAAAAGCTCGACATAATTAAGATAAACGCTTTAAAGTATTTTAAAAAAACTTTCTTAATAACAAATAACTTTAAACGATTTTTTATTAACATAAAATAAAAGATAATTAAAAATTAATTTTTTTTGATGCGATTAATATTTAAGTTTATGTAAACTTTAAACATATAATTTTTAATTTAGCGCATTTGCTATTGCGAGATTGTTAACGTTATAAACGTTAAATATAATAGAATTATTACAAACTTGTAACAAACGTATTTCGTTAAAAATTTATTTAATTTTTTAAATTATTGTGTTCGTAAAATGTTTTTAAATATAAGTTGATTTATATTGTTATTAATTTTAGATTATATGCATTTGTTTAAATTGTTCTTTAATACGTTTTTTTTAATTAACGATTATATTTTTTAAATTATTTTGATGCTTTTTAAGAAAAGTGTCTTTTAATAGATTTGCGCTAGAGTTTAAGAAAATATAATAGTTGTTTATCGTATAATTTGCTTTAATTATAACGACGAATTATAATTTTAAAAATTAGAGTTTTAAAGATTTGCACAATTTTAAAAGCTAACATTTTAATTTTTAAATTTTTTTTTTTTTGTTGTTGTCGATGTTTTATTCTTTATTTAATAAAGAGATTTTGTCGTAAAATTAAAATAAAAATGATTTAAATTATTTTATGAGTTCGAGCTTGTTAAATCGAGAGAAACAACAATGTTTATAAAATTTGTTGTAATTATATATTTAAACATTATTATTAATTAAAAGCGATATTTAAGTCTTTTGATCTTCGTGCTATTTATTATTCTTTAGAATTCTAGTTTTAATATTTTAATAACATAACATTTATTAACAATAACGAATTTTACATAAATGCGATAAATATTCTTTCGTTTTATATAAAATTATTCGTAAGACTTAGTAAATTTAAGTGCGATATCTAACTTTTAGTTGTAACATATAATTAAAGACTATGTAATAAATAAAACTAAACTTAAAAGATCGTAGTGTCTTAAACGATTTTTTTTTATATTTGTGAGAAATTATATAATGAGATTGCGATAAATTTAAAGTTAATTAAGAATAACAATTGTTAACATCTATTTATTCTTAACTAATTAATAAAGATTAAAAAAAATAATGTTAAGATTCTTTATGTTGACAAATCTATAAACTCTTTTGTTCTAATTGTTGAAATTCGTATTCGAAAAAAAATATACAATAAAAACGTTATATATAAGATAAAGATCGAATTAACATAAATAGACGTTTAATTATTGCTTAGATTAATAGAAGAATAAACGACATTAATAAATGCATTTTTAGAGCAATGTTTGCGAATAATAGATTTGTCTCTTCATTTAATTTGAATGCTTTATCATTGTTTTTATAGCTATAAACGAAAGATAACGATTGCGAAAATAATAATGATTTATAAATATAAATCGTTAATAACTAAGTAATTAAAAAGAACAAGTATGTTTTATTTTTTTAAAACTTATCTCGTTTGCGAGCAACGCATTATAAAGATTATTCAATTTGATGTTAAAAATAATAATAAAAAATGTGACGAATCATTGCTAGTAATATATTTCTTACTTTATATTTAAGAGATTATACTTCTTCTTTGCGATGCTATTTTTTGACACAATTCGCACAAATTTGATTGCACGTTTCTAGATTTCGTTTATTGCATATTTATATAATTAACTTTTTTGCGCAACTTTAAAACTAAATATCAAGTTAATAAAGCGCTTAAATAAAGAAACTAAATATTAACATTACAATTATATTTTTTTTAACTTTTTTCTTATTTTTTTCTTCTTTCTTTTGCTTTTTTGTTTTCGTTATAATATTTTTTTTCTTCTTTAAAGCGTTTATAATTTTAATTGTATTTTAACTCATTTTGTTTTTAAGCTTAAATTTGATTGATTAAACGTCATTGATTTTCAAGTTATTTTTAATCATTTTTCGTGTATATTTTCGACTTTTTTTAAAAGAAAAAAGATTAAAAAATGAATTATCGTTATTAAAAGAGCTTAAATGCGAAAATGTCGTTCGTTTGAAATTTAATAAGACACACGATTAATTTAAAAACAATATGATGATAAGAACAAACTTGTATACTAACTCGCGTAAAATGTTTTTTTTTTTTCATTTTTAATAAATCGATGTAAGAAAGCTTTGAAGAAATTGAGCAAATTCGTAACAAAAAAAGAGCTAATTAAGAAAATTTGTAATAAAAGAATTAATACGTTTTGTTAAAAGTTATTTGCTTAAGAATTAGAACGCGTGTTAAAAGTACAAAGATAAATCTATTTATATTATTTTGTTTTTGTATTTAAATTCGAAGAAAGTTTTTGTAATGACAACGAACGAAAAAAACATTATTTTAAAGATCGTCGTTATTGATTAAATCTAAATTGCTTTTTAACGTTTAATATATCATAATTTAATTAATTAAATTTAAAAACAAATTGCGTTAAATTAAACGATTTTGAAGAAAATTGAAATTAAAGTTTAAGATTTGTAAAGAATTATTAAACAAAATGAAATAAAGTTGCGTTGTTCAAAGCTTTAAAGAAAGCATATTAAAAGCTACGCATAAAAAATAGCAATTAAATTCGAAATTAGTTAACAATAATGCTTTAATAATAAAAACGATATGCGAATTCGTTAAAAAGCTTAAAAAGACGAAGAAAAAAAATGTTCGCAAAGTAGATTATTTAAGATTGATATAATTGTTATCTTTGTTATTCGTTTTTAAGTGTTCTTCTTTTATTGCAATTTTAACAACAAATGTAACGTTATAAATCATTGTATCTTTGCAAAAATTAATTAGATATTAAGAGTAATTTTAAATTTTTAAGATTTGTTTGTATTTTTTATGTAGAACTTTAGTTTACTTTATATGCGTTGCTTCTAATTTAATCTTTGAGTGCTAATAAGTTTTATAGATTTTGTTAGTGAGCTTGTGCTTCTAAGTTAAAACAATCGCACAATAAAAGAGCGTCTTAACATTAACATAATAAGATTTATAATAAATTAGCAAAACATGTTTTTAAGTTTATGTTTTTGAGTTCTTATTATAGTTATACTTTTGTTAAGATGAAAAAGTTAACATTATAAATTAATTTGTGACGAAATAATGTTTACAAAAGAAAGATTAAATAAATAAATGAAGCAAACTATAAAATTAAATATTATTAATGAGTTAATGCGCTCATTAATTTAATGTATGTGCGTCAAACATAAAGTAAATATAATTAAAAATTATGTAAATTTATTGCGCGCAATTACGTGAACAACATTTTTGAACAAAATTAAATCAACATAAGTTAAATTAGTTAAGTAATTATAAACGCAATTGAGAAATAAATTTATTGTGAAACTATTTATTAACTAGTTTGTTAATAATTTTTAAAAACATGTGCGAAAATAAATTTAAACTATATTGAGCGATCTTAAGTTATTTGACGTTAAAAATTAAGATATAGGTGTTTTTAATTAATATAAAGAAGACGAGATGTGTAAAGCTTCGAAATTTATACGAAATTAAAACATGTTAACGCAATTTGAGCGAAATGAAGTGTTCGAATGCTAAGATATTTAAAGTGTTAATTAGAATCTTAAACTACATGTATTTAGAAATTAAAAAATCGATGTTTATCTAAGATTTGAATTAGTATGACACAATTTAAGTTAAAATTAACAATAATAAAAGTATATATAATTTAAGTATATAGTTTGTGATACTAGATTTGAAATTTGCAAAAACGTTCTAATATACTTTTTGAGTTAAGATTAATTTAATAGAATTATTATAAATAAAGAGTAGCAAATGTAACTTTTCGTCAACAATTAGTTAGCAAAAAGCCATTTTAGCAATATGCGCAACTAGCACTTTCTAAGCAGAGATTCTAAAATTGTTGATGGATATTATTATTAAATACAAAAGCAAGTTTAATAAAGTATTAATTAATGCGTTGTTTAAAACTTCTATAATATTATTAGAAGATTCGAATATTATTAACAAGATACAAATATTATTGTCGAAGAATAAGTTTTGCAATAAAAAGTAAACAAAAAAAAAGATAAAAATAAGCAAAAACAAGATAAAACAAATATTGCAAGAGCAATACTAAAGACAAAACAACAAAAAATACTTAATAAAAAAATAGATTAAAACAAATACAATTTAATAAAGCAATAAGTATGTAATATAATTTGTTTTGCAAACAATTAATTATATTATTATTAAATATCTTTCGAGATTAACAATAAGCATTTTCTACTTAATATTAGTTATATATTATAGTAAAATAAAGAAATATTGTTTCTAATTACAATAAAAAAATCTTCTAATATCTTAAAGAGCAAATTATACTCGATAGCAATAATAAACAAGAACAAAAAAAAGAAATTGCAAAAAAATCTCGATTCTAATTAAAAAACAAATTAAAGAAACTTTTAAAAGAAGTTTTCTTTAACAATATCTTTAATATTTGCGCAAATATTACTATTAATTGCAACAACAACTATATAAGTTTTAAAACTATATAAAGTCTATCTATTTGTATCGACAATATATAATTTCTATATATATATATTGTTAATATATTAACAAGCAATACAATCTTTATAGATAATACAATTATTAGAAAAAGATTATTAGAAATATAGTAGTTATAGTTAAAATCTATTGTTTTCTTATTATTTTTTTGATAATTATTTGTTATCTAATTATTATTCTAAATATTTATTATCTTGTTAATATTTATTGTATTATTAACAATTAAAGCTTTTGTTATTTGCAAAATCAATAATAATTAAAAGTTAATTTACAATTGCAAAAAAAATATTATTGTCAAAATTTTGCAACAATTCTATACAAGTATTGTCTAAAAATATTATAAAGCTTCTTTAAGAGTATTTCAAATAACAAACGCAACAAAAAAATTTAAAGATTAAAGATATAAAATATATATACAAAATATTGTTTAAAGAGCGCTTTTTATTAGAGCAAATAAATATATTCGATATATTTAATTGAAAAAAGTACAAAATATCGAAAGAACTTAAATATTGTCTAAAAAAACAAATAAAGAACTTCTTAATATAACAAAAAAATACCGAAAAAAATATAGAAAAAAAAAATATAGAAAAAAATATAGAAAGAGAAGATAACAACAACAAACTAAATATATTAACAAAAACAATATTTGCACTTTAGAACTTGTCTTATAATTAAAATATATAGATTTAAAGATACAAAAAAATATATAGATAGAAAGAATATTATAAGATGCAAATACAAACAGAAATCAAATTAAAAAAAATCTTTTTTAGAAATCTTTTTTGCAATAATTCTTTGCAAAGAGTTTTAAGAAATAGTTATTATAATAGATATATTATTGTCAAATTTATATAATTTTTTAGCTTTTTCTCTATATTGATAGACAATCTAATAATTGATTTAATAAAATCGAATTAATTGTTTTAATTCAATTTTGTTATAATTGTTTTACTATATACTTATTTCTATATATTTAAAGTGCTATTTAACAACAATATTGTTATTGCAAAACTTTATTGCTAGCTATATAAATTCTACAAAGAACTTTTTGTTTTAATAGATTTTGTAATATTGTTTTATTTATTTCTTAAATACAAAAAAGAATTTTTTAATAAAATTATAGTTAAATAAGTAAAAAGACAAATAAATAACGCAAATATCTTGTATTTTATATATTTATCTAATTGTTTAGAGTATATAATTAGCAAATAAACAATAAAAACTAAGTTAAAACTTACTAAATAGATATATATCAATATATTATTTATAATTAGAACAAATTTAAAATCTAAATAAGAATTATATTGCAAAAATATTTTGTTTGTCAAAAATTACTTAAAATATAAATTGTCTATTGTATCTTAATATATATTATATATTAGAATATTGTTTATAGTATAAATTAATAGCATAATATATCTTTTTAATTGTTTAACTAATAAAATAGCTCGCAATATAATATTGTAAAAAAATTATTTATGCTTGCGATAACAAATATATTTATTAATAACAAATTTATCTAAAAAGCAGATTTGATTTTAAGAATTAGAAAATTTCAATATTTTAAATATATAATTGTTTCGAACTAATTGCAAGCGCTCTAATATCTTTTTCTAAATAATTTTTTGCAATATACAATATTTTTTAAGTACTTTAAATATTGTAGATTGCGCGCAAAAAATCTTTTAGTTATTAAATAAATAAAGAATTATTTTATTCTAATAGATTTAGAAACAATATTCGAAATAGATTTTTAAATTTATCGCTATAGTAATAGTAATAAGAAATCGACAATCTTTTGCAATTAGATTCTGCGATATTGAGTAATTGTTATAGACATTAATTCTGCTCTTAATGTGTTAAATGCTTCTAATATTGTTTTTTTCAATAAAACTAATAGTGTTATTGCTACAATTGTCGATAAGATATTGCGAAATTCGATTTTTTTGATTAAATAAAAAATGAACTCCAGACGAGCTTATAACGTCAACAACAACAATAAGAAAAGCAAAGTGTAGAGCAATATGTATAGCTTTAATACTGCCTTAATCAGACATATGCAGACAGTAATGTAAGTAATGGATGCAGAAAAGTCGATTTGCAGGTTGCACGGTTAAAAAAAAATCAGGTTCAAAATTTAGGTGGGGGTGAACCACATTTAGAATATTGAGGTACAGTCTAGTGGCTAAGAGCAATCATCTCTCGGTCTTCCTGCACTTTGTGCAATGCCCCATCATTTAGACATGAGGTAAGGTATATATTACTCCGGTATCCTATGCTTAGGACTGTGATAGGCCAAGCAACGGCATCAATACTGTTATACCGTTGGGTGAACTTGTGCAATCCGAATCACAGCAATCTAAGTGATACTCAAACCGCAATCAGCCCAACTTTGACCCCATGGCCGGGCACTCAAGAAACGTTGCCCAAGGGCTACCATGAAATACTGCTTTTTCGATCTACCCAAGACGGTTTGCCACGCAAGGAGCCCTCGAGAACCACAGCCGGGCTTTGCATAGGCAGGTATTCGTGCGAGATGAAGACTACCATTCGTCTGCGTTGTAGGTTCTGCAGATCGCTCATAGAAGTGGCGGTGGTGTTTCTTCTTCCCAAAGGAATGCACCGTACGGTCCATCTGGGAGCAGCTTCGATCCTGCTTTGAGCATGGCTGCGCAGAGCGACGTCACTCCTCAAGTCAAGATTTAAGCTCTCAGCTCTCAGCTGGAGGTGCTCCCCATAGATACTTTAGGCTCTCTGCAGCCTGACGCGGCTCGAAACGCTTCGAGAAGCAGCGAGCTTGGATGGACTATATTGAGGGACGACGAACTCCCTTGACATAGACTATATGGTATACTACCAGTCGCTCTACGTTTCCAGTCCTAACATAAACTAATTTTCACCATTCTCTGCGCGTCCCCTCCTGGGAAGGGGTCATAATGCAGCAGCAGCGCTGAATTCAATTGCGCAAGTCATCCCTAAGGGGCGTCTGGCCAAGACCAGGTCTTCTCGACCGCGTCCATTGCGTCCAGATACAGAAGCCCCATCATTCAGTCAAAGTAATGCGCGATATGCAAACCCCGTGGTATTCCGAGCCTCTACCGGTACGGAAGAGGGGCATAGGTGTTCCCTGAGGAGGAAGAAGAAGAAGGGTAAGCCGGCAACAAGAGGGGAAGGATTGGAGAAGTTCGAGCACAGTCTTCACCACAGCAGCTTCTACTGTCCCCGTGCCCGAATGTCGTGGATACGATGCAGGGTCAGGACTGGTCCTTATGTGATGAAGACTGTGGATGGTACGGGCGCTGCGCAGGGGAGTATGATTATCACGACGTTCAAACAGACTAATGTCGCTCGGCAGCA
>JAABUL010007472.1_pt1 | contig 11781 bp, 17 predicted proteins | sample 5559151 | NCBI WGS metagenome assembly JAABUL01 (sample SAMN10711876, study PRJNA513368) | rock metagenome | isolation source: Antarctica rocks | place: Antarctica: Victoria Land, Pudding Butte sud | reverse complement strand
GTGCGAGCCCTCGAGGGACGGGATTCTGCGTCACCGCGGTGTCGCCGCGGATGATCAGGTACTCGTAGAGGCCTGCAATCGATGCCAGCCGTCGCTTGATCGTGCGGGCCGATAGCCCCGCTTCACCGTCCTCGATCCGGACGACCTTCGCGCCCTGACGGGGCTCGCGCTGGACCTTGATGAAGGTCAGCACGTCGCTGGTGACGACGTCCGCGGGGTCCTTGTCGATTACCGTGAAGAAGACCTTCATGTCGAACGCGGTCGCTAACAGCGTGTTCGGTCGAGCTCGTGCAGTCACGAGGTCCAGATAGGAATCCAGCAGCGGATGACCCAGCCGGATCAGCTCACCGCCGCCAGCGCGGGCGGTGCGGAGCAGGCACGGTTCGAACGCCACGACAGGTCCCCAATCGATGCGGCGACCTCTCCCACGCGGCCGCATCGACCGGGCAGTGGATCACCCGCATATCGTGACCAGTGCACGTAGTTCAGGGTCACGGTCTCCACGTCGCACAGTTGGCGCAGCGGCCCCCGGCGGAACGGCGAGTCGGCTCTGATGGCCTCGTTCTTGTACAGGCCCATGAACGATTCTGCGGCGGCGTTGTCCAGTGCGACCCCGACGGTGCCCACGGAGGCCGCGAGTCCTTCCAGGACAAGGGTTTCGGTGAACCGGATCGAGGTGTACTGGCTGCCGGCGTCGGAGTGGTGCACCATCCCGGGTGGTACCGGCTGGCCGTGCTGGTCGCGGCGCCACAGCGCCATCTTCAGGCACGCCTCGATGAACGCGACGTCCTTGACCGTGGCGGTCGACCATCCCACGATCGCCCGGGAGAACAGGTCGATCGCGAAGGCGACGTAGACAAAACCGGCCCAGGTCGCCACGTAGGTGAAGTCGGTGACCCAGGCGCGGTTCGGTGCGCCGGTGCGGAAGTTCCGCTTGAGCAGGTCCGCGGCCCGGACCTTGTCGATCCCCGGCTTCGCACCGATCGTGGTCTGGGTCCGCGCGCCGCGGATCACCCCGCACATCTGCTCCCAGCGCATCAGCCGATCCACCGTCGGCTTACCGATGTCAGGGAAACCGTTGCGGCGCAGCCACCTGGTCATCTTCCGGCGCCCGTAGAGAACCTCCGGTAGCGGCCGACCATCGGACCCGCCGGTGCGCAACCCCTTCAGCACGTCGATGACGGCGGCGTCGGAGAATGCACGGGCCGGCACGCCGGTGGGGGCCCGCCAGGATCGGTAGCTGCGGGGGGTGACCGCCAGGCCCTGCTCGCGCAGGACCTGGCAGATCAGCTCGACCCGATGCCCAACAACGCGCTGAGCGTCGATGAACCCGCAGATCAACGGTGGCGAGGGTCGAGCTCCCCGGCGAAGAAAATCGAGGCGGCCTTGAGGATCTCGTTGGCTTCCTTCAGATCCCGGTTCTCCGCCCGCAGCCGTTTGATCTCCGCGAGCTCCTCACTGCTCGGGCCCGACCGCATACCCCCGTCGACCTGGGCCTGCAGGATCCACTTGCGCAGCGTCTCGGCTCCCACTCCCAGCTTCGGACCCAGCGCCTGAGCCGCAGCCCACGGCGACGGGTACTCCCCCAGACGATCCATGACCATCCGGACCGCCCGCTCACGCTGATCACTCGGGTACCTCTTCGGCATGACTGCATCCTTCGCAAGAAAGGAAGCGACATCAAACCGGGACGATTCACACTGATCGTTCGGTGCCAGAGCGCAGGTGATGAGTGACCGCGGGCGGGCGCAGGGTGGCGGATCAGACGCCGACCGGCCGCGCCTGCTCGGGTGGGGTACCGAGCCTCGGCCACAACGTCATCGCAGTCACCCTGCCGGGACTCGACCCCGACGACCCTCATCGTGCGTCGACGACGGTGGCGCAGCAGGCCGACGCCCTGCGCTCGGCCGTCGATACAGCTGCCGCCCACAGCTCTACCGTCATCCTCGTCACGCACAGCGGGGCCAGATACCCCACCTCCGTGCTCTTGGACCGGGACCCCACCGCCGTCGCCCGGGTCGTCTACGTCGACAGCGGGCCGTCCGCTGACGGCTCGGCCTTCGACGCGTCCGTGCCACCGGAGCAGAACCAGGTGCCGCTGCCACCGTTCGAGCAGCTACGCGCAGTCTCGACGGCCTGAGCAAGGAGGACCTGAAGCGGTTCCGCCAGCAGGTGGTGCCAGAGCCCGGACCGGTCATGCGCGAGCCGGTGCAGCTTCAGAACGACTCCCGCCGCGACGTCCCGTCCACGATGATCGTCTGCTCGTACCCCTCCGAGGTGACGATGCAGATGGCCCGCGAAGGCCACCAGATGATGGCCGAGGTGGCGAGCCTGCGCGACCTCGAACTCGTCGACCTCCCGACCGGGCACTGGCCGATGTGGAGCCGACCTGCCGCGCTCGCCTTGACGATCGCTAACGCGGCCGGCCAGTGACATGACAGTCCCCGCCTGAGCAGTTGCCCGCTGATCGACACGGCAGCGGCGCACCGCGTGCTGGACCGCTGAGCGATCCCGCTACGGCACAAGATCCGAAATCCCTCGACGCTGTGCCGCTCGTCGTTCCATAAGTGACACAGCCGGCAGGGCTCTTGATCTATCGCGAGTCGCGGGTCGCATCTCGACGTTGGGGTCGCGCGAAGGACGTCGGGACGCTCGGGGTGTATGCCACGCAGGCCGGCGATCCGGAGCGCTACGTCATGTTGTCGTCGGCGTGCCTGCCATTGTCGAGACGTCGGTCGTACTCGAGCAGCCGGGGATGCGGTGGGAACGATGTCGCGGTGCCAACGCCGGTCTGGCGCCACCCGAGCTTCTCGTAGAACCGGCGCGCTCGGAGGTTTGCCTCGAACACCCGCAGCCGGACGCGGGTGCCGCTCGCTGTCTGGGCGAAGGTGTCAAGGACGGCGTCGTGAAGATCGGCGGCCAAGCCGCTGCCCCAGGTCCTGGGTGCGGTGCCGAAGTGGAGCAACTCGCCGCCGCGGGTGGCAGCAAAGCCGATGATGGTTCCCTGATCGTCCGTAGACACGTATGCCTGGGTGGCCGGGTCCGCGATCTCCGCGATCCATCTGCGGGCGATGTCCTCGCGCGGAAACGGATGTATACCTTGGGGGAAGATGTGAGATAGCCCCAACACCGCGCCCTGCTGCTGGACGTCAACGAGCGGATGCACGTCGGCGACGACGGCCAACCGGACAATCACACAACCCAGCCTGACCGTTCGAATGCATGAGGACAAGGCGGCGAGCAGCCGACCGAACGACCGCCAGTACCGGCGAGGCGGTCACCGCTCGAGCATCGGCTATCGGACAGCTTGTGCCGGTCAGCGCGTTCCCGCTACATGACGAACTCAGCCGCGGGGCGTCGACTCCGGTCCGGGCGAGTGGCGATGAGAACCTCGACGCGGAACGGTTCCGTGACGCGCTCGCCCGGACGCAGCGAGGCAAGAGCGTTGCGGATCTCGTCGCAGAACTCGTCGAGGCGGGCTCCGAGCCGGGCTGGGGTGGAGAACGAGTAGGTCAGGTGCAACCCCACCACCTCCTCCACATCGAGCTGTCGCGTCCACGACCAGGTGCACCTCGAAACGTTGCTGAACGCGGAGCGCTCGAGGACTTCCCGGTGACTCTCGGGCATATTGGTCAGTGCGCCCGGGGCCGGATCGAGGCGGGCATAGCGGCTACGGATGTCGTCGATCGCGTGCACCCAGTCGGGTTGCTCGACGTCGTCGAGATCATCGTTGATGACAACAATCGACCCTGCCGGTGCCAGAAGCGCGTCGAGTGCCTCGACGACCGACTCCCGGTCGGTCCAGTGGAACGAGGCAGCGAAGGTTGCAGCCTGCGCGCCGGGAGCGACCAACTCCGCGAGCATCGCCGAATCACCCTGCACCCATTCGATGTTCGTCACGTCGGCGGCCTCCGCTGCGGCCCGGCCGTACACGAGCATGCCCGGCACAGGGTCGATTGCCACGACGCGGCTGACGTGACGCGCCAGCGGGATGGTGAGCTGCCCACTACCGCAGCCGATGTCGACCGCCCAGCCAGCGGCATCCAAGCCGGTCTGCGCCGCGAGATGCGCAACGCGGTCCTGCGGATACCCGGACCGATAGCACGCGTACTGCGGTACGGCCGAGGCGAAGACACCCTCAGTTGCCAACCTCATCACCCCTCGCGAATCCGGCGAACAGTACGCCCGCTTAAAACTCAGTCTGGCAATGACCACGAGGGCGGTAATGGCGGTCTGGTGACGTGTCGGAGAAGGATCCTTGGGTGACACGCCGGTGCCTCAGTCAGGTAGCCGCCGCTGGCAGTGAGCTCGGCGGTGTCAAGGGTGAGGTTGGTGGCGATCAGGGCGAGGTCGACGAGATCGTGGAACCGGCCGGAGGGGTGCCCGTTGTGGGTCTCATACATGGCGGCCACCTTGTCGGCGACCTGGTCGCCGATCGGGTAGAGCCGCATGGGTGGCGGCTCGTCGACGTCGTCGATCTGCACGGGTAGTGGCTTGTTCCGGGTTTCGATCGCGCCGACGAACGCGAGCCGGGAGGTCACGTCGATGGGGAACTTCTCGTACACCGGTCCGAGGGTGGCAGCTACGGTCAGCTGGTAGCCCTCGGCGTTCCCGGTGAGCCCGGCTCGTCGGGTGATCTCGAAGGTGAAGGGGTCGCGGGGGCCGGGTCGCCCGGCGGCGACGAGCTCGTCGATGCTGGTCTGCAACTCTTGGCCGTCGACGACGTGGCATAGGTCGAGGCCCCGGCTGTACCTGCCGCCGGGCATGCGCACTAGCAGACCGGTGCCACCCTTGAGGATCCACTGGCAGTCGGGGCAGGGGCGAACATGCGGGCGAGGAAGCACTCCAGAACGAACTGTCGCCGCAGGCTGTTCAGAGGAACGCCTTCGGTCTTCGCCGCGGTCCTGAGGCGGTCGTTGATCATAGGGCGACAACGACGGCCGAGGCTCGGCAGCGTGCCGCGGAGGTTTCGCCATACGGTGATCAGTTCAGTTTCGGCCGTTGGTGCGTGCGTTTGACTGCACGTCGGCGCCGTTGGACCGCCAATGCCGGACGCCACCTGGGACGACACCTACGCCCCGGCGGGTGACTCTCGCGTTGACGCTGATCTTGTGTCGGCAGGGAAGCGCGACTGGAGCGGCGCCGCGCGGCGCTACCGGCGGCGCCCGCTGGGCTCACTTCGGCTCAACTACGCCCTACACATCGCCGCGCTCGTCCAGATCCGCTTTCCCGGGCCCGGCCAGAACTACTACGCCCGCAAACGCGCGGAGGGCAAGAAGCCCCTCGAGGCGATGCGCTGCCTCAAGCGGCGCCTGTCCGACGTCGTGTTTCACGCCCTTCAGCAAGACCTACAGAGGAGGCTCGAGGCGGCGGGCCCGGAAGGACACTCGGGGGCGACTCTTCAATCCAGCGCGTCTGACCCAACCCCGATGGTCAGCCCTTCGGATCAGTCACTAACCGGACCCGCCACCAAGAACGCTACGCCGCGCAGAACAAGGGTCAAAGTCGCCGGTTGACAACAGAGGGGAGCATTACCATGCGGCTCCTCGAGCTACCGTAGCGCCGGTCTGGCGCAGTGGCCGGCCGGGTCGAGGTGGCCGGCGTCGTACGTCTCCAGCCAGGGCACCGTGCTCGGACGCGTCGGCGGAGTGCACGTCAAACTGGAGGACGAATAGGCTCGGTGGGCGGCGACACGCACACGATCGTGCGCGGGAGCGTCGCCTCTGATTCATTCGCGTTGCGTGGCAGTCCCCGAGCGCCTAGCGTTGCTTTCCTCATGGGCAGGGAGGACGTGCCCGGTCTGCGGCTGTGAGTCAGCAGATCGGAGATGCGGAGCGGGATGACTTCTCACCTCCTCGCGCTCTGCTTTGATGCTAACGACCCGCTCCGCCTTGCGCGCTTCTGGGCCGGCGTCCTGGATTGGGAAATGGCCAACGACCCCCACGACGGCATCGCGCTCCTGCCGAGCGATGACACCGGGTTCCGGATCCGATTTGTTTCGACTCAGGAACAGAAGGCCGGCCAGAACCAGATGCACTTCGATCTGACGAGCACGTCCCTCCAGGGCCAGCAGCAGACGGTGGCGAGGTCGCTCGGATTCGGCGCCCGGCACATCGACATCGGTCAGCGCCCGGAGGAGGGTCATGTGGTGCTCGCCGACCCCGAAGGCAATGAGTTCTGCGTTATCGACCCGGGCAACAACTTCCTCGCCGACTGCGGATTCATCGGAGCGCTTGCGTGCGACGGTTCGCGGGAGGTCGGGTACTTCTGGAGCAAAGCGCTGGGCTGGCCGTTGGTCTGGGATCAGGACCAAGAGACCGCGATTCGCTCGCCGCGCGGCGGTCCGAAGGTCACCTGGGGCGGTCCGCCATTGATGCCGAAGACCGGAAAGAACCGGCTGCATTTCGACATCGCTCCACCGGTCCACGGTGATCAGCAAGCGGAGGTCGACCGTCTCGTCTCCCTCGGGGCGACTCGCATCGACATCGGCCAGGGCGGGGTCAGCTGGGTGTTCATGGCCGATCCCGATGGCCATGAGTTCTGTGTGTTGACACCCCGATAGCGTGACCAGATCCGGGTGCGCGGCGACCTTCCGATCCACCGCGGGGCGACGCCAAGGTCGTTCGGCTCACTCGCGTTCCTGAGATCGTGAGATCAGATCGTCCGGAGTGAACGACAGGACCGCGCCCACGACCCTGCTCCGAGCGCCGTCGCCGCCGTGAACGTCACCGTTCGACTGCTCGTGGAACTCGCGATGCTGGTCGCTCTCGCGATGCGATAGCGGGTTCGTCACACGGACGACTGCATTCATCGCTGGCGTCTACACCAGCCCGAAGCGGGACTCCCGCTGGGCGACGCCACGCATCGCCCGTCAAGGCGGAGCTGGCACTACCGATCGGCTTCACCCGGATGAAGCTGCACTCAGCAGGCGCCTGTCGAGCGGACTTCGCCGCTTCCGACGTGATCACTTCTGACCTGTCGGGTAATCGATCAACCCGTTCTCCAATGCGTAGCGTCGAAACTCTCTGGGCCGAAGGGCAGGTAGTACTCGCCCGAGATCAGGTCGTCCGCGACCTTTTCAACCATCGGCACAGTCAGCTTGCCCTCTCGATCGCCTGACAAAGTAGTGGCACGGTAGCCGCAACTCGGATGCCGTGTTCCTGCGCCAGCGACCTCGGCACAGCGTCGTCGAGAACCGTTTCGTAACCGCGAACCTCTCCTAGGGCCAGGACACCGCACTCGCCACGATTGGCATCGCCGACAACCATGCGCTCTTCGTAGCGGCTGAACGCTGCGACGAATGGAAGGTCGTCGCTCCGATCCTTGACGACCCAGTCAGCCGCGAGCACGTCCTGCAGCGCCGGCACTGCATGGGCCTGGTTGCGTAGTTCTCGCTCGACACTCTCGGGGATGATGACAAGCCGATCATCCGCCAGGAAGTCGAGTGTGCGAAGCCAGCCCTGCGAGGCGAAATGCCGGAGTGGTCCGGTGTCGAACACAAGCGCGTCCGGCTCGGGATGGCTCAAGACACGAAGTTCCAGAACTCGTCTTCCCGCCGTAGGCGCATGAGCGACAAGTCAGCATCTGCGAAGGTGTCTTGCAACAGGTCGAGGGCACGCTCCCTGCTGACTCGTTCATCGCGCACTAGTCTCAGTACTGCTCGCTGGTAGGGAAGCGGTAGGGTGACGCCCTCAAGTTCGGGCTCCATGTACAGCCCGAAGTCGATGAAGTCCGACTTCGTGGTCGTGACGGTGCGAATGAAGTTTGCCTGGTCTCCCTCGACGAGACCTAGTTCGCGCACTCGTCGCGCCAGCGTGGACATGTCGACTCGATACTCACTGCCCAAGATGACGGCAATCTCGCGGAGCTCTCTGCTCTCCTTTCTCTTCCATGCCTCCCGCAGCCCAAGCTCAGGAAGGAGGAACGCGCGCGCGAATCGGTCGAGGCGGGCCTCGACGTCCTCGTGCGCGTGGTCGGCGACTCTCCAGTCGACCGTTTACTGGTCCTGAGCAAGGTAGTGACCAAGTTCGTGGGCTAGCGCAAGACGCCGTCGGCCGAGCTTGTTGTGTGAGTTGACGAGGCTTACCCCACCGTTGCGCAGAAGGACCGTCGCAGCGTCGGCGGCATCGACTCCCAGATCCGCCGAGAAGGCCATCAGGCCGATCCCACTCACGAGCCCGACAAGATCGTACGCAGGCTGATGCTCGTCCAGGCCGACGAAGCGTCGCGCGGATGCTGCTAGCTCGTCCGCCTCCGAGACGGAAGCCGGGGCCTGAAGGTCTGCATCCTCCAACTTGGCGACCGAAGCAGCGAAGCCAAACTCCGCGGGAGCCAGCGCCTCGAGGAACTCCACGTCGCTGGTCAAGTCGTCGATGAGGCGGCCGATCTTGGAGTCAACCGTGTCTCGGTCTTGGCTCATACGGTGGGCAAAAAGGGCGGGTACGGGCTCACGGAAAAAGGAGGCCATTCGTACGTCGAGCGCAGCGGCAATGTCCGCCAGCTCGATGGCAGAGACCTTGCGCACCCCAGCCTCGATCTTGTTGACCGCCGTGCGCTCCAAGCCCGCCTGCTCGGCCAAATCGCCTTGGCTGAGTCCCACTCGTTCTCTAGCATCACGAATCCGAGCGCCGAGCGTCCTGGCATCGAGGTCGGTCACATGTGCGAGTTCGCACACTCAAGGGTCGTTGAACAACGGCAGGCAGAATTTGGGAGACTCGTTCGCCAGAACGGGCAACGTCCACATCTTCTCGGAGGGAGGACCCACCGAGCGAGCTGGCACTATCGAGCGGGTGCGCCGCCTGCCGTTCAGATCGTCGAAGAGCGCTAGCGCTAGCTCCCGATCACTCGCTTGGTGTCTCCGTTTGGTCCGGGGTAGGAGCATCATGGGCGGATGCTCGTGGTGGACGCTGCCAACGTCGTGGGCTCCCGTCCGAACGGTTGGTGGCGGGACCGGGGTAGAGCTGCTGAGCATCTCTGCTCCGGGCTGGTCGACGCCATCCATGCTGGGCGACTAGAGCCCCGGTCGTCGTCGTGCTCGAAGGCGCAGCACGGCAGGGCGTCGGGGAGCGTGAGCAGAACGGCCTCCATGTCGTGCATGCTCCTCGAAGCGGTGACGACACGATCGCCGGAGCGGTCGCCCAGGCGGTCGCCGATGGGCAGACCGTTGCCGTCCTCACGGCAGACCGTGAGCTTCGGGGCGGGGCACGGCGGGTCGGCTGTGATGTGGTCGAACCCCGGTGGCTGCACGACCGCGCTAGCCCGGGGCTTTCATGACGGTCGCGTTGGAGCGGGTGTCTGAGAACTGAAAAGTGCTCCTGACCTGGGATGATGTGGCTTGTCGAGGGCCAACAGCATCCAGTTCGAGGAGCACTTCCAGGTGAGGAAGACTACCCGGTTCTACCCTCGCGTCCAGGTCGACACCACCGGTTGCGCCGCGGTCCGCCAGGCCGGGGGGGTGCTGCTCACGGACACGATCCGGGCGGCGGGCCTGGACCGGGCGCTGAGCGAGGCGCTAGCCCGGTGGCGCAAGCCCACGGCGGTGCACGACCCGGCCGAGGTCGTCCTCGATCTGGCGGTGTCGTTGGCGTTGGGCGGAGACTGCCTGGCCGACGTCGCCGTGCTGCGCGCTGAGCCGGGCTTGTTCGGGCCGGTGGCCTCGGACCCGACGATCTCGCGGACCATCGACGCCCTGGCCGCTGACGCGGCGACAGCGTTGGCGGCGATCGAGGTCGCCCGCGTGACGGCCCGGGCCCGGGTATGGGGGCGGCCGGACACCCAGCCGGGCCACCGGTCGCGGTCACGATCGGCACCGTCACGATCGGCACGGTTTCGTCCGAGGCTGTCACTGTCTTGGTGAGGGTGTTCGTCAGGCTCGCCGCGGTCGAGGCCCACTCAGACGCCGCGTTCACGTGGGGCAACATCACCCTGTTGCGGGTCACGGATGGCCTGGTCGAAGTCCGCTACGACTACGACGACGAGGCCGATCCTGGTGACGCGATCCCGCTGGCGGACTTCATAGATCTCCTAGCTCAGTGGCGAGCCCGAGTCGAGGCCCGCGCCATGGAGTCCTCCGGACCGTTACCAGAGACGTACCGGCGGAACCCTGGGCGCTGATCACGCGCTGAGGCCGTCACACGCGCGGTTCCGCCATGCGTCCTATCGCCGCGTGCCGGTCAGGCAACCTTGTCGGAGTACCGCTGGCGCGCGGCCTCTCCGCTGGTACCGACCAGGGCGCCGATCGCCGACCAGGACAGCTGGGCAGCGCGGGCCTGTCGCACGGCCTCGATGAGGTGGCGTTCGGCCTCCGAGCGCTCCATCACGGCCGAGCGCAGCGCAGAGACGGCCGCGGGGTCGAGCTCGTCGCTCGGGTCCGGTTCGTAGTTCTCGAACCGTGCGGCCAGCTCGTCGGCGTGCTGCAGGATCTCCTCAACGCTGCGTGGCATCACTGATCACCTCATGAACTTCTCCCTGGCCGGCATCGCGTGGACGATGACGACCGCCGATTCTCCGTGGACGTATCCGACCTCCAGATGATTGCCGCAGCGTTCGCACCGATCATCATGGTGAACCCGTCACCGAGGTCCCAGACCCGGATCGGGTTGCGGTACGCGTGGAGGATCTCGTCCTCGTCGAGCCCGTGCTTCAAAGCGGACTGAGCGATGATCGGGTCATCCACCACATCAAGTTAACTTGCGGCCCGGCAGGTCGTCAACCTTCCTACCTGGCACGACCCGCACAGTGGGGAGGGTGGGTCCTATCGCCGCGAGCAGTCCCCTCAGCGAAGGTCCGGGCAGCGCAGCCGACACCCGGGCGCTGCCGAGTCGCGCTGATCATGTTCGAACTCGAAGGCACACTCACCACACATGCCGTAGAGGTCGTTCCCCGAACCGACATGCTCCGACCACGGATGACGACAATCCCGCCAGTCACCCAGCTGGCGTAGCCGGCGCCCCTTTCGTCGACGCTGCCTACGCCGCTCCCAGAATCCGTTCACGGACTGGAGCAAGCCTCCCGCCACGATCCGCCGGCCAACGCCAGCGTCCTAACGCCGCGAGCTGGGCCGGATCTCCGTGCGTTCTACGCGGCCTGCCGACGACCGACAGGAACGCCCGCGCGACACCCACCGGCGCGGGCGCTGGCTGACGAGCGCCTCGACGGCTCTCACAACGGCCGCGCCGTCACAGCTGTAAAGATCGGCACCGCTGAAGGGATTCAACTCAAGCACCCTGATGCCATGGTCGGACTCGCAGACGTCCAAGACGAAGGTGGGGTCCGGAGGATCGAGTTCCACGGCCACCATCGAGGGCGCGGCGCCGCTCTGCGTGTCACCGCCGCGACCGGCCGGGACCAGGTACCTGGTAGGCGGGCTGCCGATGAGCCTTCGAGTGGTCGCAAGAGCGGCAGACCCTGCTCAGGGAAGGGCTGCGAGGGCCACGACCGTCCAGGGCACGGGTTTCGGGGCCTCCGCATCTGGGAGATCGAGCGTCCACCTCAACACTGAACGAGCATCCTCGAGCGTTGAGAGGAGCCCCCGGTCGTTGACGACGATACCCAGAGCCTCGGCGACCTCGTCCGCGTACGCGTGGCAGTACCAAGAGTGGAAGTCGAGGGTCTCCTCTGCGCCGACGACCTCGTACCCTAGAACGCGAGCGTCGGGCGCTAGTGTTGCGTGTTTGAAGTTCATTTACGCTTAGCTTTGGCCAGGATGGTGTCGGCGTCTTTGGTCCAGATGAACGGTTCGCAGCGGTCGTTCCAGCCGTCGATGAAGGCTCGGATGGCGCC
>JAABUL010007471.1_pt1 | contig 11781 bp, 12 predicted proteins | sample 5559151 | NCBI WGS metagenome assembly JAABUL01 (sample SAMN10711876, study PRJNA513368) | rock metagenome | isolation source: Antarctica rocks | place: Antarctica: Victoria Land, Pudding Butte sud | reverse complement strand
TGGAGGTGTAGATCAGACAGCCGTTTCACGTGATAGTTTACTGATGCTGTGGCAGCGGGTGAATCGCGGAGCGCAATGAATGAGTCAGCCCACGCTTTGTAGTCAACGTGCGGGCGGAGCTCCTTGGATGGATTGGAGAGTGCAAGGTCGAGATCTTCGTAGAAGAGCCTTGTGGACGAAGCATCCTGAACGATGTGGTGGACTGAGATTTTCAATCTGTCAGAATGTGGTGTTTCAGTTGGTTTTTATTTACTTACCATACATGACCATGGCAGCTGATTTGGTCTCCTCAACATGAACAATCAAGCAGCGGAACAAGGGTCCCGGCGCTTTGGCGTGATCTCTAAATGGATAATCAACGGCAAGCTGTTGAACATCTGCAGTGGTCTTGACAGATCCGTGATCCAAAAGGCACAGGCCCAATAATTTGTCACTCGGCTTGAGAGTCACGTAGTAGGGATTATGATGTTGGTCCAGAACATAGAACGAAATCAGCAGGGAATTATTGCTCAGAGCCTTCTCGAGAGCAGCACGCAGCTGCTAGATGACTGTAAGATACAATTCACGAGCTCCTTACATCTTGACGTACCTGGGTGCTCGAACCATCTGCCATTATGGCAATAGCAAAATTCCATGAGTTGATCAGCTTTGATTCTAACAAAACTTGCATGTAGTCGTAAGCAGGGATAATGGATGCGACGTCATGGAACCAATTAAAGCCTTCGGCCTCGATGGTCTTAGATACTAGGGTTTTCATCCTCTCAGCTTCATCCGAGCCGCCAAACGCGATATTCATTTCGTCTAGGGACGGGGGTCCAGAAGGTTTCGATGTCGAGCGTGCACCATTCTGAGATTGAAAGTCTCGTCCTTGGAGCAGCCGGATCTGAGACTCGATGTTGGGGTACTCCATCATCTCTTGAACGGTCAGAGTAAAACTTAATTCTTTCCGTAATGCGTCCCGAACTCTCATAAAAGAGATGCTATCAGCGAAGTTTGTGACCGGAAGCTGTAGATCTAGGTTCTCGACCGGTATGCCGGTAGACTTGTAATATGCGCGTATAATAACATCATGAATGGATCTCTGTGATTTATGCTGCTTGTGATCTCTTTGCTCTCTGAACTTGAAGACAAGCTCTGCAAGTCGTGACTTTTGCACTTTGCCTGAGATGGTCTTTGGAAAGTCTGCTAGTCCAAGCTCGGTAAGAGTGATCACCTCATCTGGAACGTACGCTGGTCCCATGTGTTGTAAAACAGCTTGCTGAAGGGCTTTGATGCTGCTGTCTCCAAGACTACGAAGAACTGCGACAGGCACCTCGCCAGCAATCGAATCAGGGGCACCAACAACTTGTGTCTAGTACGATTTAGCTCCACTCGAAGAAGAGAATGGCTTTTCGAATCAAACTTAAGCCATACCTGGACTCCGCAAAATCTGCTCAGGATTGTCTCTATAGAAGCTGGCGCAATATTTTCTCCTCCACGGTTTATCATGTCCTTGTACCTCCCAGTGATGGAAATGCGTCCATCCGGTAACATAACGCCTTGATCGCCGGTCACAAACCACGTTCTACCGTCATCACCGATATAGAACTGATCTTCACCTACTCCTATGCCTAAGTAAGCCTTGACCAATCCCGGACCAGTTTGGTGGATTTCGCCGCGCTCCCCTTTGCGTATAGGGGTTCTGGAATCGGGATCGCAGATGCGAATGCGGGCACCTGGAGCAGGAGGACCTGCTATGGTCAGATCGCCATTCACCAAACCTTCCGGATTTTGTACAGGCGGTGACCAAATTGGACTGCCCTCTGTCATTCCGAATCCGGTAGATACACCTTTGCTGCCAAGGTCAAAAACAGCTTGGCGTATGTTGTCGGGGGTTACAGAGCTTCCCGAGATGCAGACATCAACCAGAGACGATTTCAGAGAATTTCCTCGAGCTTTCAATACTTCAAGAAGTGCATGGAGCGTGGTTGGGACAAGAGCTGTATGGGTGCATTTTTCCTCCTCTAGGGCTTTGACCATTGCCACGGCGTCGAAACTTGGACTGGGATAGACGATGGCCGCACCATGCATCATGAAGTGGAGCGTGTAAAAGTAACCCATTGCATGATTGTTGGGAAGTACTGAGCAAAAAGCACCTTCCTCGGATCTTCGTCCTAGAGAAAGATTTTCGCAGAAGGTATTGAGAGTCGTATCATTATGCGGAACACCTTTTGGCAGAGAAGTGGTACCGCTTGTGAAGAGTATTGCAACTATTTCGTTTTCGATCCTGTCCTCGTCACTGGTTTGAGAAAGGGCTACCTCCTGCATTAGGCTCGCAAATATGATCCACGAGGGATCAGGTGCGGTCTCTGATATGACGATCTTTGTTTGTTTGAGCTCCTTATCCCTGGACAGAGCATCGAATCTTGCAGCTATTTCGGCATCCTGTACCAGTACAATTGAAACTCCGGCCACTCGAAGCATGTGGGCAGCCTCCTCGGCGTTGACAAGACTTCGAGGACTAATTGGTACGAATGGACAGCCGAGTTTGTGAGCGGCCCAGAAAGCCATGATAAATTCGGCGCCATTATACAAGAACGTAGCCACAGGCTGACCACGCTTGGCTCCGAGTTTCTGCAGATTCCTGGCTAGTGTGTTGATGGCCGAGTTGAGATCTTTGTAAGACCACCTTAGATACTCATTGTTTGTCGAATCAGTGGCAACACCGTAAAGAGCAGGTGACTGATGAAGGCTCGCAAGGGCGAGATTATTGGAGCAGTTTATTGTTGATTGGCGTAGCCTCTGCCATACCGGAGGGTGAACAAAGCAAGGTATGCCTTCTGCCTCGCTCTGTGCATCGACTTCATTACTATCGCCCATGATCGCTGATATCGAGACACGGTGATGGGGAAGAGCGGAGACGTACGCGCCATGAGATTTATAGCAATCACGTTCAGCTACACTATAACATAATGAGCGTCATGGCTGACGCTGTATAATGCATCTCACGTTAGCTGTATTGGAAATATGCGGTGGCACCTGGGTCTAAAGGATACTGATTGGCTTACTCTCTTATGGTTGATGCAAGCAGTACAATCGGTAGCACCCATCTCTTGCAACAAGCTTCTTGATTCGCCCTGGAGGATATCTTTGACGCATAATAGTGTCACTTAAGCTCGAAGCGAGCGACTTCCATCTACGCCTATTCTGCAGCGCCCACCCAATCAGTCTCTTTCGTTTTTCGAATCTTATCCAATCAGGGCTTGGACCCACTTCATCGCACCCGAACATCTCCATCGCAAGGAGGCGCATCCATCGACCAATGAAAGCATTGAAGACTTTCGTCAGGGCGCTTTTGGGATCTTAGGTGTGCCAGTATGGCTTTCTACGCTTTCTATTTTCACCTCTTAATGCAAGCGACTCCTCTGTGCAAATGCCTTGGCAGACACTTGGCGGTTGCAGAAGTGTACAAAAACCTTGGCGTTACCTCATGTGGGGCGTCTGAGACCTTCAATTAAACAGTTTTAATCTCAATCGAAGCTCTGGAAAGCTCCGTGTACTCAATTCCTGGTCTTTGCCCCGACCACCTATGTAAACAGCCTCTCTAACCGTCAGAGTAAACGGATTCCCAAACCCTCCACTCCGCATCGTTTCAATAACATGGATCAAGAGCACCAGTAGCCCTTAGCCGATAAAAAAGCGCCTGCGAGTGGGGAAGGTTATCTCGAAGTGCCTATAAGTTTTCTTATTCGCTCCTGACAAAGCAACGCCGCGGGCTGTCTGCAACTTTCATCGACAACGATTATTTACTCTAAGAACAACTTAACACTATGCTCTGCTACCTTGAAGAGTCCACAATAAAAAGTTATTTGTCGTGTTTTATTGTGTTCGAAGTCTTTATAGATCCGACAAATGGCTCATCTCCACCGAGCGTAGGCCGCTCTTTGCTAGGCAAAGCCAGTCATACTACTCTCTAATCATAATCCTTCCATGTCCCGTAATTACTAGGCTATTCCCTCCCCAAGTATTAATAGCCATGTTTATCCTCCAGTGAGGGTCCTCTTTCAGCTCAATACCGACTTTCCTAGGATTTGCAATTCAAAAACTCAACATGCTATTCTCCTCATTATCAGCATCATACTGTTCGTCCTGCATCCACATCCTCGCCCGCACGCTCTCGTCATCACTGTCATACTCGTCTCGATACTCACCCCTCGACACCAATCCCAAGTCCCGAGCCCATTGGCGCTGGCCTGCAGCTCGGCCCTCTGTGTAGGCGATGTAAATTCCGTTAACGATGGATAGAATGACTAGGATGAGGATTATGATCGCTAGGATCTGGTTTATGGGGTTGTTTGGGGTGTGGTCGAGGCGACGGTGGGTGAGTGGGAGGTTGGGGGCCATGCTGGAGGAGGATGTAGCAAGTGGAACGGGGTGGAGATGGGAAGGGAAGGGAACGGCGGAGAAGGTTGGGGCTAGGACGAAAGTAGGATGCAAACCTCCAGGGTCTGTGGCGGAACTCGGAGGGGGCGTTGCTCCTGAAGAGTGAAGGATAGGTGAGTGGCATATAATTGCGGAAGGACAAAGAGAATCGCAAAGGGGTCAGGGGTAACAATACCATTCTCCCTCACAAATTTTCTCCGAAGCTAATCTCGTTTGCTTCTTCGATGAACAATGCCGTTGTTCCTTTGTCAAAAAATGTGCTCGAGGGTCTTCATAATATGGTTAAGTTTAATTTCCCTTTCAGGCAATTTCTGCTCCTGACTGCCTATCTTCATCGCAGCGCGCAATTCTTCCTCAACGGCAGCACACTCCAAATCCGCTTCGATAGTCACGAAGCAACAATGGGACAAATTCTCGGAACATCACTGGCTGAGCCAGTCGAGTACCTCATCGTTTTCGCTGTTACTACGATCCAAGTGCTGATAATTTGGTTCTCTGTCAGATTCTACTTACAGTACGCCCCTGCACATTGGCGATGCTACGAGGAAGGGACCAGCAGCTGGCTTCTGCGTGGCATTTGCACTATCTGGAATCTACTTCTCTGGCTCATCGGCAATACCTGGACGTTTCCGTGCTTGACGCTCGGATCGCTATATGCTTGCCTACCTTCCATTGAATGGTGGGAAGGTTTCATCGGGGCGATGAAGCAAGAAGTTCGGTCCCTCCATTGGATCGTCAAACTATGGTATGAGCGAAAGTTCTCGAAGAAGTATCGGGAGCTGGAACTCCGGGCCGAGCATCGTAAGAAAAGGTTGCAAGAGGAAGAGGCTATGAGGCGGGAAGAGGAAGAGCAGCTGCGCGCTTTGGAGGAGTTTGCTGGGGATATGAGCGCAATCCGAATGCCTGGCGGATGGGACTAAGAGGGGCAAGAACATACTTGGTACTGAACAGGAAGATGGCTGATACTTCTGGAAGCGGAAACGGCAGATCAAAAACACAAGATTCAACATAAAGAAAAATCTGACTATGACAATACCGTGATACGTAGCGGTAAAGGACAATATAAATCTGGCGGCCCACATAAAAATATTGACTGGCAGACTTACGATTCTGCGTAGTGACTCGATCTGCATTTTCCCTTCTTGACTATGCAATGCTGGGACTGAGACCATCAACGTATGCCGTGCTCAGTGTCCGCGCCAGGAGCCCGCGACCAAGAGCACACTGCTCTGCAATATGGAAGAACGTATTGCCGAAATGAGGATGGAACGCTCGACTATTGACTGCTCAACGTCATTACGGCGAATCGTTAGAGAACAAACAAGATATAGTCGAAGCTTCCAAGCGGATGATCCAAAAGCAGTCAGATCTTCGACGTCTTGACAGTATTGGGTTTTGAACGCTTGCGTCTCCTCGGCACTGCAATCGCGGTGCCAGGACTTCTGGCCGTCTTGTTTACAAGATCAACCACAGTTTTCAATCTTGATCCCCCGATCGCGTGAGATGACGTGCTGACATGACTAATGTAGGTCATTTGAAGAGGTGTTGGACATCGCAGAGATCTCTTGCCAAGTCACGTGATTACGCAAAGTGACACTGACGTATGTGGCTCTCACGCGCTCGATGATTTCAAAGGGTAAACAAGCCGCCCAGAACGTGCATTGACCATCTATGATCATTGAGTGCTCACCTTGATACAACAAAATCCAAACCACCAACATGCCCAAAACAGCGCCTCGCACCGGAGGTCCCAAGCCCGCCACCAATCGGACGGAACCGTACACCAGACCCTCGCCCACGAACACTACCGACAAAGAGAACGTCAACCCCAAGAGCAAGACTTCTAAGCAAGCCAAGCAGCCGAAACAGGCAGAACATGATCGCGGCGACTACCGTGACATCCCTCTCGACGAGATTAAAGGCGAAGTCCCCTGCTAAGACGACGCCGCCACCGTCCGGCGCAAGCTTAAGAAGCTCCTCACTGAAAAGACAACCATCCCCGGCACGAGCAAGAAATGGAGTCAAGCATCCATGACCGACGAGATGCAAGAGCTGGAGAAGCGCGACGGGGCTGTGGAGTATAACAGGAACGCTATGAACGGCCCTACGGCGCGCAGCTTGGGGGGCTTCATAAAGAAGATGGGGCAGATGGGGGGAGGGGACAGTCCGTGTTATTACTGGGGATATTTCATTTTGGAGAAGTTGCGGATCTTCAATAACGAGAAGAAGAGTAAGCCGAGGTTGAGGGCTGAAGAAGAGTCAGTTGTCCTTTCTATGCATCTCTTCTTAAAGTACTTCATTGCCTATGGTTCAGGCTATAGGGAGAGCCTTTGCACTGCGTTGGTAGGTACCTCAAAATTGAGGACTTGGAATTGTTCATTCTGACGCGTGTTGACGCTCAAGCAAGGACTTTCTTCGACCAGAATCCCAGGTTCTCAAGCCTGCCGCCTCTGTCGCGCATGGTCTTCTCGATGCTGCTACCAGCGCTGCCTCACCTGTATCTTTACCAAGCTGGTGTCCTTGCTTGTTAATCGGTCTTTCGACCGCATTCTCCATGCTTGATTGACACGTTACTGATATCTTGACTCTAGGATACCCTGCGGACACGTACGCAGCGATCCCAAAACCCAAAGGTTCTGGTCCGGCCCTGGCTTTCCACCACCTACGCTGGCAGATTGTAACCACGCTTCAAGGTAGATCTTGTAGGTGCGGAAGCGTGCAAAGGAGATAGAACATGTATACTATAGTGCAGCAGGGTGAAGGCGAACTTGGGAGCGTGATGTCGAAGCTAGGTCTTTGGTTAAACGGTAATGGGTTCTAGCTTCACTGGGAAGCTTCAGTACCTCCTGTGTGGCAGCTTGTTATCAACGTACTTGTAGCATTGAGTAACCCGTGATATGTTCAGCATAGATTCAGCATATGCCTAATCTATTGCAAATTTATTATGACCTTCGACAAGGATCTAACGAAAATCTAGATCCGAGGAGAAACTTCGGGCCAGCTAATAGAGTAGCGCTCTATCAAGGTTTTCACGAAGGGAATTGAACGTCTAGCTGACGCATCCATCATCTACGCAAGTCAACACTCATTGACTTAGTATTACCAATGTCGAAGGATTACAAAGGAAGCTCTTGTACCAGCGACATCGTAAACAGCCTTGCTCTATAGCTTGCTCCTTCAGCGACATCCTGGTCTACAGTTGGGTCAGCTGACTACAAGTACACATCTTCGATAAATACCTGTTGGACGCTTTGGATACTTGAGTTGATTTGAAGTTATGGTGATGGAGGTCGAGAAGAATCCTGTTCAAGAAAGCACTTCCCGATCATCAAATCCGAAGTCTTAAGACAAAAGGGGAATGTGTGCTACAAGTCTCAAAACATTCCAGAAGGTACAATGAACCTGATCGCGTGAGGGAGAAGCTTACAGCCCAAACCAGCTATCGAGTTTTACCAACAAGCTGCAGCAATTGCGCCAGAAGATTCATCAACCCACTCCAATCTTTCAGCTGCCCATTATGAAATGGGCCTTTATGCCCAATGTATCGAGGACATCGACACAGCGCTAGGATTGGACAAAAATAAGTCGAGCGCTCTCGAACAGAAACTTGTGCCGCGCCTAGTCAAGTGATACTTACAAGTCAATGATCCCAAGGTCGCCGTGGACGCGCTGAACAGGGTCTCCGAGAATGGAGACAAGGCAGTCATGGACCTCGTCTGTCGAAGGCTCGCGAACTCCTCGCTACCAAACGAGCACAAGTATCGTCGAGACAGTCTCCAACAACTGCCTAGGTATCTGCCGTCGCTTGACCCTGTGAGAGAATATTACGTGGTTGGCCATGATGAGGCTTGTTCGCAGATTGATGCCAGTATGCTTGATCAGTCCGATCGGTCCATTTCAATCCTTTTTGGAGGCATTGGGGACGCTCGGAACATGTACGCCACCCTGCTAAAGGTCGATCAGCTGGAACGGGAACTCCTGCGGCTCCCAACCAGAAAGTACCACGTAACGATCAATGATATCAAACCGGAGACTCTCGCACGGGATCTTTTGATGTTCTTCCTCCTCAACGACCTAGGGCGCACAAGGGAATCGAGCGAAAATGAGCGAAGAGATATTTTGACAACCATTTTCTTCCTTTACTTTGCATCTGTGGTGCCACAACGCGTATCCAGACACATACGAGTCACCGTTGAGCGAGTGGTCGCTGCGCTACAATCAGGCAATGGAATTCCTACATGGGTCCACATATATGAGCGAGACAAGGTACTCCTGCTCAAGACTCTTGATTCCTGGCATGGCAACCTAAAGATCAGGCATAATGTGGCAGAGGTAACGCGAGTGCACACTAAGTATCTCAAGTCCGCTAGATCGGATACCTTTCCACCTGCTTTGGCAACAGAACGGAGGTTCTTCGCTAAACTAAAACAGGTTCATATTGGGCATCAGGGCCCTGGGCAAGGCAGCATGAGCCCATCCTCTCTACGGCCCGCGCAGACAAGAAGTATTGGCAAAAGGCGAAAACACATGTCGCTGAAAATTGGAGTATCAATGTGACCATAATGGACGAAGAGTGGCCCGAAGACCAAGCCTATAAAGGTGACCTTAAATCGATCCTCGCCTTCGATCCCTTCGTTATCATGACCAGATTCTATCTGCACACAGGTTTTGATGAACCAACAGAAGACCCGACTCTGTATGCCTACGCCGCCAAATTCTTTGCTCGCGTCGCCATTGCCATTCAGAGACTGCAAGATCGGCTTGTCGTCGAGGTCATTCATGGTGAGATCAGTGATGTCCTGGAAGCAATCAGATACAGAACTCTCGACCGTGCTGACAACTTCCCTACCGAGTACGATCAAGTCCATCTCAGTAACATTCCGTTAGTACCTCCTATCCATTAATCGTGGACACAGATCAACGGCTGATCCGTAATAGAGATTACATTGGCGGCATTCTGACCTCGGTTCTTTTCGCCATGCCGGTAACTAAGAGAAATCTAAATTCAGCCATAGCATCGAATTGTCTTCTCAACACCCCACTATGGAAAGGCCTTCCCGACTATTACACGGAATACCTGCTCGTCAGTGAGCCCGAGGCTGTCAAGCAACTGATGTGCATAGTGCAGAAGCCGAACCAAGGTGATGACATCCTGATCGAGAGAATCCACAAGGGTCTATGCAATCTCTCACTTCGTGCACGACGCAACATGGATGTTGGACCTTTGAAAGAAATGGGCCTCGAAGCAGTACGTGAGATGAGCACGGAGACTCTGCGGGAAACAAACTTACGAAGCGTTCGGGCGCAGCATTTTGGCCAAGAGAACAAAGAATACTTATCAGACTATACTAGATGGTCTCGATCCAGCATCTCTCAACTCGATTATACAGCATTGCTCCCACGAACATCGTTGCAACGATGGCTTTTCGCATTGTTCTTCAAGATCACTCTGCCAGTTGATCGTTTGGGCACACAGCCATCGACCTTGCGCGTATACTCTCCACTCAACTTAACTATATAGTTCAGAGTCTACATACATCTCAAAGAGTTGGGTTATCCCGCACATTGGATGTCTGAAGTCCCAGAGCAATTACTCGAAGACAGAGTCGTAACGCCAGCGCGGCCACCACAAACCAGCCCACTCAATATATCAGAAGCGCAAAAGGAGATGCCGATGAAGCGTCTTTCGACAGCCGCCTTGGACCGTTGAGATGACAACCCTTGCAATTATATTCCAGCCAGTGCTAACCTTTCCGCTGTTCACCACTTCTCTGCCAGAGCCGTCAAGCATCTTTTTCTATACCTTCATTCCCACACCAGTGCTTGAATTCTACCCCGACCTACCAGTCTACAACCCGCTATTCATGCACCACAAGCTGCTCAAAGACGCCACCGGATTGGATGTGACGAAACCTCCAGAATACAACGGTGACAACTACTACGGGGACCCCAACTTACGACTTATGCTGCACCCTGAGATCGAGGAGCGAATTCCTAGCTCGAAGCGCAACGCGTGTCGAGCGCTGCAGGGCAAGGGTCTTACCGTCATCACGACCTTTGCATGGGACGCGGAGCAGGGAGTAGCGACGTTCTGGATGAATAGAGTTCGAATGGATATGATGAAGGCAAGCGGTGAATGGGTCGTTGCAATGGGCAGGACAGATAACTGGACGTGTGTCACCATGCCTGTACCAGTGAAGGAAGTACGAGGGGCAAAAAGTGGTATTAACAACAAACCACCGCGTTGAACCCTTGTCCACCATTCTCACCTCGTTCATTGGTATTTCAAAACTACTTCGGTGGCCAAAACAAAGTCAAATTGAAAGGAGAAGGGTATCAGCTTTGCCATTCTCAATCACTTTCAAACACATAAAGGGAGCACTGAACGAAGAGAGAGGAACCACAGGAAAACCGCGCATACGGTACTTCGTTGTATGTCTTTCCAACACTTTGAAGCTAGTGGAAGACCTACAAAGCAAGGGATAATCGACAACGAGAGCTGTAAATGAATAAAGCATCACAAATCCTATCCGTGGACCGTCCATGGCCCCACTCCCATATCTCCCCTTCCCCACGATTCCCACAACTATCATTATACCGCTACAAACACCTAACCGCATAAGCCATCCATGCAAACCTACTTCGTTGCTGCGTCTCTGGAAGCCCCACTTCACATTACCAACGGGTCCCACGTCACCACGGAGAATATACGATCCTCTTCCATCAACTCCCATAAGCCATTTCTGCGCCTTGCAGGCCCAACACAGAGCAATCTCTACTGACTGGAACTATGCCAGAGACTAGAAGTCACACCTCCCTACCCAGAACCTCGAGACGAACACAACCACATCCCAGCCTCTGCTAATGGGGTATTTGAAACGTCACTCCTCCTTCACACATCAACGTCCACCCGACCGCATGCACTACCTATGTCACCAAACCAAATAAAGCAGGATGTGACGCGCATACAACCAAAAGTCTATTCCTTGAATGCCCACTGCACTACGCCAGTAAATTGAACTGGCGAGTATTGCAGTCGTCTCAACTCCAACAGCTGTACCTTTTCCATCTCATCTCATATATAATCTCCTTCACAACAACAGCCCAATCACCATCTCAACCCCTCTTGCAAGACCCACAATCTGCATTCATTTCCACTCCTCATACGCCAGCTTGTACCCTCCCAAGCCCCCCCTTCTCTAATATCAGCGTGCAGTACAGCTGCAAAATGCTAAATAGAATCAACATAAGCTCTTCGACAACATCTCAACATACGAACCAGCACAGCCAAACCCTCCAACCCAACCCCAGCTTCCTACCAACCGATCATAGACGAAAAAAAAAGAAAAGCGTAAACGG
>JAABUL010007470.1_pt1 | contig 11786 bp, 13 predicted proteins | sample 5559151 | NCBI WGS metagenome assembly JAABUL01 (sample SAMN10711876, study PRJNA513368) | rock metagenome | isolation source: Antarctica rocks | place: Antarctica: Victoria Land, Pudding Butte sud | reverse complement strand
GACCCCGCAGCGGGCGCTGGCCCTGCTGCGCGCCACCCAGCGCCAGAACCACAACGCCTACCGTTCCCATCGCAAACGCGTCCTCCGTCGTCTCCTCGATTCATCCTGACCACCTAACATTGTAGTATTAGCGTGCCGCAGGAAACTAGCGGAGGCAATAGCCGACCTGTAATCGACGAGGATTCGTGCGAAGTGGCACGCACGTCCAGGTGATCGATGGCTGAAGATAGCTGTGGTTTAGCTGCGATTGCCGGACGCGGTAGAGATTGGTGTGCGCCCGCAATGCGCCTGACTCCACTGCTCTAGCAGCCCATCCCACGCACCCGGCGTCACGCGCCGCACCGCACCAGGCGTCGGCCAGACCTGGAGGAGTAACGACGGCGTGTCGTCGAGCGCCCGGTCCCCCTCGGGCGCGCCCAGGACATAGGCGGGCAGGCCGCGCGCGACGATGACCTCACGCATGAGTCGTTCATAAGCCCACAACCCTTCCTCGTCGCGGGCCTGATCGCCAAAGATGAGCAAGAGTAGGTCCTGCCCGCAGCGCGCGCAGACGTGGACCGTCGTCGCGACGCGCGGGGGCGCGCGGAACGGCAACTGGTAGGTCTGTTCGAGGCGGCGTTCCTCGGCAAGCACCTGGTCGAGCAAGCCCAGGGCCTGTGTGTCGGCGCGGGTCAAGCGCCCGGAGCCGGAGGAGGAGCGCCGGCGGCGTGTGGCGCCTTTGCGCTTCCGCTTGTGTGTAGGCATAAGGGAGATCCGGAGCGCGCGGCGGTCACGCTCATCCTTGACGCGGGTGATCTCGCGTGCGGTGAAGGCCCAGCGACCAGTCGACCTTGCGGCCGATCTCGCCGGCATGGGCCAGCTCTTGCACACGGGCCGGACTCAGCTCAAGCCGGCGGGCGGCCTCGTCGGTCGTGAGATAGCCACGCCGCTTTGATCGTGGTGTTGTTGCCTTGCTGGTGGCCGGGGCGGGTGCCGCCGCCTTCGCCGCTTTAGGGAGGGTCGGGCGCAGTTGCGCGGCCACGCTGCGCAGGACGGTCGCCAGGCCGCCCTCAGGGGGCGGCAGCGCATCAAGCCAGGTGACGAGGCGGCGTCGATCAGCAGGCGTGAGGGCGAGCGTGACGATCTCGCCGGCGAGCAGCGCGTCGATGAGCCGGCTGGCGCTGCCCTCGCCCGTGTGTGGTCCCCGCGCGGCGTAGAAGCCGTGGCGCTCGGCGATGGCGCGCAGGGCCGCTTCATCCTCTGCCGCGAGTGGACGCATGTCTCTTTCCTTGGTGGAGGGGGATATTGCAACTACCTAGTTTATACTGTTATACAAGCGGCATGTCAAAGCATAGTGGGTATACCTTTATGAGCGAGAATGTTTCTACTGAAAAAGCAGGTGGTTAGGCCACCTGTAACACCATAAACCGGCTTTTTGTAACAGATCAAAGGCACTTACCATCCAGGTTGCTAGTGTGGAGGCGAGGGAGCTTACTTATGGCGCTGTCACAGGCGGTGAGGTGGCAGGAAGCGGCTCTAGACGTGCTGAGGGCTACGGGTGGAGACATCCACGAGCGTCGGGTTCATCAGACGTGGGGCGACCGCGTTGTCATAGAGGCAAGGACATCGCGCTTTCCCACCGGCGTTGTGCTCAAAGCATCGCGAGAACAGAGCGTCCCCGCGGAGGTGTATGCCGTACAGTGCGCGGAACGTGCGGGCGTTCCAGTGCCCGCGATCCTGGCGGAGGGCACGGATCAGCGGCTGCCCGGACAGGACTGGTTCGTGATGAGACGCGCCGCCGGGCAACCGTGGGCAACGGTCGCCCAAGCGGACGCTCAGAGGGCACGGACACTCGATGACCTTGGCCATGTGTTTGCATCCCTGCATGGTGTACCGATGTGCAACTACGGACCGCTCACGCCCGGTCTAGGTGGGCAGGACGCCTCGTGGTCGGGATGGCTTCATGCTGAGTTGCTCTCGTGCGCGCAGCCGCTCATCCGCGCGGGTTATCTGCCGCCACACTTTATGTGCCTGGCAGACGACGTGTTGCGATCCCTGGCGCCAGAGTTAGAGACTGTGCGGCCCAGGCTGTTGCACGGCGACTTGGGCGACGGGGAGATCTTCGTGGATGCACGTAGTGGCGCCGTGACCGCGCTTGTTGATTGGGGCGATGCGCTCTCCGGTGATCCGCTGTATGACTTCGCACGGTTCGTCGCGGGCGGCCCTGCCGACGACGAGCGCCCCGCTCGCTACCGGCCGCGCGTCATGCAGTCGTACACGCGGTTCTTTTGTGGCGATCATGTAGCCCTGGAGGGTAACGTGCTCGCTCTCTATGACATGCATAATGCCGTGCGAAACGCCGCATGGTGTGTACGAGAGGAGACCGCGTGGATCGAGGATTTGTGTGTTCACGCCATGGGCCTTGTCTCGACGCTAAGGTAAGACCGGGCCGGGCACGATTGGGCCGCTGGGCCGCTGCGCGGCGTGCATCGAGGAAGAATGGGCGGCGATCAGTGCACAGATGGGGGAGGAGTGGTACCAGAGGCATCGCCATCGGGAGGGCGATTGAGGAGGCGTACGGTGGGTATTGAGAGCCGACTGCGCGATCGGCTGTCGTCAGCAGCACGCCAAAATGCGCCGCAGCGCATCTGGCGCTCGGCGCATTCGTGTCTATCTCCGCAGGGGGCGCGGCCGATACCAGGACGGCCCCACCGCGGTGCCCCGTTCCTCGCTGACGCCGGACTGGAAGGGCGAGCCCCCTGCGGATGACGTCTATAGCATCGCACCTGCGCATGAAGGTTATGTGTTGCCGAGATCAAGAGTATGTGAACCTAGGGTAGCGATTCGTACCGCACGCGCGCCCCCTTCTTTTCCAAAGGAGCCCCAAGCCGCTCCCTTGTGACCGCCCGCTGTCACTTTGGCCGCTAAATGGCCCGATTTCTTGGGCGCTATTTTGCACTCTGAGGCCGCTTGCTAGGTGCCACTTCACTAGACAGAATGGCCCTTATGTGGAATAGGACTGCTAACAATTTTGAGTGCTTGAGAAGCATCGATATATGTGCGGTGAATCCGTCCCATCAATGCGCTGGGATGGACGCGCGTCTGTCAGAAGCTGTGCTAAGGGGCAGAGATAGACAACGACAAGGAGGAGCATTCTGATTCCACTTAACTTACCTTCTGGGAAGTGAACATGCTCCGAAAGCCTGTAAACTGGGGCCGCAAGCTGCCAGTAACGGTTAACATTCACTTCACAGAAGGATAGATGCCCATGGTTCAACCCGTCGACCAAGCGTTCCCACACCTGACGGAGTGGGTCACGACGCAGGGCTGGATCGAGATTGGCTACGATGATTACAGTCGCTCGTTCGTCCGGGCCTTGGATATCGGGGGGATGGTGTGGGAAGGGCAGGAGACATACACCAGCCTCGACGAGGCCCTACGCGCAGCAGATACGGCCCTGGGCGCGTGGATACAGGAGAACTTTAGAGGCAGGTAAGAGGCCAGGCAGACAGTGCAAAATAGCGCCCAAGAAATCGGGCCATTTAGCGACCAAAGTGACAGCCCGCCGCGACCGTGTAGGCTGACGGTGGGGGTGCGGCGACCGCGCTCACTCCTGTTTGGACGCCGCCAGCCCATACATCAAGGGGAAGGGCGCGCGATCCGCGGGGACCGTCCAGCGCCGCCCTGGCAACGCGCGCATCTCGGCCAGGACCTTGCCGCCGTTGCTGTGTGGGTACTCACGCAACACGTCCAGCCGCAGCCCGGCACCGGCAATCGCCGTCACGACCTCGCCCAAGGTCCAGCGGAAGTCGAACGACGGCTGGGGGTTGTGGAAGGCCGCATCGCCGGCGAGATGGCCCGAGGGGCTCAGGCTGCCCTCGGCCCCGCCCACGTAGTCGCCGACGCCCCACAGACCGGCCGAGTGCGCGCCGTCCGCGAAGTAGGGGAAGGCGATCCGGCCCTCATCGTCGAGCGTCCAGATCAGCGGGTGGTAATCCACGACCACCAGGCGGCCGCCCGGGCGCAACACCGCCGTCACGCCGCGCGCCCACGCCGGCAGGTCCGAGAGCCAATTCATGACGCCGATAGAGCAGAAGGCCCGGTCGAAGCGCCGTCCCTCCCGCGCCGCCTCCTCCAACCAGTCGTACACGTTTATGCAGCGGAAGGTCGCGGCGATGCCGGCCTCGTCGGCTAGGCGTCGGGCGAGGGCGATGGCCTCGTCGCTGATGTCCACGCCCGTCGCCGTCGCGCCCAGGTTGGCGCAACTGAGCGTGCCCTCCCCGTCGTTGCAGAGCAGATGCGCCACGGACAGTCCCGCGAGGTCGCCGAGCAGCTCTAACTCGTCGGGGAAGAGCGACACGCCCCCGGCGCGGAAGAACGCCGCCTGATCCCGTTTGTGGCTGTGCTGCGCGGGCATCGCCGCATTCCACGAAAGTCGGTTCTGTTCGTGCAAATCCCTCCGTACCATGGCGGCACCCTGTTCCTCTTCCTCTATCCGCGCGATCGCGGCCCCTTGGCGAGGTCGTGCCTCGATGGCGCACCTGGATAAGTATAATCTTCGCGCCGGACGACGCGCCGCCTTTGTGGTCCCAGGCGCGGCTCGACGGCGACGGTCGAGCGGGAACCCACACGCAATAGTGAGCCGGCCCATGGATGTGCTGCGCACGCGACCGGGTCGCCCTATGACGCCGCCCGCCCCCTTCTTTTCCAAGTGGCCCCGAGCCGCCCGCTTGCGCCCGCTGCGGGCGACCGTGTAGGCTGCTGGTGAGGGTGCGCGCAGCAAACCCGGACTCACTACGGGTTTGTACTCGCTAGCGCTCGCTCAAACCCTATGTCATTGATCGCTTTGTTTGGGTCTCCGGCACTTTTGATACCGATGGCGAAGTCCAGAAACCCTTTTGACGTTCGGTTTATGAGGGTCAGCCAACGGAAGAAATAGTGGCTGGAGCGCCTATTAACCGACGAGCAGTAGGGCATTTACAGGCCATTGGTGACTTCGCCATCGGTATCAAAAGTGCCGGAGACCCAGTTTTCGCGATCAGCGACAGTATACGGCCTACAAGCGGCGATGGGACTCTTAGCGCCTGGAACGCTAGGGGGGGCAGGCTCTGAACTCGGACGACAAAATTTCCGGCGGTTTGGGCGTACTACCCCTTTGAGGCGGAGGCCCGCTTCTGCTCTGCCCATGATGAATTGCGCGACCACTTGCGTTTCCGGCGGTATCTGAACGAGACGGTCTCCCTGGCGGACCAGCGGCGGCTCTTCATGGAGCGGTGGGGCGAGATTTGTGCACTGCCGCAGGTGGCGTAGCCGCCGTCGACGGCGGGAAACGACGGGCTAATGCGAGCCAGAGCTTACGTGCGTTCCGATTCCTGACACAACCAATTCCTTGAGCACAGAGTGCCCCTGGATCTCGTTCATCTCGCATTCATATGCGTCATCTACAGTCAGTAGGGACTCCATTGGCACGTCCTCTCGAACACCTGTTTTGGGCACATGGGTCGTGTGCCCCGTCGTTATATAAGGAGATCGTTTATGACAAAGCACATGCTCGCAGTCGCCGCCGCCGGCGCGTTGATGGTCAGTGGCATCGCGCTGGGGACGGCCCATGCGGCCACGCCCGCCGCGCACAGTTCTATGGCAACCGTGAAGATCAACGCGGAGAACGGCAGCAAGGTCAGCGGAACCGCCGTCTTCGACTACAGCTCGCGCACCAATATCACGACCGTATCGCTCCGTGTGACCGGACTGAAGGCTATGACCGTCCACCCGGCGCACATCCACCTCGGCAGCGGGTGCCTGTCCAACGGCCCGGTGGTGTACACGTTCCGGCCTTTGAGCAGTTCGAAGATGATGATGACCGAAGCCGGCAACAACGGCATCATGCGCGCCAGCCTGTCGTTCCGCGGCAGTTTCTCGGGCAAGAAATACTACATCAACGTGCACACGGGTCCGACACTGGCCACCCCGGCATACGCCACGCCGATCGCCTGCGGTGCCCTCTCGTCGATGATGTAGGCTGACGCGTTCGCCCCAATGGGGCACGCGCGGGCCGTGCACGCAGCGCGTGCCGGTGGCTTCATGGCACGATAGCCTGGGCTCACCTCCGTTTAGAAGGAGCAGGACGCCACATTCACCGTGGCGTCCTGCCCCTTTGTCGTGTCCATCGGGAATACGAGCGGGAAGCGGGCGTTCCCGGTAAACACTGATCAGCGCCTGTACCATACCGTGAGTGATCGCAACGACCAGTGAGCCAGATAGTGGCATGGGTCCGGATCGGACCCATGGGAATAGGGGCCGTCATGTCATGGCGGCGACACGCTGCCCGACAGGATGTGCTGACAAACGCGCCGAGAGATGGGTGGGCGTCGCGTTGAGCGGGGTGTGACCGCCCGCGCGTGTCACCTGATCGGCAAGCGGAGGTGCACAACATAGCCGTTGAGCATCAGGAGGAAGGCGACGAGGCCAAGACCGCTGGCGACGAGGACAAGCGGGCGCGAGGAGGCCACGATGCTGACCGAACTGAGCACGATAGCGATCTGAAAGAGCGCCTGCGCATAGTTGAAGCTGGGGACCTGACGCTCGGCACGGTCACGCTCCTCCTCAAAGTGGCGCGCTTGCTCCAGCAATTGCTTCTTACCCTGTCCGCCCCCCGTGGGGTCGTCCTCGTAGCGCGCGATCGTCGTGCTGTAGCTGGCGATGCGCGCCTGGATGGAGTGGCGCGTCGCGGCGGGGAGGGTGGGGCTCGTCTGCAGCACGACCTTCAGGTTGGTGACGGCGAGTTGATAGGAGGTCTGGCGAATGTTCTTGGCCTGGTAGAACGCGAAAGCGTCGGACGCGCGGATGTTGCTGTTGATCGTCGTTTCGCGCGCCTGATCGGCGCCCAAGGCCGTGATCGCCAGCAGCGCGGCCAGCACCCCGATGACCACGGCCACGCGCCGTCGGAACCGCTCTGACGCCTCCTCGCGCGCGAGCGCCTGCTCGTCCGTGGCCATCCGGCGTCTCTCCGCGGCCTCCGTAATGTTGTCCGCGGCCTCGTTCGCCTCCATCGCCCTCTCCTCCCGTAGTCCGTGCCTCGTCGCGGCCGCCGGGAGCCCCCGTCTTGCGGGCGGCGTTGGAAGCCTGTCGGCGTCGTCGCGGGTCCTCATCCATTATAAGCCACCCTGACGCCCGGCTGGGAAGCGTCAGAATGTCGCACACAACCTGTCGGATGGGGAAATCCTGCATGAGCAGTGACAACCTCTAGCGAGGCTCCACCTCAGACCGACGAGATGTAGGGGCGTGAGTGGTGCATGAGGGCCTGTCAATGGTCACGTTAATGTGGCTCTGCGCCACGCCTGATCTTGCTGGCGAATTCGGCAAGAGGTTGGTGCGGTGATGAAAGACCCCTTGGATTTCTATTTGGCCCTAACGTAGCGAAGGCGAGAAAAACGGCAAACTGATATGGCATTCTTTGCTGGTTTGAAGCCCGAATAACCATCTGCCGCAATCAGAACTTCGCAGAATGGGCATACGACGAACTTCTTCGCCTTCCAGGTGCTGATGGAACGGGGCCGAGGCCGGTAAGCACTCTTATATTTCGCAGTCAATCGGCTGGAGCGACGTCGCTGCACCTGATCGGCTACGGAGCTACGCGCGTGACATCGCTCTACTTTGCCGAAATTTCGACCTTCGCTACGTTAGGGCCACCAGGCCCCGCATGGGTGCTCCAAATGAATCTCTGCTATGCTAGCTGACAGACGAGCAAGAGAAGGAACGGCGCATGGACACCCCGCCGCTGGATCGCCCCCGCGTCGCTGTCATCAACGACAGCGAGCGTTTCAAGACCGCCATCCAGCGCGCCCTCGACCGCGACGGCTACGACGTACACCGCTTCCGGGCGGGGATCGGCGTCCACGAGGTCGTGCACGCCCTGGCGCCAGCGGCCATCGCGATAGACATCGCGCGCGACGGCGTGGATCGCCACTAGCGGACGCTGGAGGCACTGGTCAACGACCCCGCGTTGGTGGCCGTGCCCATCGTCCTCTCCGTGGCCGAGGTACCCGAAGGGGACGTCCATCGGGCACTCTTGCTGCGCCCCGGCCTGCTCCTGCTCCACCCCCCCGTCACGGTAAGAGAGATCGTGCGCGCCATCCGCGCCATGCTCGACACCTATGGAACGCCCTGACCGCTGCATGGCGGGAGGGGAGGATGCGGCGCCGTAGCCGTTTGCCCGGCGAGATCTCCCCTTTCGGCACGTATATGCTGCCACCCGCTCATCGGCACCAGTAGTAAGTACTGGTGTGCTGCGCAACCCCCTGCCGATAGCATACACGGTTGCCCGCGACGGCTGGGGGACGAACTACTTGAAAGAGGAGGCATAGCCCTGCGCCTTACGTCTTCTCCGCGCTCCTGATCTGTGCGTGCGGATCACACAGGGCGCGGCGGCGAGAAAGCAGCATGGCGCGGCTGCTATAACCCCGTGTGTAGATTATAGGTAGAAAGTGGCTCTGGCACACATTTGATGGTGCGGGTTCTGACGTTGCCCAGGACTGTTGAAAACGGCGACACGATCTGTTGGTCGAACGAGAGGAAGCCGGGTTACAGAGCGTACGAAGCCCCTCAACCCCTCCTGCAACGTGCCTCCATCAAAAATGACACGTAGGTTGCCAACCAGCATCATCAAATGTGTGCCAGATCCTAGAAAGTCAGCACGATTCTAGGGTAAAATGCGGCGCCATGCGGGGTCCTTCGCGAGACGTAGCGCGCGCTGTTCCACGGCGACACGGGGACGGCCGCGAGAGCGTTGCGGCACGGAGGACCCGGAAGGATGCTGAGATACATGGACCGCTCGACCATCCACTACCTGAAGCAAAAGGGGTGGACGAACACGCAAATCGGCCAGTTCGTCGGCCACCACCGCGACACGATCGCCAAGGTGCTGCGCGAACCGCTGGACAAGGAACCGGCACCGCGCGAACGTACGCCCCAGGCCGCCGCGTTCAAGGCCCACATCGAGGGGTGGCTGGACCAGGGGTTAAGCGTCCAGCGCATGCTGGAGCTGGCGCACGAGGATGCGGCCCATCCCTTCACGGGCAGCGATGCCGCCTTCTACAACTACGTGCGCCCGGTGCGGGCGGCGCGGGCCGCCCTCTCGGTCAACGCCGTGGCGGTGCGCTTCGAGGGCTTGCCGGGGGAACTGCTCCAGATCGACTGGGGCGAAATGCGGCAAATGCCCTTCACCCGCTCGACGCTGGCGGGGCAGACGCGGTATTTCTTCGCCGCGCGGCTCAAGCACAGCCGCTTCATGTTCGTCCGGTTCACGACGGACATGCAGGAGGAGACGTTGCTGCGCTGCCTCATCGCCTGCTTCGTCGAGGTGGGCGGCGTGCCCTGGGTCGTGACCAGCGACAACATGAAGACGGTCACGCTGGGCCGCGACGACCAGCACCAGCCGATCTGGCACCCCGCCTACCAGAAGGTGGCGCTGGAATTCGGCTTCCATCCCGTGGCCTGCGCCCCGGCGGCCGGGAATCAAAAGGGGTCCGTCGAAAACCTCGTCAAATTCGTCAAAGCGAACTTCCTGGCCGGGCGGACCTTCTATGATGACGCCGATCTGGACGAGGAGTGCGCCGCCTGGCTCCGTCGGGTCAACGTGGAGCGCCCCTCCGACGCGACGGAGCAACTCCCGGCGACGCTGCTCGCCGCCGAACGCCCCCATTTCAAGCCGTTGCCCGACGTCGCGCGCGACTACGGGATCTTCGACAGCGTGCTGGTCACCCGCGAGAGCCTGGTGACCATCGCCACCAACCGCTACTCCGTGCCGGCCCATCTCGTCGGTCAGGCGCTCACCGCGCGCCTCCACCACGAGCGCATTGATCTTTTCCACGGAGCGGAGTGTGTCGCCTCGCACGCGCGCCACCGCAGGCGCAACGCCCGTGTCGTCGTGCCGGAGCACTTCGAGGCGGTCTTCGCCGTCAAGCCGCGGGCGCGCGTGATGGTCTACCGCGATTGGCTGGTGGGCCTCTCGGACGGGGCGGCGGCCTACGTCGGCCTGCTCTGCCGGAAACGCTACGCTGAGATGGACGGGCAGATCCCTGCGCTGTACGAGCTGGCGCAGCGTGTCGGGCGAGCGGAGTTCCTCGCCGCGCTTGACCTGGCGGCGGAGCAGGGCGTCGTCGGCGTCGAGTACCTGCGCGCACTGCTCGCCGCGCCCGTGCCGGCAATCCAGCGCCCCGACGCCGGCACGGTCGTCCCCCGGCTGCGCGCCGTGCCCTCGCAGCGCGAGGTCGAGCGCGATCTGGCCTCCTATGAGGCGTACGTGGCCAACCGCGTCCCCGTCCCGGTCGTCGCCAGCCGCGCGGGAGGTCAGCGATGAGCGCCACACCGACCGGGACGGCCACGCTCGACCACAAGCTGACCCAGCTCAAACTGGCCCGCATCCGCGATGTCTACCCGCAATGGATCACCCACGCCGAGCAGCAGGGGATGGGCTACGGTGAATTCCTCGACGAGCTGCTCGCCGAGGAGATGGTCAGTCGCCAGGAGAACCAGATCCGCCGCAAGCTCAAGGCCGCCGGCTTCCCTTTCGCTGCCACGTTGGAACAGTTCGACTTCGCGTTGCGCCCCGAGCTCAAGCGCGCGGTCATGGTGCGCTTTTTCGACAGTTCCTTCATTGAGAAGGCCGGCGCGTTGATCCTGATCGGGGCCAGCGGCCTGGGCAAAACCCATCTCGCGGTGGCCTTGGGGACAAAGATGGTGCAACTTGGCTACAGCGCGCGCTTCGTCACGGCTCAAGCGTTCGCCAACGCCGTGCTCGCCGCGGCCACGCGCGCCGAGGTCGAGCGCGTGTTGCAGCCGCTGATCAAATGCGACCTACTCATCCTCGACGAGTTCGGCTACCTCAGCGTCGAGCCGCGCCTCGGTCCCGCCCTCTATGAGTTGATCAGCGGGCGCTATCAAAAGCGCGCCACCGTGATCACCTCGAACAAGAGTCTGGCGAATTGGGGGGAGCTCGTCGGCGGGGACACCGCCCTGATGATGGCCATCATCGACCGCCTTTTGCACCACGGGGAGGTCTTCTATCTGCGTGGCTCGTCCTATCGGATGCGCGGCAAGGAGGCCCTGGCGGTCCCCGCCGCCGTGGGCGTCGGTGACGCGCCCGCGCGCCCGGACCAGGGGGAGGCGATCCCCGCTGACGGCTAGCGTCCCCTGCCGGAGCAAGAGGGACGCCGTGTTGGGTAACGAAATCGCGGAAAGGGGGTGAAAAATGAAGACAAAAACGCCGACCGTCTGGACGGCGTATCCGACGGGCCGCACCGCGCTCGACGGTGGCCCGGAGATCGACTCGCCCGCCTGGTTCGCCTGGCTAGAGGAGCCGATGACCATCAGTTTTGCCTATCCCGTCTACGACGCCGCGCATGGCTGGATCGACAGCTTCCTCACGGTGCGCAAAGAGCGTCGCCAGCGTGGCGGATCCTACTGGACGGCGTACCGACATGTCGGCGGCCACCTGCGCAAGGTCTATCTGGGCCGCTCCGCGACGGTCACGAATGCGCGCTTGTACGCGATCGCCGCAGCCCTGCTCGAGAATCCCTGACCGCGCCCTTTCTCCCTGCGGAGCAGGCGCTGTGTGGCGAGACAGCGGTGGTCAATCATCCAAGGAGACACAGACAACGCCCCTAACCCTGCCGCTTTTCAACCTAGATGTCTTGAACAGGGACATATCGTGCGATTGCGTCAAGTTTAGGCGGCAAGTTTGGCCTGGTCGATCCAGCGGTCAAGGGCTCCCTCCAATCTGTTGAAATAGGGCTGCAGCGCCGTATCGC
>JAABUL010007468.1_pt1 | contig 11787 bp, 11 predicted proteins | sample 5559151 | NCBI WGS metagenome assembly JAABUL01 (sample SAMN10711876, study PRJNA513368) | rock metagenome | isolation source: Antarctica rocks | place: Antarctica: Victoria Land, Pudding Butte sud | reverse complement strand
CTCGAATATACTATAAATAGTTATAGACCTTTTAGTAAGATTATAATATAAGTTAAATATAAGTATATCGAAGATATCCTTAGTTCCTATATACCTAAGTAATTATAAGTTACTCTATAGTACTCTCCTACTCTATTCTATAGAGCGAGTATAGAGTATAGAGTACGTTAGCTACTCTATTATCTTAGCTAAAGCTATAAGATAGAGTAGTCCTTATTCTACCCTAAACCCGCGTATCCTATATTATACTCGTAATATTAACGTCGATAACCTATTACGGGTAAATAAGGCCCTATCTATCCTTAAACTACTACTTCTTCTTCGTTAGATTAAGCTATATTAAGGCTTAGTAGACTAGTACCTTATTAGTAAGTATATAGTACTTATTAGCCTTCTTCTAGCCGAGGTTAATATAAGCCTTAAAGTAACTATAAGGCTTATAAAGGTAAAGCTACTTCTACTTCTTAAGGTAAGTTATAAGGAAGTCTAAGGCTCCGAGGTTTTACTAGAGGGCTCCGTAGTTACTATATAACGGATTAGCTTAAATTTAAGTACTTATCGTAGTAATTAGCTCTAATAGCTCTATTAGTTTACGTAGCTCTAGCTAGTCTTTAGGTAATAACTCGTCGTCGATAAGAGGGTAGTTAGCGTTATAGCGGAAGTATATCTAATAGAGCTCTAAAGTATCCTTAAGCTTAATAGTACGCTTAATTATATCGTAAGTACTATTCTACCTTACTCTACCGTTAGTAACTACTTTAAGTACTAGAAGTAATTTATTAACGTCCCTTTACTTACTCTTAAAGAATAACTAACGAGCTAGCGAGCTACGTACGTAATAAACGATATTATAGAGCTTACTAATAGGTCCTTTATAACGCTACGCTCGAAGAGCTAACTACTCGTTACGTACTTTACTCTTAAATTAGTCTACTATAGCGTCGATATCCTTATTAGTCGTTAGAAGAGCGTCTATAACGTAGTTAACGTTAGCTCTAAGAAGGATAGCCTTATAGATAAGGTTAATAATATAAGCTGTATAGTATAGTCGTTACTTAATTCCGTCGATATTAAGGTCGTCTATAAGGAGGTTAATCGCTTTATCGTTATTAGAGGCTCTATTAGCGATAAAGTTATTAATATTAAGGCTAATTTTATACTCGCGGATTACCTATAATAGCGTCTATATAATATTAGTACTAGTATACGAGCCTTAAGTTAGAGCTAGCTATAATAGTACTATCTTATACTCGTAATTAGCGCTAATATAGTACGTAATTACGCTAAGTAGGTCTATATTACTATTACTAGTCTATCTATCAAAAGATACCGTAATACGGCTTCGAGCGCTAGCTAAGGCCTATATAACTTACTCCTATACTATTAGATAGTAGTACTCGATCTAGCGGCGAATAGTAGTAGTAGATTAAGGTAGAGAGTTCTTAATAATAGGGTCGCGCTTAGTAATAAGGTTATAAAGGTAAATAGACGAGGCCTAGCGTAGTAAGAGTCGTTTATATACTATAAAGGTAAGATATATAGCCTTATATCGATAGCGGTTAAATACGCTATTCTAAGCGTCCTCTTAGTCCTTTAACTACTAAAGAACGTTCTTCCGCTTCTATAGTATCGATAGCTTACTAATATAGTTACCTTACTCGTCGAAGGAATAAGTAGCTTAAAGATAGTAGCTAATATTAGTAGTTACTTTAGCTAGTAGTATAACGAGGATATCTCTCTTATAGTAGTAGCGGTATATCTAGAGCTTCGCTCTAGTATTCTTCTTTATAATAGGCTCGCCGTATCCGATCTATACCTAGCTACGGCTACCTCTCTTACCTAGGGGTAAAGGGTAATAGCTAGAAGTTATACCTTTACCTATAAGGAAGCTACTTTTAGGATAGTAGCTTTCGTATAGCGTCGTAAGGTTCAATTAAGCGTAGATCTTAGTAAGGTCGGCGTTAGAGGTAAGGGAAGATATCTCGCTATCCTATAAGGCTATATTAATAACGTAGTATAGTAGATAAATCGAGGAAGTTAATATTTAAATTTAGTACGTATATTAACGATTAAGATAGATAGAAGGAGGTTGGAATTTGAGTTTAGCTAAAAACGCGATAGACGCGCTAATTAACTCGGAAGGCTCGGCTAGCCCCGTGCCGGCGCTAGACCATTCTAAGAAGGATGTTTACGGTGTTTTGGCCGCGGAGGTATAGCTACTATATACCTTACTACTCAATTATTAAGCAGTGATTAATTACTAGGCTACCTAGTGATTGATTATGATTGTTAGGAAGGCTGCTTACTTGATTAAAAGGCTAATAATCAAGCCAATTAATCAATCTGCTTACTTAGTGGACACCCTGGTTCTTGTCTGCGCGTGGCGGCTGCAGGTTGGCGTAGTACCACATCACCGTAGAACTGCTAGTAGCCATGATTCTGAGGATGTCACTCGGACACCAGTTCATTCGACGCATGTGATCTTCGAGGTATGGCCTTGTTATGGATTTACCGACTTCAAAGGAACTCAGGTGCTCCGGATTCCTCCCATCAAAATGGTGGCGGTAGATAGTCCAGCAGGTCGTAGTAAGAGTCAATCCCATCGCCATCAATGCCAATGTCTGTTCGGGACCAAGAGGTGTATCTTCAATATGGCGGGTGAACAACACGACGCTCTGGATCAACTCCAGGATTTTCTGGAATCGCTCGGACTCTTCAAGTATCACCTCGCGGTACTCGGCGGGCGTCGTGTCAATTGGGATTTCGGCCATCTTGTCCGCCCAGCGCACAACGATATCCTCGAATACCTGCGTGCTCAACCACTTGTTGCCATCTGCATCTTCCACGAAGAACTGCAGCTGCATGTCGGGCTGCCACAGACTTCCCAATGTCTCGCTGAGGAGCCCAAAATACAGCCATGTCTGCAGAAATTCCGCGGCGGCTTCTTTGGTGGCCGGCTCGCCATTTTGTGTCATAACGCGCTCGCTGTCCGTCGTTCTTGCCGTCTCTCCCGAGGAACCCTCTACAGGGACGACATCAGATCCCCGTCGGACTGAGAGCTCCCAGCCATGGCGGGCGGGATATCCAGCAAATGAGGCGCCATCATACAGAGAAGTGCACAAGTAGGGAATCTTGAGCACGCCCAAGGTAGGGTTAGCAGGAACAGGTAAATGGTCCATGGATCTCGTTCCGTCTTCGATAGTAGTAGGTTCGAGCTAGCCTTGTAGTTTGAAGTCCGTCGATGAGAGCCATCACGCTAGGCTCCTCCAGGACATACGTTAAGTGGTACCACGTACCATAATTAGAACCAGATCGAGCTACCAAGCGCGTCTCGATGTCAACATTCTGTACTCCTATTCGATACAAGCCATCCGACGTACGCGACACAACCGGCAGCAGTATTCCCAATGAACAACCACCTGCAGACTTCAGAAGCGATTTCTGATGCAACGAAGCCACCCGGGTACACATTCTACGCTATGCCCGCGAGCATGTTACGCGCAAAGATCACGACCCCAGTTGATGAACCCTCCTCCGTCCTGCGAAGTCTCCGCTGGCTGGGATCTCCAAGCTCTACACCGTTGTCGCGCAACTGTATTCGTCTGTTGTCTTCCAGGTGACGCAGCCGAAGCCAGGATTTGTGCACACTGAGCAAGGCCCACAGCGTGGGACGGAGAACCCAATACCGGAGTGTACTGAAGCCACGGCTCGACCTTGGCAACGACAGCTCCACGCATTCCGACCACGGCAGGAGGCGTCCGGTGTCTGATATACCCTGAGTCAGGTATACATAGTTGTGGATTTCTGTGCCTAAGTGTGGAAGGCACATGATGCCCGGTATTACCAGGGCGACGCTGAGGAAGAAGCCTCCCAGGACGAACACAGCAACGCCATCGATGCTCTTCCAAGCCTTCCATACCGTGTTGACAAGGCAGAGCATCAGGACCAACCATCCTATGCCGGTGATGATAGGTAAGATGTACATGAGGTGCACGATGTTGGTGCGGCGTTTGAGGATGCTGCGGCGGCTGCGCGAGCCTTGACGCCAGCCTTCGATATCTGTTGAGGGGCCATTTAAGCTGCTGGTAATCAGGGTACTTGAGGGAAGACCTACCACAGTCAATGATGATGTGCCCAGAGTGTACAGCAACCCTTTTCGCAGCACAGTGTCGGAGCTGCTGCGGCTCGTGGATAGTGTTGTGTCCACGCACCCCCCAATTCACTGGACAGAGATACGAAGCGTGCAAGTGCCCCCCCATCTCAACTCCCTTCAGAAGACAGAAGCCTCGTCGCTGACGCCTGGAGTTCTGTGGCAGTTCTCCGATATTTCGTTGGAAGACCACCAGTACCTTTTGGCCGGCTGGAATCTGAAACGATAGTGGAGGCCTCACCCACACCGTTGCAGCATTATCGTCGAAAGACCACGCATGCGACTCTGGACTTTCGACCTCGAAAATTTGACCCTCTATCATCGCGTTGCCCGTACGTCTCAACTCCAGTCCACTATCGAGCACTTTCAGATACACGGGACCTTGTTCTAGCTTCTGAGATTGGACGGGTGATACAGGAACCCATCCATCGTACCTTCCGAAAGGAACCACATCCGCGGCTCGAGGGTCGTGACGATTGGCGTCAAACGACAAGATATGCAACGGTAGAACTTCCTGGGCTGCGACAATCGCTTTCATGAGATCTTTTGGCCCTAAGCTTGACAATTCTGTGGCGTTGAGATACATGAGGTTTGCACATATCATCGCGACATCTTCCGCTTTGGTCGTACTTCGAAGGTTGAGGCAGTTCCAGACCGAAGTAAAGATCTCAGCGCTCGATGTCATAGGCTCGGCGCCGGTGTCATTTCCTCCCACAGAATCTCCGTCCCGTTTGGCTCCCATGTATGTCCTCTCCGGCTTTGACATTCTCCACAAATTCATAGCCCAGGCATTGTTGAGGACATCGAAGTTACTTGCCACCTGTCCTTCATATTGCCAAGGAACGAGGAATTCTTTGAGCCATGGTCCGTCTTCGAACTGGAAGAACGTTTGCGGCGCAAGACAATATTCCTGAAAAGTCCAAAAGCGAGTATTCCAGGCGCACAGGGCGATACGAGCCCATCGTTCAGACAATGTCGAGGGTCTTGGGATCGACATCAGCTCTCGATCTAGGACTAACGTGCAGCGAGCCCAGGCGTATGTCTCGTACATTCGTTGCAGAGCTATGGACTTCAACCGCTGGATCACCTCGCGTGTGAAACCAGGGTCACGTCCTGGTCTGTCATCGAGGTAAAGTTCGTCATCGGTATCACCGGGGGGTAGGAGTGGAACACAATACACGTCCAGCCAAAAGTCCGTTGGATGGTCTTCGAATTTTGCGAAAAGCTTCTCGGCCTTACTGCGCAACACCGCCAGAAGATTCATGGGATGGTCAGTAGAGATAGGAGGGTTCTTGGCCAGTATCTCGTTGCACGCCTTCACCTGGTCCGCTATGCTTTGAAGTTGACATCTCGGTAGAGTATTGTCGTGGGGATTGCCAAGACCGTCTGCCCAAAGGTGAGAAATGGCGACGTAGTGAGCCCCTGGGGACGCTCTCACGTAGGCGAGACTGGGTTGGCCGTCCTGGGTGGTTTCGTAACGCAGCCCTGGAATTCCGCCATCCCGTGAGATGCCAAACATGTCTTTCTGAGGCGCTTTCACATGCTCGCAAGTACATTCTGGCTCGCGATGTTGGCTCTTGAATGTTTTGTTGTTGATGTTGTATGTAACGCATCGACCTGCTGACAGACACCACTGGTGATTGACTTTGGGCCGCGGATGACGCCGCAGATGTGCAAGAAACAACGCGGTCCGGTAGGAGTCCTGCGAAAGGATGTATTGGATTTGGATCGGACACTATCCGGGAGTCTCCGAAAGCGCATCTACGATGGGTCGAACGGATGGATAGTGAGGTTCGATTTTTCGCAGAGGATTTTGAACCTCCATCACCGGTTCGAAGTACTCTAAAAGTACAGCGATTGATAGTAGCACAAGATCCCATTTCTTCTGGGTCGCCAATGACAAATTCCCATCGAGGTCTCGCATGAGCCGCTCGTAGTTGAGACAAGCGACGTCAAATACTTTGCATCTCTCTACCAAGTCCGGTATATGTCCTGGCGCGGAAGCGTCCCCAAAGCGCCAAGACCTCGGCCAACGAGGAAGATCTTTGATGTACGTTGGAATACGCTTAGTAGTGACCCATCGCCGTAATGGATTTCGTTCCTCGTGAATGAAGTCCTGTTGAGAATACATCGAGCCAAAGACTGATCTCAGCGTCCCGAAGAACAGCCATGATTGCACGAAGGAGAGTATCTCAAAGTTCGTTTTGTCGAGGAAGAGGTCGATTGCATCAAAGCCGCATCGTTCAGGAAACATCTCGAAGTCTCCATCGTCGTATATGGGAGCTTCTTGAGCGAGCAGGGAAATTTTGCAAAGCACAGGAGTGAGGTCTTCCGGAAGCTCGAGGTGCTCCATCAGATCTCATCCACCACTTAGCATAACGCGTTTAGCGCTTGAGGGCTAGAGAAGCGAGTGATTGTTTGTGTACGGAGTATGGAGAACAGGGAACAGATAAACCCACGTTCGTACAAGTGAACTCGCGCCATTACTTGTTCGCACAAGGCTGTGGACGAGCGGATAAGGCTGGACAAGGCTGTGGTGGACGGCGATCAGCGATTTTGATGTGGGCTAGATACGTACCTCACAGCCTATCTTGTTAGATCCGCATCAAAAGCGGTGCCGAGCGCTGGAGCCACGCAATGGGACGGGCTCCTGTGTGGACTTTGTGGTGGTGTTGTCGTGGAAGCGAAACTACTGCAAGAGCGCGCGGTCATCACTTGCAGCTGCCAAGCAGTGCACGTGCCAACAGCGACCTAGACCGTCAGGGCAGCTGCGATGCTCAATTGAGCACCAATGCACCCTGCGGAATCCGGAAGAAGCGGCCATCATCCTGTCTTGTAAAGCGCTCGAATAGGAGATCTGGGCAACGTCGTGACAGGTGGTGACTCCAGATACGTGATCTTTGCTGTACCCAAGGCAGGGCGAACGGCCTCATAGTTTCTCGCCGTACTGAATGGGTCGATACAATCAATCAACAGGCGGCCAGTTATTTCCAGACAGCTCTGTCGGGATGCAAGATCACGTTCAACCAGGTTTTGGGATCAGATAGAACGGCAGGCCTGCCTACATCTGCCAGTTCTGTTCTCACCTTTTCCTCTATCGTGACTTTGTTACAATTGAACAAACATGTCAATCTGCAGGTACAATCCGAGAGGAAGAAGTCGTGGCAAGCAAGATGCCACAACACAACACTAAAAACAACCATAAACAGCCAAGCAAGCTTGAACGTGGGTGATCGTCCCGAGTCTTCCGGCGTCGGGACAGTGACACCAAACACTCAAACCTCGGTATCACAATCACACAACTTGGAAGCTAACAACCCTTGCGCCGACGGGGACGGACATCTCATAAGTACCGGCCAGGCATATCACGACGGCTGATGAAAGAGTGAGACGGCATCCTTGGAGCGGCCAGCAAGGTCCAACTAGGACTGGTGTCGTTTTTATCCTTCGGAATTAACACGATCCGGTTAAAGCTTGAACGGAAGGAGTCGGTTCACACACCACCGACGACGAGCTGCAGCGGGAAGGTAGATTAACTTTCTTACTTGCGCTTTGCTTTTATTCCTACTCCTTCTGCTTTCACGGAGACTTTCCTTCTCTTTGCTACGATACCTACGAGCTCCCGCCGCCATTCACAACCTCCGGCGTATCGTCAGCGGCGCAAATCCATTCCTTCGACAGCAACCCTTCAAACCCGTCTACGCTCGACAGTTCGCAACCAGCAAAATGCCCGACGACGCACCCCCAACACTCGGCCAAACCGATCTCCTCCGCACCCTCCCCTCCGCCCTCAACGCCCCGCCCATGCTCACCCAACCTGGAGTGGAGACCTTACAAGCACCCACAACCGTGCCTTCCGACACCACCTTCCCCAAGCCCAACTTCACCCGCTACCGCCTCGACGCCCACAAGCGCCGGCGCCCCCAATGCATCGCCCACCGCGGCTACCGCGCCAAATACGCCGAGAACAGCATGGCCGCCTTCCGTGGCGCTGTCACAGCCGGCGCGCACGCCCTCGAAACAGACGTTCACGTGACGAAGGACGAAGTGGTGGTGTTGAGTCATGACCCGAGCTTGAAGCGGTGTTTTGGCGTGGATAGGAAGATCAAGGAGTGTACGTGGGAGGAGATTAGCGCGATGAGGACGGTGAGGGGTGGGCAGGGGGATAAAGCTAAAGCGCGCGCTGGGGTGAAGACGGACGGGGAGGCGATGCCGAGGTTGAGGGATTTGTTGGAGTATTTGGCGCAGCCGGGGTTGGAGGAGATATGGTTGTTGTTGGATATTAAGCTGTCTAATTCTGCTGAGCAGGTTATGCGGTTGATTGGCTCGGACCTAGCGTCGGTTCCGGCGGCGGCAGGCGGGAAGAGGTGGGAGGAGAGGGTGGTGCTGGGGATTTGGGCGGCGAAGTTCTTGCCGCTTTGCTTGACACACTGTCCCGGCTTTCCGGTGAGCAATATCGGCTTCGCGGTCTCTTACGCACGACATTTCTTCGATATTCCGAATGTGAGCTTCAACATGCTGCTCCCCATGCTCATCGCACCCGGCGGTCGGGGTTTCATCAAACAAGCCCGGGTGGAAGGGAGGGAGGTGTACGCCTGGACGGTTAATGAGCGGGATCGGATGGAGTGGTGTGTGAGACGGCAATTGGATGGGGTGGTGACGGATGATGTTGAGTTATTCCTTGCGGTGTGTGAGGGGAAGGAGGTGGAGGGAAGGGAGAGGTTGTTGGGGATTCGGGTGGTGGGGTATCTGAATGTGATTAGGGTGTACATTTGGGTGAAGGTGATGGCATTCCTCTTTCGAAAAATGTTCAGGCCAGTGGCGAGTCGGGCACTGATAGAGAAGAGTGGGGGTGAGAGTGGGAAGAAGGAGGAGGAGAGGGGGTTGTTGGAGGATGAGATGGGGGATGGTGGGCGGTTGAAGAATTAGAGCAAGGCGGAATGGTTCACATCTTCGCGAAGATGCAGTGCTGCGTGAAACCACTTACAGCCCTAACGATAGACTACCAGCTATGATTAGACGATATACCATTAGAACGATAATATGGAGTCCCCCAAGTAAGAATTTCGATCATGTGAAAATGTGGCCCATCTGATCCCGCTACGCGTGTGAAACACCCCACCTCGCGTCTCCCACATCGACCACTTTGTCTCAACCACACCGCACCCATGACTTGAACACACTCACCACAATGCCGCGGTCAGTAGCCACCACCTCACCACCCACACTCACATGCTGACAACGTTTTCAGCGAAATCATCACCCTCCAAGCGGGCCAATGCGGCAACTCGGTCGGCAGCCAATTCTGGCAACAACTCTGCCTCGAGCACGGCATCAACCGCGACGGCCACCTCGAGCCCTTCGCGACCGAAGGCGGCGACCGCAAAGACGTCTTCTTCTACCAGTCCGACGACACCCGCTACATCCCCCGCGCCATCCTGCTCGACCTCGAACCGCGGGTGCTAGACGGCATCAATTCAGGCAGCCACAAAAACATCTACAACCCCGAGAACTTCTACGTGCATAAAGGTGGTACGGGAGCGGGAAATAACTGGGCCGCCGGCTACGCGATGGGCGGGCAGGTGGAGGAGGAGGTGCTGGATATGATTGAGCGGGAGGCGGACGGGAGTGATTCCTTGGAAGGGTTCATGCTGCTGCACTCTATTGCTGGTGGCACGGGGAGCGGGTTGGGCAGTTTTTTGCTGGAGCGGCTGAATGATCGGTTCCCGAAGAAGCTGATCCAGACGTACTCGGTCTTCCCGGACACGCAGAATGCAGGCGACGTAGTCGTCCAACCCTACAACTCCCTGCTCGCGCTCCGGCGTTTAACGCAGAACGCGGATTCGGTGGTGGTGCTGGATAACGGCGCCCTGGCGCGGATAGCGGCCGATACGCTGCATATCCAGGAACCGAGTTTTTCGCAGACGAACCGGTTGGTGAGTACGGTTATGAGCGCGAGCACGACTACGTTGCGCTATCCGGGGTATATGCACAACGACCTTGTGGGTATCGTGGCGAGTTTGATCCCGACGCCACGGTGTCATTTTCTGCAGACGAGCTATACGCCTTTCACGGGCGATAACGTGGAGGCGGCGAAGACGGTGCGGAAGACGACGGTGTTGGATGTGATGAGACGACTGCTTCAGCCGAAGAATCAGATGGTTTCTACGAAGCCGAGTAAGACGAGCTGTTACATTTCGATCTTGAACATCATCATGGGCGAAGCTGATCCCACCGACGTGAGCACCCTCCCCGCGCAGCAGCACCCCCATTGCCTCCCCTAACTAATATCCGCTCCCAGGTCCACAAATCCCTCCTCCGCATCCGCGAACGCAACCTCGCCAACTTCATCCCCTGGGGCCCGGCCTCCATCCAAGTCGCCCTGACCCGCACATCCCCCTACCTCTCCCCGCCCTTCACCGCCCGGTCCCCACCCCGCGTCTCCGGGCTCATGCTGGCAAATCACACCGGGATCGCGACGCTATTCAAGCGCATTGTGTTCCAGTACGAACGACTGCGGAAGCGGAATGCTTTCCTGGAGCAGTATAAGCGGGAGGAGCCGTTTCGGGACGGGTTGGGGGAGTTTGATGAGGCGAGGGAGGTTGTGGGGGAGTTGATTAAGGAGTGAGTGCCGTCCGCGAACAAGAGAGAGGTGGGTGTGGAGTGGAGCTAACGATGTGGTGTAGGTATGAGGATGCTGAAAAGTCTGATTATCTCAATCCTGGAGGTGGGAATGGGGAGGCGGGCGAGGGTGCTGATGGCAGGACTGATGGCGTTACTGGCAGATAACGGTCGATTGACGCTGTGTTGGTTGGTTGGAGAGCGCTTGGTGTCTGGCGCAAAAGCAAGGTTGGCGTGCGTTGTGGAGCGCTGGCGCTGGCGTTCACGTTGGAGTTGGCGAAAAGGTATGCGAGACGCTGTTGACGATACCCAAGAACGCTGATGCATTTCCACGCATCCCTGGTTCTCTACCGGAGATCCTTATCATCCCTCCTGCCCCGTCTTCCCTTCTTCTCCTTCGGCTTCTTCGTTCGTATCTTAATCCTCGGCATCCGGCCGCTCTCGAAGTGGATGCTGATGCGCACGACCATGGTTGGATTATCTCGGGGACCGAGGGTGAGGCGCAGGGAGAGGGAGGAGGGGTGGTATGTGTCTGAAAAATGGACGTGGCGTGCTTCGCGTGCTTCGCTGGGTTCGGGGTCGCAGGGGAATGCGTAAGGGTTTGGGGGAGGCATTGCTCGGAAGAGAGGTCGAGAAGGCACGCTGCAGAAGAAGTGCGAGTTGAGATTGGCATGTAGGGCAGGAGGAATGAATAGAGAGGGAAGAGAGGCACTGTTTGATGGAGACGAGATTGTTGGGAGGGATATGTCGAGATGATGCGAGCAGGTGCGTACGTGTTCTGACCGTGCTTTGCAGACTCGACTGATACTGATCATTCCCGATTTGGAGCGTCCTGATCGTGGTCATGTGAGACACAATGCCATCCGCCAGCCTGTCTCGCAATACCATCCACGTGACCCGAATACCACAGACCAGCCTACCAACCCACCTCACTCATCCCCTCCCCCTCATCCTCCCAAAAGCCCCCCTTATACTCACCCTTCTCCGCCACAGCCAAAACCGCCGCCGCCTTCTTT
>JAABUL010007464.1_pt1 | contig 11792 bp, 12 predicted proteins | sample 5559151 | NCBI WGS metagenome assembly JAABUL01 (sample SAMN10711876, study PRJNA513368) | rock metagenome | isolation source: Antarctica rocks | place: Antarctica: Victoria Land, Pudding Butte sud | reverse complement strand
GCCACATCCCCCACAGCTGGTCCTGCTGCTCGGCGCTGAACCCCACCGGACCGACACCCATCCCAACCTCCACCAGCACATCGTCGTCGACCTGCACTGATGCACTGACCGGTTGAGATCAAGATCGTTTTTGACACGTGGCCGCGTGGTCTCGGGCGCGGTTTGCTGCCGCAGGTCGACGGGCTTGCCTGTTGTTGCGGAACTCGTGGTCGGAATGTGCGTGTCACAGTAGGTGGTTTCGGTGGGTTGTGGCACTGTCGTTGCTCGTGGGGGAGCTGTTGGGGTACGCGAGGGTGTCGACCACGGTGCAGGACCCTGTGCTGCAGCTCGACGCTTTGAGCGCCGCGGGGTGCTGGCGGACGTGGACCGACACCGCGTCGGGGTCCCGGTCGGAGCGTCCGCAGCTCGTAGAGGTGATGGCCGCACTGCGCCCGGGGGACACCCTCACGGTGTGGCGCTTGGACCGGTTGGGTCGGTCGCTGCCGCACTTGATTGAGACCGTCCGCGGGTTGGTAGAGCGGGGGGTGGGGTTCCGGTCGTTGCAGGAGTCGATCGACACCACCACCCCCGGGGGCCGACTCGTCTTCCACATCTTCGGTTCGCTCGCGGAGTTCGAGCGGGATTTGATCCGGGAGCGCACCTACGCTGGACTCGCTGCGGCCCGGGCGCGGGGCCGGCGGGGTGGTCGTCCGTCGGTGATGACTGCGGTCAAGCGCAAGCAAGCCACCAGGATGATCGCCGAGGGCACCCCGCTCTCGGAGGTCGCCGCCGTGGTTGGGGTGTCGCGGTCGACGTTGTACCGACAGCTGCTGTGGAAGCCGGATCCGCCGCGGTGAGCGGTGCGGTGTTCATGGAGGAGACCAAGCACCGCAATTACGTGATGGTCGCTGCGGTGGTGGTGCCCGGTGATTGGGCGGCGCTGCTGTCGATGCTGCGTCGCACGGTGCGGGGGCTGGTGCTCCCCGGGGAGCGGCGGGTGCCCATGACAAAAAGAGAGCGCACCCCGCCGGCGGCTGATCGCCGACACCATCGTGCGGAGCGGAGTCACCGCGGTGGTCTTCGACGCCGGAGACGCTTAGCCGAGTGAGCCTCGACGCTCGCCAGGTGTGTCTGCGAGGGGTGATCTCCTACGCCGACTATGCGGGGACCCGGCCGGTCGGTCGGTGCCGTTGGTGATGGCACTGTAGTGGCCCGTCGATGTCGAGGACCTCAAGCGTGGGGCGTGGGTCTGCCCCTATTTCTGCGGGAACGGCCACGGGTTGGGTAGGCAGGTGAGCCCGTTCGCGGGCACCACCCCGTCCGGGTCGAGGTGGGCGACTTGGTTGTTGGCGGTGCCGAACGTTTGCTGCATCATCACCGGTGCGGGGGCACCGTCGGCCGGGCAGGGTTGGTGGTCAAACCCGATGGCGTGCCCCACTTCGTGGTTGATCATGTAGGGCCGGTAGGAACCGACGTCGCCCTGATAAGACAGTGCGCCGCGCACCCACCGCGCCGCGTTGAGGATCACCCGGTGGGTGGTGGCGTTGAAACACGAGGTCTCCATGGGGACCTGGTAACCGCACTCGGTGTCGGGGCGCACGGTGGCCGGGGAGGTGAGGCTGATCCGGACAGTGGGGGTTCCAGAGTCGATGCGTCGGAAGGCGAATCGTCCGTCGTGAGTCCAGCCCTGCGGGGCGCCCAGGGTGTGCTCCACGACAGACGCCACGTCTTCGTCGCCACCGAAGGCTGTGGTGTCCATGCCGTTCTCCACCTCGACGGTGTAGGTGTTCACCGAGGTGGTGCCCACCCCGACCTGGGGTGTGGTGCCCGGCACGATGTGCCAGGTCCCGGCACCCCTGGTCGGGAACAGGCCCCCCTCGGGCGGGGTGCCAGCGGTGGCGGCCGGGTCGAAACTGCCATCGGCTACCGGACCATTGATCGGTGGGCCCGCGTTACCTGCGTTGTGTGATCTCAAGCCCCCAGCGGCCCCGGCGGCGGCAGTGGTTGGTGTTGGTGTTGGTGTTGGTGTGGGCGTGTATCGGATGGTGTCGAGGACGGCGAGCATGGTCAGGACGACAAGGACCGGGATCGCCAACACCAGCCACCCATAGGAAGCCACCATCCATCCCAACCGGTTACGGTGGCGGACCCCGCTCCGAGGCGCCCGGGGTCCCAGGCACTCCTGGGATCTGGTGTTGTCAAGGGGATCCCTGCGGGCGCGTAACGGTTGCGGTCCTTCATGCTGTGTCGCTGCGCCGGGACCGGTGACCGACCGTGCCGGCACATCCTCTGTACGTTTCCTCGCTGACCGGCCCGGGGTGCTTACCGGCTCTTTCCCCGACGAGGTCCTCACCCCTGCAGGTTGCCACAACCACCACTCGGGACGACGTGGACCGCCGGAGGACCTCGCGGGGCGGCATTACTCCGCCACGGCAGTGCGCGCTGAGCGGGAGGCGCTGGCCCACGTCGCGACAGTGCTGCAGGAGCTGTCTGCTGGCAGACTTATGGCATGGTCGCGCCACTCCCGGAGCCGGACCCGATGATCGATCCGAATAGCCGGTGCCAGACGACCCGGCTGAGTTGCTCCCCGACGCACCGAAGCCACTTCCGCCCCCGCCGATCGAATCAACACCTGATGATCCCGGCGGCGATACTGCCGGCGTGCCGTGCCCGCCTGATTCGCGAATCGACGACAGCGGTCGGCGCGACTCTGCCCCACCCCATCCTCACTGGCTTGCGGGGTTAAATAACGCCAGCTCAGCTGGCGGTGTATGTGGCGATGTGATCGACCAGTGCAGCGCGGATGACGTCGCTGGGGCTGCGGTGCTCGGCGTCTCCCAGGGCGCCCAGCTGCTCGTTCACCTCGGCCGGCAGTCGAACTTGACGCACCGGTGAGTGTTGACCCGGGCGCGCCTTCGGGTCGATCGAGGGTCATCCTTCTGTCGCCCGTTTGCCCTGCATGCGATCCCGCATGCTGCGGTCGATGTCGATGAGCGCGGCGGTCAGCGCCTGCGACAGTGTGTTGAGCAGGCATCCGGCGTACAGCGAAAGTACGGCAAGCGTTCGACGAGCGTGGTCATTTCCGTTCGGTGACGCCGTCATGGTTGATGGTGAGGTCGCCGCAGCTGATGGTGTTGCCGGACTGTACGGCGGTGGGGTTGTTGGTGGTGGGGATGATGTCGGTGGCACCGTTGCGGGCACTGGAGCCGTCGAGGATGATTTGGGTGCGGTGCACACTGTCGGGTTGCCCGGCCGGGTTGAGGTGCACGTTGAGTCCGACGAGGCTTCGTCCTGTGGTGCCGGTGATCTGTGAGCAGCCCACCCCGGTGCCGGTTCCCCGCAGGCCGAGGTCGAACTCGTAGTGGGCGCCCTGGGCGTTGGTGGCGGGCAACAGCCCACAATTCTTAACGACCAGCAGCTCGACGGTGCGCCCGTCGCTGGCCAACGCGGCGATGGTGCCGTGACCGTCGGTGTCTTCCACCAGGACCTTCCGCGGTCCGCCGCCGGCCAGTTCGATGGGGACGCTCATGGTGGCTCCGGAGGCGGTGGTGATCCCGAAAGTGGTGCCGTCGCTGCTGAGCCACCCAGTGTCGGGACGGCCGTCACCATCGACGTCGATCACCTGTTTGCTGGCGGCACCGGCGGGCACACCGCTACCGGTGGACATGCACCCTGAGGCAGGGGTGGGTGCGGGCCCCGCCCCTGCTAACGCTGTGGTGGCCATGCCTGGGGTGGCCATGTCTGTGGGGGGTGTCACCCCGGTGGCGGCGAGGGCTGACCCGGTCGTTGTGGTAGGCGCTGCCCCGGTCGTGGGCGTGGCGCCGGTGGCGGTCGAGGGGACGGTGGTGGGCGTGGCGCCGGTGGCGGTCGAGGAGGCTGGGGCGGTGGTTCGGGCTGGGATGATGGTGGCGGGCGTCGCGGTGGGGGTGGGGCTGGATCCGCAGGCGGTGAGCAGCGCTGCCCCCAGCAGGGTGGCCACCACGGTTGGCTTGTTAGCAGTGCGCATCGTGTTTCCCTGACCGTGAGTTGGGCATGTTCATCGTGGGGACACCAATCCGGTGCTCGCGTCCCAGAACAAGGATCCGCCCTGGAAGTCGCTTTGGCGCCCGCCGGGCACGGAGTACTCGTCGGACGTGGGGTAACCGAGGGGCCCGGTCTCCCATCCCTGTGCGGCCCAGGTGTCCCTGATCGCGCCTTGCACCGAATGTGCCCCGGTGGTCGGGCTCCAGTACAGGGACCCACCTTGCAGGTGGTTGTACCGGCCGATGCCGTCGGGGGTGGTGCGTTCGTCGGTCAACGGGTAGCCCAGGAACCCGGTCTCCCACTGGTCCTGCGCCCATTTGGCCTTGATGGCCCCTTGGATGGACTGGGCCCCGACGGTGGGGGTCCAGTAGATGGATCCGTTCTGGAAGTCGTTGTACCGCCCGACCCCGTCCGCGGACGGTTGCTCGTCGGTGACCGGGTAGCCCTGCGGGCCCATCTCCCAGCCCAGGGCACCCCATTTGCTGTCGATGGCCCCGTGTACCTCGTGGGCCCCGACGGTAGGCGACCAATACAGGGCGCCACCGGTAGCAAAGTTGTTGTACCGGCCGACCCCGTCCGCGCTGGGGGACTCATCAGTGGTGGGCAGCCCCAGCGGTGAGGAAGGTCCGCCGACGGTCAGGTAGTGGTCCAGGATCGCGCCGTGCACCTCGTAAGCGCCGGTGGTCGGGGACCAGTAGATGATGCCACCGGTGAAGTTCTGTGCTCGCCCCCCGGGCACGGCGTACTCCGCACCATTGACCTGCCCGAGGTAGGAGCTGGCTCCGCCGAGGGCGGTGTAGTGGGCGAGGATCGCCGAGGGTGGTGTCGGGGTGGCCCCGTTGGACAGGGAGGACAGCGTCCCCGAGTCGCAGCAGAACTTGGAGATGTCCACCCCGGTGGGCACACCCGGGATGGAGCCGGCATCGGTGTACTGCCAGAAGGTCCAGCTGTTCCAGCCGCCGATCAGCGGTGTGTTGGGGGCGGAGCCGCCGTTGTAGTCGGCGATCCACAGCGGATATTGGGTGAAGCCGGTGTTGTTGCTCATCGCGCTTTGCCAGAAGTACGGGTAGGTGTAAATGATCGGGGTTCGGCCGGTGAGCGCGGTGATGGTGTTCAGCCAGCTGTGCACCCAGGTGATGAGGGCGGACGGCGACAACCCACCGGAATCTTCGAAGTCGAGGATCGGGGCAAGGTCGCCGGTGGCCTGCATCCGGCCCGCGGTCGCCACGAAGTACTGGGCTTGCTCCGCGGCGGAGGTCGGCGAGGTGTTCGGTTTGGCGTAGTGGTAACTGCCGCGGACCATCCCATTGGCTTGGATCGCGGCCCAGTCAGCACTGAAGTAGGGGTTGACGTAGCCGGTGCCTTCGGTGGCTTTGACGAAGGCGAAGTCACGCCCGGAGTTCTTGACCTGGCTCCAGTCGATGCTCGCCCCGCCCGGATGCTGGTAGCTGGCCACGTCCGGACCGGTGATGTCGGCGGCGGCGAAACCGGCCCCGACCAACACCATCAGGGCAGCGATGCCGGTGGCGATAGCGGCCCGGGGGCGGCGACGCGCCGAAGCGAGCGAAATGCGCATCCGGCGATACTAGAGGTAATACTGTGACCGTGGGTACTGCTGTGATTACTGAGGTGTGTCAGACATACTCGACGCCGCCGTACCCCTGGTTGGGGAAGGGTGATTACTTCTGCCCGGTTTAAGCTGGCGGGAGACGCCCATCGCGCCGCTGGTGACTGGGACGCGTTGGCCGGGTACGTAGGGGCGGGCGAACAGCAAGACCAGGCCGGCGAAGAAGTTGCCGAGGGTTTGTTGGGCGGCGATGCCCACCACGACACCGGTGATCGCACCACCCACCAGCAGGGTGGCGAGGGTTGACGTGCAGCGGCGTCAGGACACCGAAGCCGACGATGGTGTAGCCGGCGATGAAACACAGCAGCCGGATCGCGTTGCCTGCTTCGGCTTTGCCGCGGGCGGTGATAACGCGTGCCAGTTCCTGCGCCTGTAGCTGGCGGTTCCCGGCCGCGATGATCGTGGCGCGCTCGTATGCCTCCGTGCTGCGCATCTGCAGGAACTCCGCGCGGAAGCCGAGGAACTGCGGCAAGTGTGGTCGCGACCCGGGCCTGCGTGGCGCAGGTGTGTCTGCAGGTGGCGATGATGAGCTGCGCGACGTGGTGGCCTTGCTTGAGCTCCTCGTGGCCCAGCTGCAGGTACGCGGCCTGCCCGGCGAACGGTGAGGGGCGTGCCCGTCATACCGCGCGGCCGGGCTTGATCGCCGAGGTGCCGGTGACGAACAGGGTCGACGGGGTCGAGCCCTGCGGGTGTTAGAAGGCGGTGGTGCCGTTGGGGGTGCCCACCCCGGTCGGGCCGTCGTAACTGGTTGCCCCGGTACATAGGTAGCTGCCGTTGCAGGCGCCGTTGCTGCCGGAGGTGACGTCGAACAGCGCGCTCGGGTGCGAGTACGGGAAGCTGCCGTAGGTGACGCTGTTGGAGTTGCCGGCGAGGGCGTACACCGCACCGATGATCGGGGCGGCCACACTGGTGCCGCCGAAGACGAGCCAGCCGCTGGAGGAGTAGCTGTCGTAGACCGCGACACCGGTGTTCGGGTCGGCGACAGCAGCGACGTCGGCCACGGTCCGCCGGGTGCAGCCGGTGTCGGTCTGCCAGCTCGGCTTCGGGTCGTAGGCGGAGCAGCCGCTGCCGGCCCCGCTCCAGACGGTTTCGTTCCACCCGCGGGCGGCGGTCGACCTTGACAGGCTTGTGCCGCCGACCGCGGTCACGTACTGAGATGCGGCGGGGTATTCGACGCCGTACCCGTTGTCACCCGAGCTGACCGTGATCGCCACCCCGGGGTGGTTGAAGTACGCGTTGTCATAGTTGGTGTCGCTGGTCGACTCCGACCCGCCGTAGCTGTTGGAGATGACGGTGACGCCCATTTTGGCTGCCTGGTTGACCGCTGTGCCGAGGTTGGTCAGCGAGGAGCTGCTGGCCTCCACCAGCAGGATGTGGCAGTTCGGGCAGACCGCGGAGACCATGTCCAGGTCCAGGGAGATTTCCTGCGCCCAGCCGCTGTTGGCCCGCGGGTACTTCGTGCCGCCACTCTGGTTGACCTTGCGGAAACAGCCGTTCGCCGTGGTGCACGGAGCCAACCCGTACTGGCTACGGTAGATCGCGAGGTCCGACTCGGCCTTCGGGTCGTCGTAGGCGTCGACGATCGCCACGGTCTGCCCCGCACCTGCCGACGCTGCCGCCGACGCCAGCTTGTAGGCCGACTGCAGGTCGGCAGGGCCGTAACCGGCGGGCGTGGCGTTCGGAGTTACTTGGCCGTCGGAGGTGAGGGCGTCGTGGCGAATGGCGTGGCACGCGGCATTCCCGTTGGCGGGGGCTGAGCAGACTGGGACGTTGCGGTGCGATACACCTACAGGCGACGGCGCGGCCGACGCCGTGGGCGCGAGCACCGCCGAGGCGACAGCCAGAACAGCCAAAGCCGCTGGAACGAGCGTGCGTCGTGCCATGTGTGATCTCCCATGCGGGGAAGCGGGGACGGCGTCACAGTAACCGTGAGTGATCACATTACTGCGAGCGTTGGTGAGTGTGCCGTGCGAGGTGGTGTTGGGTCGCGGTGGGAGCGGCCCGGCTAGGGCGGGTGTTGGTTTGGTGTTGGTCCCACCGGGTGTACACGACCCGGGGAAGGGAATGTCTGGAGGGCGTCGACTTGGTGGATGCGCCTATGGGGGCCGGGTGCGGCAGGGCCTTGGGTGGGTTGGTCTGGGGTGTGGCTTTCACCTTCGCGGTGTTCGCGGTGTTCGCGGTGTTCGCGGTGTTCGCGGTGGTGAAGCGGTGTTGTAGGCGGAAGCGGGCGGGAGCTGTCAGGTCGGCGGCGGCGTTGCGCCACCCGATGTAGCGGGTGATGGCGAGGGCGAGGATGACCGCGTTGAGGCCGCCCAGCACAGCATGGGTGATGCGGCCACTGGCGGCGTCGATGCCGGCACCGGTGGACCATTCGGCGAGGAACAGCAGCGTGACCCCGACGTACAGGGCGGGGGCGGCGGTGCGGTCACTGACTTTGGGGGTGCGCCCGAAGGGGATGCGGTTGCCGGTGATGGCTTGGTGCACCGATTTGACGACACCACCGAGGTTGACCGGTAACAGGAGCAGGTTCAGGGCGTAGACCTCGAGCAGGTCGCGGCGGCGGCGGCCGACGAGCCGTAGATCCCGGGTGTAAAGAGCGAAGTAGGGCAGGGAGGTGGCGACCAGCAGCACCCCGGGGACGGCCTCGGTGAAAGGAACCATCAAAAGTACGAGGAGCGCGATGTTCACGGTGGCGATACTGATGAGGTAGTGCACCCGCAGGGTCGCCTCACCGAGTCGGCCGCGTAGACCGGTGCGCAGGTAGGACCGCAGCAGCTTGGGCAGGATGATGAGACCGCCGTTGGCCCAGCGTCGGCGCTGGATGAGCAGTGAGCCGTAGTCGGTGGGGGTGGCGCTGTAGGCCAGGCGTGCCGGGTAGTTGTGCAGTCTCCAGCCGGCGTCGATCAGGTCGACGGTGGACTCGGTGTCCTCGATGACGGTCCGATCTTGGACGTACCGGGTGACCAGGTGACCGCGTTCGAGGACGACAGCGGCGATATCAGCCAGCGCGGCGGTCCGCAGCAACGCATTGGCGCCGACCCAGTAGGTGGCATTGAAGTGAGTGGAGCCCTGGTGTACGAGGTGCATGATGTCGGTGGTGGCACCGGCGGTTCGTTCCAGCGGCGCGCGGGCACCGGGGATGGCCGAGTAGGGGGTTTGCATCACCGCGGTGCGGGTGTGCTCGGGGCGGTCCAGCTGCTCCACCAGGCGCAGTGCGTAGTCGTGCACGAGCATGCTGTCGGCGTCGACGGTCAACAACCAGCGACTGGCCGGGACCGCCAGCACCGAAGCGGCCAGGTCCGCCTGGGCTGAAGGATCACCCGCGCACTGCAGGTGCGCCCCGTCCGAGCGATGCACCGTCCGCCAATCCTGGCCAAGCAACCCGATGTAGGCGTTGAGGTTCATCGCCTTGTTCGGCTCGTGGGACAGGTTCACGTACTGCTTACGTTCGAACGTGGACACCTCGACGGTGAACATGGTGGCCAGGCGGTGATACTCCCGGTGCAGATGTTCCAGGTTCAGGGTGCCGCCGCGGTGGAGTGCGGTGGTGTGTGCTGCGCCCGGTCGCGGCAGGCCGCTGCCCGGGCGGTGAAGGTCAGCTGGGTGAGCAGGCGGCTGGTGTGGTCGCGGTCTGGTTCCCGCTCCGCTTGGGCTTCGAGCCACCGGGCAACACCCTCGTACAGGTCCGCGACGTGGTCGGCCTCCGCGGTCAGCGTCTGCCGCGACACTTTGGAATGGCCGCCGCGACGCGAAATGAAGGCGCTCGACTCGGCGACAAGTTCGTGTGCGGGCCCAGCCAGCAGGTCGTGGATCTGCGCGGGCAACGCCCGCACCGCGGCGAGACTCGCTGCGTGCTCGGGTGTTTCCGGCAGCGGCGGGTCATCGACCAAGATGACCACCCTGCGATCGGGGTACTCCTGCAAGGCGGCGGACAAAGCAGTTCCGCGGACGACCTCCAAGTCCTCCCGGTAGGAGGGGATGAGCACGGTCAGCAACCCTGAATCGGCACTTGGGGCGAACAAAGCATCCAGACACTCCGGATCCGGGTCCTGGGCGCCGCTCAGTCGCCGGTAGTAACCCCACCGCGCCAACTGATACACCAGGTTGCCGTAGATCAGCACCGCGATCGCCGTGTCGAACGCTGCCGCAGTCAGCGACCCCCATACCTCACCGCTGCCAAGGAGATGAACCAGGTCGTTGACCATGGCGACACCGACGACCACAGTGATGATGCAGGTCAACACCAGAGACAGGCCCGTCACGACAAGCTCACGCCGCCACGGAACAGGGCAGGCATCGGCGCTAACGATCAACCCACGTTGGGCGGTCACATGCTCCCTATCTCAGTCGTGAACAACTCCCCACTGCCAAAGTCGCGACAGCAACACCATGGCGATCGTGGTGAACGCAGCGCTACGCCGCAGGGTGGTCTGAAAGCTCGGACGTGGGTGCTGCGGGAGGCCAGCGGCGGTGCACGATGGCCGCATTCAGCTTACCGCGCACCAGCATCGGCGCGATGAGGTCGTCGCTGGCAATGGTGAGGACGAGGGAGAAGGCGATTGCCATGGACCCCAGCGACGTCCGTGTCGGTGCGTCGCGAGGGAGCTGCAGCAGGGTGTACGTGACATTGTCCTTGGCGAGCATGCGTCGATGAACGGCCAACCGAACAGCAGCCCGAAGATGATTCCGAGCAGCATGGCCGGGACAAACGGTTGCGGGGGATGGTGTGGCTAGTTCGACATCTCGCTGAACGCGATCACCTGATTCCTGCGCATCGCCATGTTGTTGGTCCCGCCGATCCGGCGTCCCCGCCGAGCCGCCGACACCGTCCACCGCAGCGCCCGGCCGGGCATGGCCGGGGCATGGGTGCAGTCCATCCCGCGGTCCGGGGAGCAGCCGGGCGGTGACGGATCACCCCGCCGGGGGTGCCGGTCAGACGCGGGTGCGGCGGGGGATGACCAGCACGACGATGAGGGTGATGATGCTGAAGAAGAACCCCAGGACCGCGAACAGCAGCGCGCTGTAGCCCTTGGTCTTGGCGATGAGCCCGCAGATGACGGCGGCGATGATCCCGCCGATCAGCACGAAAATGCCCTTGATGCCGCTGAGGATGAAACCGGCTGCCTCGACGTTGGTGGCTGCGACGACGTGGGTGAGCATGAGAGGGCTCCGTTCCGGCGCGGCACCCGGCCTGCACCTGGTGCACCAAGTTTGACACCCCATGCGCCGGGGGCCGGGGGCGGCGCGCGGGCCTTTGGTGAGCCTTCGTGGCCGGGTGGGGCACATCTCGCGGTGGTGGTCGTTCAGGGGATCGGGGCCTCGCGTAGTTGGGTGGCGCTCATGGTGTTCGTGTGGAGCAACGGCAGGCGTCGTCGCCGCCGCGGTGGTGGTGGTGGGTGCATGCGCGTGTTACGGCTGCCATAGCGGCTTCGCCACCGTGTCCTGCCCGCGCTCCCTCAGGCCAGGCGATGAGGCCTACTGCGCATGCCGGAACGTGATCTGCAGGGGTGGTGTCCACCGGGCTGTGCTGGTCGGGGTTGACGGTGTTTGGTGTGGGGTGGTTGGCTGCACTTAAAGTCCAGCGGTCGGAATTCGGTGAGAATCCGGAACGGTCGCGCCACTGCGGTCGACGCGCCCTGCATGGGGTTGGCGTCGCGAGTCAGACCTGCTGCTGGGTGTGTTCGTTCGTAGGGAACGCCGCATTCCACTGGAGGTACCACCATGGTTTACGCAGTCGCACCCGCCCGCCCGCTCACTGTTCCCGCCCTGCCCGTGTTGCCGGTGATCCCGCTGCGGGTGCTGGCACCGTGGTTGGCGTTCGCCGCGTTCATGTTGCTGGCGTTGTATTTCGTCGCCGCCGATCAGGGCGCGACCGCGTTGGTTCCCGGTTCGATGGTGCACGAGTTCGTCCACGACGCCCGGCACCTGCTCGGCTTCCCCTGCCACTAGGCGGGGTCATTCCACTGTGACCCGCACCCTGCTTATCCGGGGGATGGGCGTCGGCCTGTTGGCCGGTGTCCTCGCGTTTGGTATCGCCCGAGTCCTCGGTGAGGGCCCGTTGTCGGCGGGCGTCACCTTCGAACCGGCCACCGAGGCGACGGGCGCGGTCGCTGCACCGGAGTTGGTCAGCCGTACGGTGCAGAGCACCGCGGGCTTAGCCACC
>JAABUL010007463.1_pt1 | contig 11792 bp, 12 predicted proteins | sample 5559151 | NCBI WGS metagenome assembly JAABUL01 (sample SAMN10711876, study PRJNA513368) | rock metagenome | isolation source: Antarctica rocks | place: Antarctica: Victoria Land, Pudding Butte sud | reverse complement strand
GCGGGATCTGCTCGCGGGACCATCATTGCTGTGACCTCGGTCCCAGCATGGATGTTATTTGAAGGCCCAGCAGGACAGAGTCTTTCGAAGATTCTTCAAAATTACTGGGAGGAATTTGTCTCGTCTGTTTTTCGTAGTGACCAAGTGGTCGAATGTTTGGAGATGGCTAGAGCATATCTCACTCTCTATCTTGATGTCGTCAGTCCATTTGCCTACCTCGCCTTTCATGTCGTGCAAGTAAGTATGTCTGACAGTATGGTGTCAATAAATCCTCTTTTGTGGCCATCTCTACATGAGTGTGGCACCTGGGTCCTAATTCGCTGTTTGCCGTAGAATTCATACGTTTTCAGGGACTGCGAAGTCACCTATGTGCCTGTGTTCCTAGGTGGAATCATGAGAGCCTGCGGAAACACAGCTCCTATCCAGATCAAGAGTGTGTTCTGGACTGCACTGTCATGACTTTAAATGACTCTTTCGGCTCTAGACAAAGGCGAATGGATAGGTAAAGAGCGGCTTAGATGGGCAAAGCTATTCAATGTACCGATGGCAGAAGAGACGCCGCCGGGGTTCCCTCGGAACACGATTCAAGTAAGTAGGTGTGTGACTATTGAGGTCGATTTTAATGTTGTCTATAGGTCCAGAGAGCGTTGAGTGCGGTAGCAATCACACATCCCGAGAAATTGGCAGATACGTTTGCGGCTCTATTTCAAATGTCTTTCGTCGAACTTCAAGACATCAGTATGCTCCAGACGCTAATGGCAGTGCTGAGCAAGTTGCTTGGTGAAGACGAGGCGAAGATGATCTTGGAAAACGTATGATGTGTTGCGGGTCGTTGCGCAGACATTAACAACATGCAGGCTACGACCGATGAGATCAAGAAGCTTCTGACAGCGAAGACTGACGAAGCTCTTGGAGAAGGCAGCTTTGGGCTTCCTTGGTTTGCTGGTCAGTTAGAGTACCCTTCCTTATGAATATGGTCCAGCTAACGATTGCAGCCACTAATGCCGCAGGAGAGAAAGAGTGTTTTTGGGGCTTCGATCATATAGCTCAAGTCACAGATCATCTGGGACTCAAGAGACCTGTGTCTGGATCATCTCTTGAGGGTGGCTGGCGAGCAATGTTGTGACAGTACAGATACAGTAAGCTCTTCGTGCTCAGTCTGGGTGCAGACTCTACGTCCGCATTGTCTACAAAGTCTCGTCCTCTCCTTTCACATTGCCATGGCCGTTCAGCCCATACATATCATGCCTTCTTAGTGGAGCCGATCAAGAATACCCTCTCACCCCCTACCTTCCTCTTTCTCCTGCTCTTCGGTTCTGCTGTAGTACTTGTCACGCAAGAACTCAGAAATCTGTTCAGGATGTGCCTGGTCAACTGCAGAGTGTACATCTTGTCTCTCTTGGCTCATCCCAGATGTCTTCTCACCAGCCGCGCCCGGCTGATTGCCTTGGCCGTAGACAGATTGCTGTACTGCATCGATTCCTAATTCCGTTAGCAATGGGCACGAGATCGGGAATTCGAATGTGGTCAACTCACCTTTACTGAGGTAGCTTTGGTTATCACCACTGCCCTGACCTCCACCTACAGCTGAGCTCAATTTGTCGGTCACTCCACCCAACATACTACCATTGCTGGGGTTTTGCTCTCCCGATTGGATGGGCTGGCTTTGTGACTTGTTGGCCATTGTGTGACCGAATGAGTTGATTGAGTACTGTTGAAATGAAAGAACAGCTATGGACTACGGCAGTAAGCACTAAGAGATGTATTATCGTCCTATATGTGGTTGGAATCAAGGTATGAGTGGAGTGGCATTCGGCAGCCGGGTCGTTGCATTGGACTGTGGTCGGCAAGTACTATTCACCGGGCTCACGGCGAGGATGACGTATGGAAAGCTTCACTGCTTCACTGCTTCACTACTACACCGTTGACCGCTCCCGAAGTACTCATGATTTGAAAGGGTTCTACCGGAGACGCGAGCATGGACAGAGAAAGGCTCGGCCGAGAGTGTGGGGTGAATTTGGCGGGGCAAATTTCCACGCTCAAAGCCCAGAGGAGGCCGCCAACTAGCAACTTCTTTCCTGCAGCGGCGGCTCTAACTCCACGCCATGCCACCAATCCCCATTACAATTGTGACGGGCTACTTAGGTACATATCCGCAGCGTACTCTACCTGCTAATTAGCTGACTTGCGACGCAGGCTCCGGGAAGACAACACTGATTCTGAACCTCATTCCACAGCTACCAACAGACTACAAGCTTGCACTCCTGAAGAACGAGTTCGGAGATGTTGCCGTTGACACGGAATTAGCCTCTTCAGCAGCTATTGGAGGGGTGCAAGAGTTACTGAATGGCTGTATTTGCTGCAATCTCGTCGGGCAGCTTGGGGATGCGCTCGACGTCCTCCGCAAGGATGTTAAGCCCGACCGCATCATCATTGAGACAAGTGGCTCTGCCTTCCCCGCCACGCTTGCTATGGAGGTAAACAGACTTGGACGAGACTCTGGAAAATATGCACTTGATGGTGTCATCGTCGTTATCGATGTGGAAAACTGGAAAGGCTATGAGGATACGTCATACACCGCAAAGATGCAGGCGAAATTTACGGATCTGATCGTGTTCAATAAGTGGGAAACTGTCGATGAGAGGAGGTATGAAGACTGCTTGGATCGAGTTGGAGATCTAGAGCTGCAGATCGCTACGGTCAAGTCCGACAAAGGGCGGGTTGATCAAAGCATCCTGCTAGGCTTGGACAGTGTATTTGCTAATATTCTTGGACCGTTTTCATATGGAAGTCAGAGCCACAACGCAGACCATGATCATGTAACGGACCACCAGAGCGAAGTGGATGTCCTCTCTGTCACCCTCTCTTCAGAAGATAGCCTAGCCCATGGCGTTAACCTCGACTCTCTCGAGACGTTCCTGCTCTCAGCTCCGAAAGATGAGATCTACCGCATCAAAGCAATCGTGAAATCTTCCAAGCCACCGGCCTCTTCAGGGGGAGAAGTTGACCCAGCAGTCATTCACCAAGGACAAACGACCGCTAAGTATATTCTGAATTGGGCTTTCGGCCGTGTACGTTATGTTCTCGCTCTCTGTTCTCTTCCTGTCCTGATTTCCTTCTGAGTCGTAAGTGTCTCAGGAGCATGTAGTCCCTAGCTTGTTTCATGAGCCAAATTCCAGTTTTCATGAGGAAATGCTGACTGCGAAAACGTTTAGTGGACATTCACCCCTTTGAGTTCCTCATTACCACATGTAGATGGCGGTCCTTCTTCGAATGCTTCGAGAAGTGGCTCGATCGTTGAAGTACCGGATGGTCCCCCTATTGACCCGTTATTACGAATGACCGTTATTCTCGCGCGCGGCGAAGCCAATAAATGGAGGAAACGAATAGAGGCTCAAGCCTATATTGAGCCTTCGAACAGCGAGGCCAATGGACAGCTACAGATCAGTCGAATATTGTGAATACCTGTTCAAGCAAACACCCACTGCTCAAGGACTTTCACAAGTCACCACACGTCACCGCTGACCTTGAAGGCCTCCAAAGCGGCACCTAGGCTACTTCTTCCTTGCTGTGATAATAGGGTAAGACCGTATATCCTGGTCTTTGCAGGAAGAGGGACCAAATCCGTGGGCTCAGCTCCGTTGAAACTATCCCAAGCCTGTGCCTTCTAGGGCCCGCATAGAAGCATTCTTACCCCGGCTGGATGCGATATCATGCAGGATCATTCCCATCAAAGCTCCGCTCATACTCTGCGCAGGTGGCATGAGGCAAGAGACAATTATCTACTTCTCGTAAAGTCCAAAAATATAAATTACGATGAGAGGAGTAATTCGCCGTGGAAGACAGATAGGCAGGCGTTTTAATGCCAACCCAATCGGATCTAACGCATGCATGAGAGTCGATGTCTATCACGACTTGGTAATGGACACAGAACTTTCATTCTGTACTTCACCAGAGTATATCCCGTACTATTGTTGAGCTTTCAACAATAAACCAATGACTGATTGCGAAGATTTCAAGACCCTTTAGAACAGCGGCCGTACTCTAATTGTTGGATCTCATACCCTCTTTCGCTCACGCATATGCTTTCCGTGTTGTCATTGTAAAAGCTATCCTTCAGCAATACGGTGGCATGAACGAAGGATCCTCGCAACCCATCGCTTATCCTCATGAGCATGCCCATATCTTCCTCTCACGTTGCTCCCGTAAATGAATGACATGTAGCATCTTGCCATCTCCTATCCGCACTTTTGGCAGATTATAAAGGCCTTTGAGTGCCTAAATAGGCGCGATGACTGACCGTCAAGGTGCCTATATGACGGCATTGTGGCTGAGGTTCAGCGACGATGCATTGATTGCGATTCTGTGTGCGTAGACAATGAATGGCGTATCGCCGGTTGGGTAGCTGAAGAGCTTTTTCGGATATGGTATTATTAGGAGGCCTGAGGATTTGGTATGCAGTGCTGTCTCGGAAGGAACGTAGGAGGAGTCTATTGTTTTTCGTTCCAACAATTTGAGAGATTTAGGGGAAGATGATGAATGGAGGGGAGCAGCTTATCCGTTCGTTCCATGGCCAGTGCCTAGAAATCGCGATATCTCGCTTAGCTACAATTGTAGCTTGGACGTTTCGTGATAAAGATTAGGGGAACAATCTCTGTTGGCGGAGGCTCACGGTGGGTTGTCGGAATATAACACACGGCATTGCGGTTGAGCTTGGTACAGCTGAAAGAAGTCAAAGTGATAAGAAGACAAAAAATAATATCAAATTCATGGGCTCATGATCATTCGGAAGGGGTAGAGTGTTCAACTTACTGTTTGCTGCATCCGCCGGCCGGTTTTGGAGATTGTTGTCGTTATGAGAAACTTTTGGCTGTGGGTTAGTTGAGGACGAGGACCTTGGCCCCCGTCGATTCCCAATCCTATTGCTTAACACAGGACATGTAAACATGATACCATGGGCAGAAATAGGCGCACGTCACCCTCTAGAAGGTTCTGTGATGAATCAGCGTTTGCTTCACCACTTGACCATGAGCCCCTTGAATTGATATGTGAATTTAGTCGCTATTTGCAGATATATTCTCAACAGGAGTTTCACAATGCCATTCCTTTGACATCACTCCAGCATTTTCATAAGAAGCACTCAAATGCGCACACGTTGTCATTGCCCATCATTTGCAAATCCGGTCGAATTTGAGTATTCCGATCGACACAATTTAATTTGAATACTCAACAGCCCGATGGGCATAGGAAAGACATGGACAAAAAGTTATGCTAGCACACTATACAATTACAAAGACCGTCTCGTTCACAATGATGACTGATAGAAGACGGGACAAGATTCTTACGACATCGCACTCGAGCGAGGAGGACGGATACCGTACAGCCCTATGACACCATAAAAACACCCGTCGGATTCGCTGCTCACCACTCCCAAACTCTTACAGTATCGACAAGTCGGAGACATAAAGTAAGAGGAAGAAAGGACATCCGCATCAATAGGGCGCGTGTCCGAGATATCATCAAAAATATGCTTCTGAATAAATCCGGGTACCCTCGTTCCAGTTGAATGCAGTCAAAAGTACTGAACGGCCAACTGCAGCCGCCTCAATCAGTCCTACAGAAAGGTGCGCTCAACCTAGACATACAATCTTCTTGTCTTGTATCAGCCAATCACACGTAAGATGGAACTTTAATAAGCTTACCTTTTTGGAGCGCGTCAATACCTTTCTTCGGCGACAGCAATCATCCATCAAGGATCGAGGTCGTGCGTCCGCTCCTAGGTCAGAAAGTCATAGACTCGCGAATGCTAATGACATCTTGCAGTACCCGAGAGCATTTTGCAGCTAGTTGATGCAGTGGCGAAATTTGCTGACTCCATCACGGGCGCATGCCTTCTGTATCGATAGGTATTCCACAATGGAGGATTTCCTCTTCACCTGATATTGCCCCACATAAGCAGGCTACCTAGGCTTGCTGTTGTCTCTATCTTCTTCAAGCCTCCATCGCACAAGAGCTAATTGCGTTAGAGCAGAGTACTACCACTTAATGTTCCGGGTCCATGATCCCACACCGCGAGGATGCGAGAAGACATGGTGAACATAACGCAGCGACCAGTCCAGTCGACACACTTTTTCAATCGCTACCATCTCCAGAGCTTACGCGAGCTCTTCGACCGCACTTTTCGAAGGTTTCACGGTCCCAGGGGCTCTTTGGGCTTATCTGTGGTTGAGCTTACTCAAGTTCAGATTGGTTTTACCCTCTGTGATATGAGCCCAGCGGTCGTGACGCAGGACAGATGATATTTGGATCCAGTTCTTTCCACTGAAAGCCACAACGTTTAGCCCAAGAAACTTTGAGCAAGGCTTCTAATATGTCTTTGAATTTTCACTTCTACTCCAGGCGTATGTCACCTGGAATGTTGTCTATAGCAGACTGGAGTCAAAGCAATAAAGAGGAATAAAAGCAATCGGACTTAGATGTCTCAAGCACATCAATGGGTTGGATGCTTCATTGTACTGCTGGAGAGGACACTTGTGCTGCTCGACGTCCTAAACGTCGTCAGAGGAAAGGCTAACTAAATCGGGTAGAATACGCCAGGCGCACGGCTACGGCAAACCCCAACGTACAATTCGCAAGCCATCTTGCAACTGATAGATACATTCTATCAAGCTACGTTAACAGTATGACAGCTGCAGCTTTAGCTCGAAATAGCTTTATAGTGAATGGATTTCAACGTTCACAAAGGCCACAGTCAACCCTTTCCAAGCGACAAGATTCACAGTTACACTCCAGAGCTCATGGCAGTCAAACTTTGAGTAGGTATTGATATCACAGCAGCGAGGAATTTGTGTATGTATGCAGAAAGCGCTTTATCCTGGTTACACAACTTCATGCCGACATTCGCTGCATTCCAAGCCCTCGAAACAGCCGTTCGTCAAGGGTCATGCCTTGATCTATCACCGACCCAAAAACGGGAATGACTGATAAATTTGCTGGACTTGAGAAATTGTCAAGCTTCTGGGCTCATTACCGACCTTCAACTTTGCCCCCTAAACACATCACGCCTCACTCCCACCCTCAGACCCATATATCCAAAGATTCAACCCTTCTGTCTCCCCAATCAGTGCCCTGCCCCCCAAATGCTCGCCCCTAATCACACACTCAACCGCAACCTCAAACGCCACAATAAGCAGCTTCGCAAAAGTTGTCGTCTCCGTCACCGATTCACCAGTCACGTCGATCTCTACAGCGCAATCTCCTTTAGTCCATTTATGCGGCACTTGAAACCCTGACTCCTCGCTGCGGCCGAACGAGACGGGTTTGAGTCCTGCGTCGCCGAGGGGGATGCCTTTGAGCGCTTCTTTGCAGGGGAGGTAGGTTGTGGGTAATAATTGTGGTCCTTGCGGTGGCTGTTGAGTGAAGCAGTATACGAAGCTTGTGGGTGCGGTGGTGTGCGGGTTGGGGGATGATGTTGCGAGGGAGGCGTTGAGGAGGGAGGGAATGAGAAAAGGGTGAAGCATGGCGTAGATGTGGATTGAAATCTTGCATGTCAATTTTGTTTGATGAGGCATTATGCGGGCTATGAGAGCATACTGCCGGTGCCAGTAACAATTCACCTACATGCGCTCGCGCTTGGAGTCTGTTTGTTGGTGGATCATCGGTACCGCTTTCTGATACTTGACCACGAAGACATGACCCTTCGGACTGCCTATATTGAGAAGCTAAAGAGTAGCCAGTTTGCGATGTTCATGCAGGTGATGGCCAACCTGGAGGACAACGTTTCTCCGCAACTCAATGCATTTGTAGATTGACTGAGCGGCGGAAGGAGCAGGGACGCGCTACTGGTTTGCTGAACAAAGATTGGAATAATAAATCAAACCTGGAGAAGAGGAAGCTGCACGATAAAAATTGTTGATCGACGACTATACGGTTAGCATGATTCCTGCCTAGGATCGATTCATATGGAGGAAGCGCGTATGCGGCAGATGATTCTCGAAAGCGCATCCGATCAGGACGTGTATGATGCCTGTCGATTTCATCCCCTCGCGCGAAAGGACGGACGCGCCAATGACTTGCTGAACAAAGAACGGGGAGGGTAAGATATTCTAAAACAGCGGGTACTGCATGAGATCGAGTGACCGAATATAAGAACATATGTAGAAGGCGTACGTGTCGCGGAATAAGATTCGAGACCGCATACAGCTATGCTCCCTGAGATTTTCTTGCGCGACTCAGCACTATACTAACCCATGCCGCCATCATTTCCGTCGCAAATGGGAGAACCAAATACGATTGGGTATGTGGCCATTCATGTGAATGTAATTTTCTGCTTGGTCAGATTCCTGAAAACATCATCCAAGGCCTGTCGCTTTCTCTTCCTGCTTTCGTCCATACCATCGTCAATTCGCTCAGCCTCATCTTTCTCCACTTCGGTCTCTTCTTTCGTCCTGGCCTTCCAGGCCCTAATGGTACCATCTGAATGCGCAGAATACAGCTCCACATCACCAGCTCTCCACGCAAGAGACGTCACTCTATTGGTGGTATTCCGTTGTCCTGCACTTCCACTCGTCTGACCCATAGCCGCTCCTGGAGCTTTGAGACGCTTGAGCAGCGTGCCCTCGAACAGGTCAAACATCAAGATCTCCTTCTCGTTCGGGTACAGCATAACCTGATCGCCTGGCCGCCCAATGTAGCCGGGTACAACCAGAGGTAGCAAACTCGACAGATTTGTATTTTTAATGGTTGGACCAAAGTGACACAAAGCATTCGCCCCCGAACCTACATCCCAGACCCTGACCCGTTCATCATGTCCTGCTGTCACAAGGTATTTGCCATCATCGGTCCAAACCACTCCATTGCAGGCCCCAACATGAGCCTTCCCGTTGCCTCTAGGTCGTGCACGTTTGCCCAGACCGTCTTCGCCCCCAACGCCAACCGAGTCTTCAAGGTCCATAACCCCTAGACTGCCGGCACTCCGTCGAATGTCCCAAAGCCTGACCATGCCATCTGCCCCACCGCTGGCTAGAACATACTCATCGTTCGGACTCCATGCTACTGAAAGTGTGGCGCCTTGATGGCCAATCAGCGAATGCGCGCTAGCACCTGACCTCAGATCCACCAATCGAATGACTGAATTCTGGACCGCACACGCCACGAGCAGATGATCGCCAACAAGAGAAAGCGAGTGGGAGTAGATAACGGAATCTAGATCGAATGAGGCTGAAGGCTTGAGCGTTTCTGTAGCGTAGATCTTGAGGGTATGATCGTACGAGGTAGAGAGGAAGGCTTGGGAGTCAAAGGGGTAAAAAGAGAGGTGGGTGATGCCAAACTTGTGGGACGATGACGATTTGCTAGATTTGGCAACTGGCTTGTAGGTGCAACATTTGGCGGTATTTTCTACGCTCTCCAGGTTCCAGAGGAGTATTGAGGAGTCGGCACCTCCTGATAGCATATAACGTCCCTCGAAGCGATCGATGGCGATACAGTTCACCCCTGCTCGGTGTGCCCATACTACCCTCTCTTTCTCATTTTCGATGCTCTCTCTCGAGCCGTGCTCCTGCGTCCGTCCATCAGTGTTATCGAATTTGATGCTAGGAGCCTCTTGTAGAGAAAGTAGAAGCCGAGATGTTTCTGCTCGCTGCAGCGCTTGCGGGGATAGTGTTCCAAGAGCGCGGCCGAGAAGGTTGGAAGTCATGCATCACTCCATAGTGCTTGGGTGCCCAAAACCGTGTGGTTAGTACTTTACTTGGGATTACTCTTCCCCTCTAAGAGTACAACAGCACGCGGGTCGCAAAAAAGCTGGAACGTTCAAAGCCAAGGATTATGGTACGGGTTCTAACTGTAAGTAGAATAGGAATAGCGCGCGGGAAGAAGCGAGCCACCGCCGGAGAGTGGCTCCGAGTGGAGACACGTGAGGCAGCATGTACTACCATTGCTCCTCTGTCCGGACACTTGCTTGCTGCTATTCTGGGTGTTGGTGACTTCGGAAGTACCTATCCTCTTATCTTAGTATAGATTTGGGCTCCTGATTGTGTTCACATGATCACAGATCACACCAAGTTCCCCTGTCGCTGCAACGAGACGTTACCAGGAGCTCGAGCTCTGCATTGACACTTCCAGATGTTGCGTCAATGTATAGATTGTAACGGCATTTTTAGAAGATTCCCTCTTGACAAAGTCCACCTCACCCATCTGACGAGATTTGACACGGGCCATTCGTCACTTTCTTTGATGAGAAAGGAATGATCGATTTAAAGAAATTGATGATACAGGTCTGTAGGGGAAGCTGGATGCTGTCACATTTGGTGCAGCTTAGTGAGTTCTATACTGCTTTACTTGACACCTGTGTTCTAGATCCAGAAAAAACTACCAGGACTTCATACCATGAATGTGCTGAGCCAATAGAAAAACAAGTACGCTGTTTACCATATGTTTCACCAAGGTACAAGTGACCGGAAAGCTATGGCTCTGCACCCTAAATAGAGATCCCGTGACCATAAGGATACGGCCGCTGTCAGCTAGTGCGGAGGCTTCTCCGGAAATACCGAGTTTCATTTGGCCAAGAAAGCTATATTAGCATGGGCAGAGACCCAATCACAGCTTTATCTGGAGGTGGCGTCATGCTCAAGAATCGGACATTAGAACACGATGCTCGCGAGACGTCATCGAGGAACACTTCTTCGTGTGGATAAGGACTTGCACCTTTCTATGCCCGTTTCCTTTTCTCCTCTACAGATCTCAAGCTCCTTTCAGAATGTCGTCTACATACAACGCAGCTATCAAAGAGCTCCGCCGCGACAAGAGCCAGCCTTCTTTGAAGATAGGTCCATACACTTCTCTACTCACGTTCCTTCTAACCCTTGCCTACTTCACTTACCGTATCTATGGTATCAGCAACATCAATCCATATAATGACTCTAGCCCTTCAACACTGGTCGCCTGGATGTATCTTTTCGCCGAACTGGGAATCTTCTGGCCCAAACTGCTCAACAATCTCTTCCGAGTCCTCGCCATCAAACGTGGTCCACCAGCACCCTGCCTCCGCTACGTGGGAGATCAAGGGCCTCGCATAGACATCATGATCGTCTGCTGTGGCGAGGAACTGTATACTGTGTTTAACACCGTGAAAGCAGCTTGTGCATCTCACTATCCTTCTCGCCTCCTTCGAATTTTCCTCTTGGACGATGGTGGATCACATAAGCTCGAAAGTAGCATATTACACATGAAACAGGACCAGCCAGGATTGTCGAACCTTTACTATTACGCTCGGAAGAAAGGACCCAATCACAATTATAAAGCTGGCGACCAGAATGATGGCTGCCGATATGCAGCGTCCTTGCCAGGCGGTCCGGCCGACGTTATTGCCTTCTTAGACGCAGACATGATTCCCGAACCAGATTGGCTCCGCGCTTTGCTTCCACACCTCTTGGAAAACCCCAAGATTGCTCTTGCAACCCTAACACAGGTATGTGGTTCCCATCTGCGGCCTTTGGAGTATCCTAATCCTAGTTTCAGCGCTTTTACGACATCCCATCACACGATCCACTACTCCAGGGTATGGAATTTCTCTTCGAGGTGTTATCGCCAGTGAGGGAAGCATCAGGCGCCACCTGGTGTAATGGCACAGGCTACATGATACGACAGGCTTGTCTTCGCGAGATTGGAGGAGTTCCAACAGGGGTGCTAGGGGAGGACATGTGTCTTAGCAACAGGCTGATGGGCAAAGGGTATCGATCGATCTATGTCAATGAGGGTCTGCAACATGGTCGTGTCCCCGGATCTTTCGGTGCACA
>JAABUL010007462.1_pt1 | contig 11792 bp, 3 predicted proteins | sample 5559151 | NCBI WGS metagenome assembly JAABUL01 (sample SAMN10711876, study PRJNA513368) | rock metagenome | isolation source: Antarctica rocks | place: Antarctica: Victoria Land, Pudding Butte sud | reverse complement strand
CAGACTACATCACGTGATATCTAACCCATTTTCGTTATAGTCAAGTGGACATTGACCTGGAACCGTCGCGAAAGGGTGCCAGATCACGTGATATGAAAGTTCTTTGCCCTAGGGCAAAGGGCTTCCTTAGTTCGATTACGTGATACAATTTCTTTACCTACAGGCGCAGAACTTCTTTGTCCATTGAGGAATGGGAGGAGCCCTTACGAGTGCGTCTGCTTTAATATACCATATACTTTATGAGATTTCGAGGAAGTCGCTTTATTGTTAGTAGCTTGTGAAATTAGAGCATGTGGGATGAATGAACAGGAAGAAGTTAATTGGATGATACAATCTTGTTTCCAAGCGTCCTTCATTTTCCTCGATTGAGCGTCCAGAATGTATGTCATAGACTCCATCAGCTCCATCATAAATGCTCCGAGACCACGAACGTCATGACGCTTGCTGTCCGAATTTAGCCGTCTGTTTTCGCTAGGGCAAACCTGCTCCGTTGCTGGTCCCCCCCCCTTTCCCCAGGGGGTCCGTTTCTGCCCCCCTACCCCCCTAAGTCTATTCCTGCTCCCCTCCCGGGATCCATTACTGGTTCTCCCCCCTTCCCCCCCGCCTGAAGGAGCTGGATGATTTGGTTCGAGAAAATGATTATCTTCGACAGGAAATTGTATACTACAAGTCTAGAGGAGCGATGCTTAATTACTAGGGTATCAAGCTTGATAACGTCGAGACGAAAGATCTTGTAGTACTTTAGATTAAAGACGTTCATAATTATATCTTCTAGTTTGAAAAATCTATCGAATATCGAAAAAGATACATCTATAGTACTTGATATTCTAATGCAAGATCGACAGAACATAGATATAAAATCTCGTAATTATTCTAGTTATTAAATGTTAGTCAAATTTGAAAAAATATGTAATCGTACTTGGTTGTTCTGGTGCAAGATCGGCAGAATAACAGGAAAACATATAGAAAGATAGGCAGTACCGTGGAAGCCAAAAGCCATACCAGTACCGCAGTACCGCAGAGCCAGTACCAGTGCTGAGAAAGCCAGTGCTGTAGAAGTCGGTACCGAGAAAGCCAGATACATATTATTCAGACATTCGAGATGGTCAGACGCAGGGAAAGGGATGTGCGCATTATCTGCACTCATTGGACATCTCGCTACGAGGTTGTTTCGCCGCGCAGCATTTCGCTATGTATCGTATTAACCAGTATGATATCGACCAACTGAACTTCTCCCACTTCCTCTTTTGATTAGCGCCGTAACCATGGTTTGAAAGCAAAATAACGCCCAGCTCAACTTCAGCTTAGCCGCTGCTCAGTTCGTACCGCCGTAGCTTAGGGTGATCACCCCTAAAGGTCTTGCTGCACTCCGAATCATTTCAAGTCTGCCCATTGATCCAATGCCTCACGGAGTCGCTTCCACCGTCCACCCTGCCACTCGCATAGCTGCTCCCACTCCGGAAACGTCGTCCACAAATTCGCCAGCCAGCCGCCAACAATGATGTCTGCATAGGACATGGTCTCGCCCTCAAGGAATGGACCGTTGTCATATCGATACAACTTTGCGAACTCTTCCATCTCGGCCTTGAATTCCTCAACCATCTTTAGTCGTGCTTCTCCCTCTATGACAAAATCACCCCAGCCACTGCCGTGGAACCGGCGCACGAATTCGGACTTGCTGGCTTCCGCAGTCTCTGGATTGAATGGGATCCCCTCGGAGCAGAGAATAACGTGCCGCGAGAAGAGAGCATCCACATGCGCGTTAAACACGCGGTGTATGCCAATGCTGTATGGTGGAAAGAGACGCGAACCGCTTTGCGGGTACCTCTGATCGAGGTAGACAGCGATTTCGAACGAATCGCCGACATAGGTACCCGTCGCTGCATCGTGGATCATTGGCAGCGTGTAGAAGTCGCTGTCATCGGGAAGCTTGCGCACAGGAGTGACGCCATGTGCCATGCGCGTTGCCTTGACTTCAGGCAACTCAACCCACTCCGTATGGTATGGCACAGACTTGACATTCAAGGCGTAGCTGAGGAAGCGTAGATGTCAGTACGGAATCGGCCGTCGATGAGCAATGTGGAGTTGTATACCGCGTTTTCCAGGGATTTGGAGCATAGGTTCGCTTTGGTGGCCCTGAGGCAATGTCGAAGAAACGAATTGGGTTTGATGATGTCGCCATGATTTGCTGATTTCCCACCGAATCTTGGTCGAAGCTGGAATCTGCTGAACACCCGGACGAAAAGATAGCGGCGCACTCTTCAGAACATATACGGACTAGTTTAGCAGATACGGCGTCACATTACGTTATAAAATTATGGCGAAACCAATTAGCAACGCTATAAGAGTGCACAATAGTTGATGCGCCAATCGAGTATTACGTACCCACAAATGTCAAATTAGCTTATACTTGTATTGTTACATAAATATTTTCTTTCCTAATATAATTAGTCTATCATTGCTCGCTTAGAATATTAAAAATCTAGATTTCTTATTAATCTATTTTAACTATTATTACTACTATTATTATTATTATTGTCTTAAATATATATATATATATAATTTAAAATAACTACTATTAATATTATTTATATCTATATATATATATTTGTTAATTAAAAATCGTAATAAACTAAATTAATTATTTTAAACAACTTTTGTATTATATAATAAATATTTTAAATTAAAGAATATCTTTTCGCTTCTTTATTATATTAACAATATATTTAAGAAAATAAAACTAGTTCTTATAAATTTAAAGTTATTTTAACATAAATTTGAAAGAGAAAAAACAAAAATCTCTTAAATATATACTTGCAAATAAGAAAGAATATATATAAGTTAATTAAAAGCTTAAAAGATTTTTTTTAAAAATAATAAAAATAATAATTGTTTTTGCAATAATATTATAATAGATGTTAAGATATTAAAATATATTAATATTAAATATATTTTATAGAATATAATTTAATTCTTTATTAAAAATTTAAAAGATTTAATATTTAAAATTGTTTAATTCTTCTTACTTAATATATTTGCAAAACTTATTTAATTATTTCTTAATTATCTTTGTAATTATATATTATATATATAATAAATTTTAAATTTTCTTTATAATTTTTTGTTAAATTAAAATAAAAATTTGCTTTATTAAGTTTAACAACAATTTACTTACTTATAAAATTTAAAATTTTTATAATTTATAATTATTTTAATAAAATAGATTAAATTTAGATTAATTGTTTTGTTAATATTTAATATTAAATTTTTAATTAATTTAATTTGCTAAATATTATTAGATAATTTGCTAACTAAATAAAATTAAGATTTGTATAAAATTTGTATAAAGTATTAAAGTTATATATAAAAAGTATTAATACAATTAGTTTAATTAAATTTCTAAGTTTCTAAATTTTAAATACTATTTTTTAAATATATAAATAATAGTTATTATTTTTTATTAGATTAATTGCGTCGGATCGATTAATCGAGTTCGAGTTAATTAATCGATTTAAATCTTAACAATTTAAGTTAATTTAACTCGAAAGTCTTACCGAGTTAATTTCTAAAGTCAAAATTAAATATTAACTTAAGTTAAATTAATTTCTAGAATTAAAATTAAAATTTAACTTAAAAAATCGACTCGAATTGTTAAGACTATTTAAATAATTATATTATAATTATTAATAGTTAATATATAGTTAATATTTATTTAATAATATTTAATTATTTAAATTATAATAATATATTACTACTTTTTAAAAAGAAAATAATTAAATTGTATCTATAGATTCTATAGAGTCTATAGATACAAATAATGCATTTTATTAATAAATTATATCTATAAGATCTATAGAATCTATAGATACAAATATTGTATTTTATTAATAAATTGTGTCTATAAGATCTATAGAATCTATAGATACAAATAATATATTTTATTAATATAAAAAAAATCTAAAATTAGTAATTCTTAGTATAATAATATTATTTTCGATTTCTTAGCAATTTAATTTAATTTCTAATATTGGAATTAAATATTAACTCAAGTTAAATTAAGTTAATTCTAAAATAATAGAAATTAACTTAAATTTTAAATTAATTTCTAGAACTAAAATTGTTAAATTAAATTAATTTCTAAAGTTAGAACCGAAATTTAATTTAATAATTAATCTATTTTTTATTATAGAATTTATAATTATATTATATTATATTATATTTTTTAAAAAAATAAGCAATTAAATACAAAACTTTGTTTTTATTATATTAAAAAAGAATATTTTTAGATATATAATTCGAAGTATTAATTTCTATTATAATTTTGTAGTTTAAATTATAATAATATAAAATTATATTAAAAGTTAAAATTCTTCTTAGAAATTTAGAAGTATTTTTATATTTCTTAAATTAAATAAATTAATTAAATAATTAAATAATTATCTTATTATTATTGTAGATTATAAAAGTTTGCAAATTTTAGAAAACTTTAAATATTTTAAATATAAATTAATTAACAATAATATTTATCTTAATTAAATCTAATATTACTTTTTCGATAATAATTATTAATTTTAGATACAAGACTTAAATAATATAAATCTTATATTTAATTATACTTCTTCTATAAATTTATCTTATTTAATTTTTTATAAATAAATATAATATAAACTTTGTATTTTAGTTTATTATTATTATAGATTAAAATGTTATTTATATAAACAATATAAAATTTATTTAAAAACTTTCGAAAAGTATTGTTAATATATTTTTGAAACAAAATAAATTTATTGTATTAATCGAAAAATATAATACAATACTTAAAAATTTTAAAACAAATATAAAAAATAATATAAAATTTATTTTCTTCTCGAATATAAAATTAATTAAATATAAAAAAATCTTAAATTATTCTTAATAAAAATCTTAATTCGATTAAAATAATTTAGTTTTTCGAAGATTTAAGATAAAAAATATTTGTTTTTAACTATAATAGTATTTAAATTTTTATAGTTTACGCAAAATTTAAAATTTTAATAAAAAGAAATATTGGAAGTTTTTGTTTAAAAGCAACTAATTCGAATAATTTCTTTACTAAAACTATTATCTAGATAATAATAAAATTCTAGAATTCTATTATAATAAGATTATATAAAGTAAAGATTAAAAATTAAGTATTTTCTTTTAAATAAATAATATAACTATAAAAACAATAAGAGAAAAAAATATTTATCTTTTTTTTTAAAAGTATTTAAAAGATATAATTATAATTAAATTAATATTTTTATTTTATTAATAGTATTCTAGATTTTTTGAAATAATAAAGTTTGTTAAATAAAGTTTTATTTCTCTTCAATAATATATTAAACAATAATTAGACTAACTGTCGAATCGAATTTCGATTCCAACTTTTAGAATTAACTCGATTTAACAATTTCAATATTAGGAATCGACTCGAAATTCGATTCGATTTATATTATTTTGAAATCGAATTAATTCGATTCGACTTAATTCTCGATTTTAATATTTGAAATTAAATCGAATTGTTAAGAAATCAAATATAATATTATTATATTAAGATTTTCTATTTTTGAATATACGTTATTATAATTTTGAATTTTTTGCTACAATATTAAGTAATATGCTTCGATCTAAAAGCTACTTTTGTTTATATTATTTGAAAATAGTTTACTTATATTAATTGTTGCTTATATTATTCTTTTATATTATCTTTTTGTTTTCGAATTTTTTTCTTGAATTGTTAAAGAATATTGTTATACTATATTTGTATTTTTGTTTGCAAAATATTAAATTCTTTAAAAACTTTAAATTAATTGTTATCTTTAAACAAAGAAAATTCTAGCAAATCTATTTTTTGCAATTTGCTATTTAGTAACTTATATTTTAATTAATTCGCAAGTTAATCTAATTAAGATTTTCTTATTTCTACTATTAATACTAGAAAAAGAAATCTTCGCAAAATATTTAACAAAATATTTATCAATTATTTATTGCTTGTTTTAAGAGAAAAAAATAAGTATATTAAATAGAGTACAAATACTAATACTTAATTTTAAATATAGTAGTTATAAATAATTGTTAACAACAATATTTTAAACAAAACTTAATCAAGACTTGTCAATTTATATTACATAAAAAAAATTAATATAAAAGTATAATTTTAGCTTTAAAACAAATATATTTAAATAACTTTAATTGTAGATAATATTTCAAAAATTGTATACAAGAGTTATTATAAAATTTTCAATTATTCTACTATTTACAACTATTCGAGTATATTAAATATAAAAAAATATCTTTTTTTTTAAAACAAAAACAATTTTAATTGCAAATTACAATCGATCTAGTCTTTAATTATGTAAGTTACAATTAATAATATATATAAATAATATATAACTAACAATTTATTAAAAAAAGAGTTATATTAATTTGTTGTTATTCTTTATTTAAAATAATTAAAGAAATCAACTATATAAAATTTTTATAAATTTAAATTTGTTTTTTCGAATTATCGACAATTTTAACTTTCGAAAATTGTTAAAAATACTTTGCTTAAATTTGATACTTTTAAATTGTATTAAACTATCTAAGATAATTCTCTTAAAATATAATTAAATTTGTAAGAAAATTAAAATAGATTTTAAAAATATTTAATATATTTCTATTGCTTTAAATATATAGTCTAGTTCTTAAAAAATTGTTTATCTAAAAATATTAATATATTAAATAGATATTATATTTTAATTTCGCAAATATTTTATTAAATTTATTTCTCTTAATATTAAGTATATAGATTGTTAATTAATATTAAAGCTTATAAAGATTTTAAAGTTTTTCAAAATTAAAAACAAACTTTTTGAGATTGTTACTAATAATACAAGTAACAACAATATATTTAAAAACAAACTTAAAAAAATCTTAAATTAACAAGAGTTTTAATAAAATAAATAACAAAATTTTGTATTTTATTTAATTTATATAATTAATTTTGTAATTTAAAATTTTATTTTAATTATAAAATTAAAAGCAACAAATAATATTATTATTATATAATTAAAGAATAAATAACTTTAAGATATTGCAAAAAGTACAAACTTATCTAATATAATTAAAAGGATATTTAAATTTGTAATAATATAAAGAAATAATATATATATTAATTTTATTAAATTTGCGCTCTTATAATTGCTATTAATAACTTAGTTTAATATTTATTTTAATTTAAAATCTTTTAAGAAAAAATCAATAAAAAGTTACAAAAACTAATATAAAATATTTGTATTTATTAAAACTTTATTTATTTTATACTTTGTCAAATATATTAGTTACGCAATTATATTAATTTTTAAATAAAAAAATATTTTTAAGATTTAAAAACTTAATAAGTTAAATTTAATAAAAACAAATAAAACTTAGTTTTATTTATTAACAATATATTAAATTTTTTTTACAAATATATTTTCATAGTTTTGCAAACAATTAATACAAATATTTATTTAGAATTTCGAGTATTTAATACAATATTTAATTATTTTAAATATCTAAAAAAGATAATAAAAATTAATATTTATTTTTTAAAAGATATTGTATTTAAAGTTTGCAATAAAATTTCGACAAAGTTTGCAAAATACTATTTAAGAACAAAAAAATTAAACAATATATTATATAATCTTATTAATATTTTAGATTTTATACAAAAAATTAGTCTTTATAAATTATAAAAAATAAAAAAATAAATTATTATTAATTATAAAAACAAATACAAGACAAAATTTAAAGATTATTAATATTATTACAATTTAATTGCTAATTTAAGAGTAAAAGCGCAAAGAGCAACTATTGCTAAAAAAATAATACAATATAATAATATATATAATCTTTTACTAATATTAATATAGTCTACTATAATTGTTATAAGATTCTTATTTTAATAATTTTAACAATCTTGTTTAATTTAACATAAAAATAATCGATATTTTTGTATTAATATTGTAGAAAATAAATATTTAATTTAAAAATATTAAAAAAACAATATATTAAACTTTTTAAAATTAATACAAATAACTTAAGATATACTTTTATATTTAGTATTATTAATAAATATTAAACAAACTTTTAGTTTTGTTTAAAAAATATATTAATAAAATTAATTTTAAATAAGTTTGTAAATAGTTAAGTAAATTATAATAATTAAGTATTTTAATTATACTATAAATCTAGACGCAAAAAAGATTGTTCTTAAGTTATAAAATATATATTGTAAAGAAAAAAATAACAATTAAGCAATAAATAAAGGGAAAAAAAATTATATTAAATTTTAAAATTGTTTTAGATTAGATTTATTTATAGATAAGTTAATTTTTAAAAAGAAGATATTTTTAATAATTATAAAAATTATTAGATACTATTAGTAATAATATAAAGAAATAATATATTTAATAAATTAAATTGCTAAAAGAAATCTATTAATAATAAAATCTCGAAAATTTAAATCTTAACTAATATAAAAAATAATTATAATTGTTTAAAAAGAACAATATATTATATTTGCTTAAAAAGAAAAATATAATATTGTTGTAAAATTTTTAGCTTAAAAGATTAAACTATTTTATAAAATTCTTAATAAAGAGCAAATTTTTTAGCTAAAGTATTATATACTTTGTATAAATAATCGCAAAATTCGAATCTATTATATACAAAATATTAGTTATAATTCTATTATTATAATAGTAATATAAAGAGATAATATACTTATTAAAAAAAAAGTAATTATAAATATTTTTATTGTTTTTTGTAATATTGTTAAAGCAAAGCTTTAAATACAATAGTCGATTTAATTATACTTATAATTATTGATTTTAATATAAAAAAGTTTATAAATTAGATACTAAAATATAAGTTAAAAAATAAGAAAGTTAATTAATTTTTAATATTTTTAAATTTTACAAAGAGCAACAATATTAAACTTTTACTTTTGTATATATTATTGCAAAATATTAGTATATTAATCAAAAATATATTATCTATTTGTATTATCTTAATTATATTAGTATCTTAAATACTCTTTTCTTTAATACTTTTTTTTAAGACTTTTTTTTGTTTTTATTTATTCTATTATGTTTAAATTAAGAAATTAGTCTATTGCAAAAAGATTTTAAGATTAATTAATAAACTAGCAAATTAAATATATTAATTTTAGACAAAATATTTTGTATTATTTGTATATATTATCTATCTACTTTATGCAAGCTATCGAAAAAAATAATAAATTTAACAATATTAAAAAGAAATTTATATAAATATAAAAAAAAGATATTAAGTTCGAAACAAAATTTAAAGAATTTATAATAAAATAAGCAATTATTTTAATAATTTTAACTAGTATAGACGCGTTAAAAAATTGTATAAAAAGAGAGAGTTAAATTAGTAATTAACAATAAAAATATATAATATAAACAACAAAACAATTAACAAATATAAATTTATATAATATATTAACAAAATCAAATATATATTAATATAAAAAAATAATAATTTTATATTAATAAAAATTTAAAGTAAGTATTAGTAAATAAATATTAATTCTAATTCTAATATATATATTTCTTACTTTGTTTTAATAAAATTATTTGTTAATATATTATTTACAATTCTATTAATTTTTTCAAATCTTTTATTCCTTAAATTCTATTGTATTTTACTAGATATTGTAGAAAATTTCTAAGTTGCTATATAACTATATTATTTCTATATATTACTTATAAAATAAACTAAGTATACGCACAAATAATAGAAGTATTATTAATTAATTTAAAACGTATTGCAAGTTGCAATTACATATAAAAATAAAATAATAAAAATAAAAATTGTATTAAAAATAATACAATAATTGCAAAACTATCTTAATTCGATTTAAGAAATTATATAAAACAATTATTTAAAAATAAGTCTCTATATTGAATTGTAAATATATATAAAAAAATATTAAAAATAAAATTAATAAATATCGAATAAATTAAGATTTTTATAATAATATATTTAGATAATATAATAAAGTATATAATATTAACAATTTTATAGCAAAATATTTTAAGAATAAATTTAAATAAAAAACAAAAAAAATTTGCAATTAAAAAAACAAATTAATTTAAAATTATTAAAAAGATACAAAAATTATTTAAAAATACAAATATAACAATAAAATTATTTTTTAAAAAAATATATATTATTTAAATATATTATTTGTACTTTATATCTAAACTAAACAATATTATAGTTAAATATTAATAATAAACTTAATATTAATAAAAGTTTTTTAATCTATATAAAATCAATTATAAAAATTATTTAATAACAAATTATTTATTATAATAACTTAAATAATTTAAAAAGAACTAATAATAATAATTTTATAAAATTGTTTAATATCTTTGTTAAAGAATTTGCAATTTTAAATAATACAAAAAAGAAAAATATTTTAAATTTTATTATTTTTAAAATAAAGAATTTCGATAATATAATTAAAGAAAATAATTATAAATAAAAAACTTAATACAAGATTTAAAATAATATAAAAAAACTAAATTATAACTACTATCTAGCAACAAATAATAAAAATAACAATAAAAACAATAAAAGCAAAAATAATAAAGATAATAGCAATAAAAATAATAAAAATAACAACAACAAAAATAATAACAAAATAAAAAATAATTTAAATTAGATTATTTAGAATAATAGTAAAACAAACAAAATTATTAAAATTTTAAATTAATAATTTTATATATATAGTCTAGAGAGTCTACTATTACAAAAACAATTATAATATATTATTCTAATATATTACTATATTATATACTCTATTTTGTTATTCTTTTGTATTATAAAATTGTAATTAAAATAAATATTAGAATTGCAACTTATATATAACTTTATTTAATTTTACTTAATTTAAAAACTTTAATTTTTAATAATATACTAAAAGTATATATTTAATACTTTAATAATTTTACTATTATTTAAGTATTATTTCTTTATATATAAATAGATAGAATAGACTTAAATATTAAATCTTAATAATTTAATAATTAAAGTAAATATAAGTATTAATAATTGTTGTCAAATTTAAGAATATATTGCAATATTAATATTAAGCTAGTTATAAATAGTATTAATTTATTTAATATTTATATTATATTAAAAGTTCGAATCTCTTTTAAAATATAATTAAATTAATTTTTTAAATTTTAACTTTAAATAGCTCTTATATATTATTTTAATATATTATTAGATAATTTACTATTAAGAAATTATAGAACAAAATATAGCTTTCTAGTTTCTACTATTTATTTTAGAATTTCTTTATACTAATACTAAGTCTTAACAATTTAAGTTGATTTTTCGAGTTAATTTTCGATTTTAAGTTTGCAACTTAATTCGAATTGTCGATTTTAATATTAGAAATCGAATCGACAATTTAATTTTAATTTTTGAAATTGATTTGACTCGATTTAAGTCGAGTACTTGATTCGAACTCGACAACTCGACCCGACGCAATCAGTCTAACAATAATCTCGATTATAAGTATTAATCTTAATATTTCTATTAAATAGCAAGATTTTCGAGAAGTTTATTAAATTGGAAATTTAAACAAAATCTAATTTTAATTTAGACAAATTGTCGACTAGATTCAAAAAAAATCTTGGGTTGTAGAGGTCTTGCGCTCTTGGTAGGGGGTTACTTGTGGTACATGGTTGACGGTGGCGGGGGAGGGT
>JAABUL010007461.1_pt1 | contig 11792 bp, 14 predicted proteins | sample 5559151 | NCBI WGS metagenome assembly JAABUL01 (sample SAMN10711876, study PRJNA513368) | rock metagenome | isolation source: Antarctica rocks | place: Antarctica: Victoria Land, Pudding Butte sud | reverse complement strand
CGCGCAGACGATGCGTAGGACACCGCCGACCGCGCCGAGCACGGCGCTGAGATCGTCGCGCGCGCGGGCAGAGGTGGGGGCGACCAAGGCCGTGGCCCTCGAGAGGAATGCGTCGATGACGACGAGCAGGCGCCGCGCCGCCACGCCCAGGATAACGCCGGCCTAGCCGGCGATCGTGCCGTCGCCCATCTTGCCCCGCGCCTCCAGCAGGTCGCCCCGATCCGGTCAATTGACCGCCAGGCGCGTGCGCGCTCGATCGCCGTGACCTGGCGCGCCCAACCATCGTCGCCGCCGGACGTACCAGGTCCCATGACATCCACGGTCTCAAGCGCCCTCGTCGCCGCCATCACGAGGGCTGTGCTGGCTACGTAGCTCATCCGAGGCAAATGACGCCTTGGATGAGCCACGTAGTCAGCACACGGCATCATGCCATGCGGCGTCGCGACCGCTCGTACCGTGAGGTCGTCCTGCGCGGGGACGACCTCACGGTACGAGCGGTCGCGCGCTGGACGCCTCGGTGGCGTCGATGCCAAAGCCCTCGAACGTGCGCAGGTAGGACCACGCGCCGTCCGCGCCGAAGAGCAGGTCGGTGAAACGCCGACACCCCGGTTGCACGTCGCGACCGGTTGGACCGACGACGCCAAGGGGCGTCGTGCGCCCGTGCATGTAGGCGGCGAAGACCAGCGGAGCGAGGCCACCGGTGTGGTCGATGTGCGTGTGCGTCAGGAGGATCGTATCGAGGGCGGCGAGGTCAAGGTCGGCCTGGCCAGCACGGACGAACGCGCCGCCCCCGGCGTCGAGCAGGAGGCGCGGCTGTCCATCGAGCCAGACGACATAGCATGATGAGGCGCGGCGCGGCGTGAGGAACGGGCGGCCACTGCCGAGCACCGTGAGGCCAAGCCGCCCATCCGGAGCGTGGATTGGTCGATACCCATGTGTATCCATAGATATGAGGGGTAGCGCGTGCAAGATCCGCGCCTCATGCTTTCCGGCGTCATCGCGGCGTTGTAACCCTCTCCCGTAGTAACAGGGTGGAGGCGCTTGTTGGTCGTGCACGGCCGGCGGTTGCCCCGCAATACGCCGCTTGTGGCCGTCGCCCACCGACCCGTTCTGGAGGATAGATCATGCATCATCGTTTCGCGCGCCTGCTCCCGCTCCCGGTTCTCGCCCTCACCGCCACGCTCCTCGTCCCCGCAGCCGCCGTGCCGGCCCACGCCGCGCGCGCGGCGGCCGCGCCCCCCGTCCGCGTCACTGTCTTCGCCCCCGGCCCCGGCGACGTCGCCGGGGTCGCCGGTAAGGGCTTCGTCGTCGACCTCGCCCTGGACGCCGCGCCCGGCCACAGCATGGACCTCGTCGGCAGCCCCCGCTTCATCGCGCCGACCAGCCCCCTCTTCAAGCCCGGCCCCAACCCCGCCGTCCCCGGCCTCGTCGTTACCCTCTCCACCAACAAAAAACACACTAACCTGGCTAATCTCTTCCAGCTCACCGGCGTCGCGCAGGTCAACAGAGCCAAAGAGATCTGGACGACCTGGTTGGCCGGCAAGGCCCTCTTCGGGACAGACGTCGATAGTACGCTCACCGTCTACGTGGTCAAAGGGCTTGCGCCCACCGTCGTGCGCGCTACGGCGGGCAACGCGCTGCTCTCCAACATCGTCACCGTCCACTTCCACATTGCCGGTCCCATGAGTCAATAACGTCCCGTATCGGGACAATCAAGAAGGAGACCATTCGTATGTTCGTACCTATCCGTATCCGTCACACCGGCGGCCTTGCCGCCCTCGGCCTCGCCGCCGCTCTGCTCGCCCCGGCCCTCGCCCATGCCGGCGGTCCGCCACAAGCCGCCACCACCTTCCAGGAGGCCCTGATCGGCCCCGGAGGAGGCAGCGTCAGTGGCTTCGGCCTGACCGCCACTTTCGCCCCAGGCGCCGTCTCCAGCCCCAAGCTGATCATCCTGGGTAACTGGCCCAATGGCCTCGACGTGCCGCCCCCCAACGAAGAGACCGCGGTCAAGACGTTCGGCCTCCAGCAGTGCAACGCCGATGGGACCACCTGCACCAGCGTCTTCGGCAATTTCCCCAACGCGCCCGCGGGGAGCGAGAAGATCCACGGGCAGGACACGCCCTACACCGCGTTCCAGCCCGGCGTCGCCTTTGGGAGCGCCACCCACAAGTTGGTGACCATCAGCATCCACACCGGCGGCTCTAAGGTCTACATCTACAACGCCACCTTTCAGGACACGGCGCGGGCGTACCCCAAGCTGCTGCCGAGCGCCAGTAGCAACGGGACGCTGACGTTCCAGACATTCCAGCCGATCGTCTGGGTCGTCACGGCGCCCGCCGACACGCCGTAGCAGGTGTCGTCGACCGTGGGGCGGTGGTGTGTCCACGCGATCGTCCCGTGGTCACCAACGGCCGGCTGGAGTGGTCACTGGACGCGTGCCTCCAACCTCATCACCGCTCCCTTATCATAGGGGGACAGGAGGGGCCGATCAGCCTCTCCGCCGTTCCCCTACAAGGAGGATGGGTAGAGGAGAACTCTATGCTGGAATGGGCGGCGCGCCTGCGGCGACGTGATACCTCCGCGACGGTGGATCGTGAAACGACCGTCTCCGCGGCGTACCGCGCGAACCTGGAACCGATCTACCGCTTCATTTACCATAAAGTAGGCAACCGGGAGACGGCGGAGGACTTGACGGGAGAGGTATTCGCCAAAGCGGTGCATGGCCTGCACGACGGACGCGCGCCGCAGGCCGTGCAGGCGTGGCTCTATGCGACGGCCCGCACCACCATCGTCGACTATTGGCGCGCCCGTGGCGGCGAGACGGTGGACATCGCGGAAGTGGAGGACATGCTGTTCGTCGCGGAGACGGAGACGGTCCTATGGGCGCCGTGTCCGGCGCGGACCGAGCGACGGGTCGATCGCCTGCTGGCCGCTCTGCCGGAGCGCGAGCGCCGGGTGCTGGAGTTGCGCTTCCTGCGCGGCTATACGCTCATCGAGACCGCGCGGGAACTTGGGATGAGCGAGGGCAACGTGAAAGTAGTGCAGCACCGGGCGCTCAAGCGGGCCGCGACCCTGGAAGGACACGACGATGGACGAGGATAGGGCGCGCGCGGAGCAGCAGGCGGCCGAGGACCTGGAGGCGTACGTGGGCGCCCTGCTGGCCGACCGTGCCCCCGACCTGCCGCCGGGACTGGGGCGCGCGGAGATCCTGGCCCGTGTCCTGGCCGGGGAGCTGGCCGGGGAGCGCCTGGGGGCCGACCGGCTGCCGGCCGACGTGCGGGCGCGCCTGGAGGCGCGTCTGGACGAGGCGCGCGCGCGCCCGTTCCCGGACGTGCGGGAACCGCTCCGCCTGACGCGACGGCGCGGGCTCACGGCGCTGGCCGGCGTGGCCGCGGGCGTGTTGGTGGGCGTGGCGCTGGATCGGGAGCTCCCCGGCCTGAGCCATTCGGGCCTGCCGTCCCTGGTCGGGCCGAACGGGCGCTGGTATGACGTGGCCGACGCCGCGGGCGTGCCACCGGGCGCCGCGCGCCGCTTCAGCGCGGGCGGCGTCGACGGCTACCTCCTCAACGAGGGTGGCCGCGTGTACGCGCTCTCGGCCATCTGCACGCACATGGGCTGCCACATCGACTGGCACGCCGCGCACGAGCGCTTCGGGTGCCTCTGCCATGGAGCCGCCTTCAGCCGGCACGGCCATGTCGTGGCCGGTATTCCCCCCGCCCCCTTGCCCGCGATCGCGGTCCGCGTCCATAGTGGCCGCATCTATGCCTGGGGCACTCAGGCCGCGACGTGGGGATAGGGCAAATCGTCGTCGCCGGCCGCGGCGGTGGCCTGCTCATGCCCCTTTCCTAATCACGGACAGGCCGTGACGCGGGGTGGCTGCTGCGCCGCCCCGCGTGATAGATCGAGCGGGAGGATCATTGCCCCCTCGGTGATGCGCCCCATGGGATCGCGCGTCCACGTATTGTTCGCGACGCGCGTCCGGCCGTGCCATACTCGTAATGAGGGCACCGTTTGGCGTGACAGACAAAGGAGAGAGCGGTGACGGCGCTTGCTGTGGTGTAGGATTCCAGGTGAGTTGCGCCGTTGTCCATGAAAGCTGCGCGGATTGTCCCACGACCCCTGCGCCGATCCGACACGGCGTGCTCCTTAGGGGCCTCGTCGGGTCCTCCCACGCCTGTGTCCCCCTCGCCAACCCGCCCCACCTATATCCCCATCCGTGTGGATCGGCGCAGGGTTCGTGGGATTTTCTGCAGGATCGGCGCAGGGTTTGTGGGACAATCCGCGCATCTCGCGCGGAACAGCGCCCCTCTTCACACCTGCAGCTGGCGCATTTCACCTGGAATCCTACACCCATACTGATAAGATCCCACGCTCGCTGGGCCGTTACCCACATTCGATGGGCCAAAAATCCCACGCCCGGTGGGCCATCCGACGCCACGCGCCCCGCCCCCGCCACCGCGCGGCGCGCTCAGGGTTACAACGCCCTCAGACAAGCGCCACGGAGTAGACTGGCGCGCCGGCGTCGCGCGGATTGGCCCACGTACTGTGGGATCAAAAGGGGGATTGGCCCACGTCCTGTGGGATTTTCCGCCCACGGAGCGTGGGATACCTCCCTGCTTTAGGCGTGAGCCCCGCCCATCTAATGTGGGGACTTACACCCGCTAGGCCCCACAGGGTAGACGAAGCCCATGACGCCCCCCACCCGCCCGCCAGCGGCCGCCACAGCGCCCCAGGGACCCCCACACGCCAGGACGCGCGCCACGGCGCCGCCCATGATATGAGGGGGGGAGAGATTGCACGGACAGAGCATCGGGTGTAGCATGAGCGCATCAGGTAGGTGATGGACGGACGCGGAACCAGCACGGAGGGGACGGAGTATGGAGGGAGACGAGCGCCACCACGAGGAGCAGGGGACGGCGCGTGACCAAGAACGGCTCCTGCTGCTCGCGCGCTTGCACCACGCGGGGCCGGTGGAGTCTCTGATCACGCAGCTCGTGCGGGACAGCAGGGGAACAAGCGTCGCGCTGATGCCGGGCATCGAGTACGCCCTGAGCGCGGCGGCCGGTGCGGCGGCCACGGCGGGCGAGGGCGTCCAGGCGTGGCAGGCAGCCGGCAAGCGGCCTGGGTCGTGGATGATGCGACGAAAGATGCTGCTATGCCACGCCGCCTAGCCATACGCCTGGCGTTGGCGCTGCTGGGGCTCGTGGTGGCGCTCGTGGCCGGCCTCGCCGTGCTCATCGCCGCGACATCCGCGCCCGTGCTCCCACCGCCGCCATTGCCCACGGCCACGGCGCAACCTGGCCCGCAAACGACATCGATCGTGTCCGCGCTCGCGCTGCCCACGGCCACGGCGCTGCCCACGGCGACTCCGCAGCCGGGGCCACTGGCTCAACCCGGCATCAGGAGCGGGTTGGGAGCCGATCCCAACGGCGCCGTGCGCGCGCTCATCGGCGCCGATCCGGCGAGCGACATCGCCGCCGTCGACACGGTGTACCGCGACCGCGCTCATCCGCGCGCCACTAATCCCCCGTGAGATCCCGGCGGTCAATGGGCGCTACAGGTAGACCCCGAGAACGTGGTTGGCTATCCATACAGTCGCGCGCCCAGCGCGGGCGACTGGGTCCGCGCCGCGGCGGTCATGGATACGGTGACCTCGCTATGTCCCGCGCCGATTGTCTTGTCGTGGTACGCCCACGATCCGGCGCGTCCGTCCTCGGACCGCTGGGCGGCCCTGCTGCCCTCCGCACTCGCCGCCTCTATCGACAGCCCGACGCTACAGTCCTACGCCCTCGCGCACGCGCGGCAACTGTAGGCGGGAGGCGACCGTTCGCCGCGTGACGTACGTTGTCTCACGGCCAGCGCATCTTATTGAGATGCGCTGGCCCTGGTGTAAGATCCCACAGTTCCTGCGCGCTGTCCCATAGTTCCTGCGCCGGAAATCCCGGAGTTCCCGCGCCCTCCTGCAGCTGCCCCTCCCGCGCGCGTGACAAGCGCCGTCTGCACGGAACCCGGCGCGCGGATCGGCGCACCTTCTGTGGGATTTTGTGCAGGATGGCGCAGGTACAGTGGAACAATCCGCTCACTATCTGTGGTATTCCAGTGCCGCCCACGCCTGGGATCGGCTCACTATCTGTGGGATCTTACAGCACGGGTCCGCGCCCAGGTGCAGTGGAGCTGGGATGATGGGCGCTGGCACCTGCGCATCCTGCGTCCACGCGCCGGCGCGTCCGGCGCGTCGCGCGCGACCCACTGGGCCGCGCTGCTCATTGCCGCCCTTGTTCCACTACCACAACCCGTCCAATTACCCCTGCCTTTTGCCCGTTTGCACAAAACTTAGGCAGCTAGAGTTGCCGTGCCGGCACTCATCGCCGCGCTATCCGATCCTGTAGGTCGTGTCCGCCCGAGCGCAGGATTGGCCCTGTTCAAGATTAGGGCCGACGCGCGAGCGGTGCCGATGCTCGTCATGGGGTTAAAGGATGAGGATCGCGACGTGCGCTTCTGGAGCGCACGCGCTCTCGTGAGCGTCACGCCGAGCCCGCTACAAGCGCTGGGCGCCTTAATGGAGTCGCTCCGCGAGGAAAACCAAGGGGGCGTCCTCGATTCAGTCCGCTGGGCGTTACAAGTCATCGGGCCTGCGTCAGTCCCGCCGCTGGCCGCGCTACTAACGGACGCGCAACCACGTCTACGGGCACGCGCAGTGGCCGCGCTCTCTGGCGGTAGTGCGGCACGTGCGCGACAGGCGATTCCACTGCTGCTTGCTGCTCTACACGATCCGGAGGCCCGCGTCCGGCAATTCGCAGCGCAGTCACTCGGTATCATCGGCCAAGCACATCAAGGCAAGGCCGCGGATCTCGGCGACGCATGGTCGGACGTCCCACGCGCGTTGGGCCAGCGCCTGACCGATACGGACAACCGCGTGAGCGAAAGAGCGGCGTGGGCACTTATGTGGCTTGGCTCCGATGCACGGCTAGCAGCTGACGAACTCAGGGCAGTGCCGCAGGATGGTGATAAGCGCACCCAGCAGTGGGCGGCCAAAGCTCTCGAGCATATCGCGGAACAACGCATCGATTGAGCAAGCGGACTGTGAGTCACCGAGAAAGTTGAGCCCGTTACTATCAAGCTACTTTGCCCCTGGTGACAGCTTCGCTCTTTCCACCCCATATTGCGATGTGCTACTGGCCTGTCGTCAAACAAGTGTTTTCCGACACGGCTGGATCAGCCACACGCAGGACGATATCGTCCACTCCAGAGCACTCGACGTTCTACGTGAGCGTGACAGAATTTTCGGCGGTTTAGGCTTACACCCCCATGTAGCATCTCGTCAGGATATTAGCGACAGGCCTACGCCGCTCTCTACAACACCTACTTCCGCCACCAGTCGCCCGACTACGTCCCCGGCGGGTTCGTGGCCGTCACGCTGCCGGCGGCCACGCGCGGGGCGGACGACAAGCTACCCGTCGATTAATAGATGGGCCAGCCGTAGCTCTGCGCGAGCGTCCGCAGCGGACCCCACTCCTCGCTGCTGACTGCGGTCTGCACCGGGCACGGCGCACCGAATGGACCGGGCGGGACAAGGAATTGAGGCGCTGCTGTGTTCGGGGCTGTGAAGTTCAGCACGCTGGCGAGGTTGTTCGCGGTAGCGTCGCGTACGGTCAGCGGGCTCAAGCCCCAGCGCCACTCGATCATCTTGAGCACGGACGTGTGGTCGAATAGCGTATGCGACACGCTCCCTCGCCGTGACCACGGTGAGATCAGCAGGCTGGGGACGCGGAAACCGCGTAATCCATCCTTGTTCCCCGCGGCTTGGTCGGCCGGCGGTATTGGCGCGGCCGTCGGCGCCACATGGTCGTAGAATCCGCCCCACTCGTCATAGTTGATGATCAGGGCCGTATGCGGCCAGTTCGGGCTCGTGGTCACGGCATGGTAGATCGTGTTGAGGAATGCCTCGCCGTTGCGGATATCGGCGTGCGGATGGTCGTCGCCGGACGTTCCGCTGCTCTCGTCCAGGAAACGCGGATCCACGTAGGAGACCTGTGGAAGTGTGCCGCCCGCGCAGTCGGCCAGGAAGGCGCCGAATGGCTGGCTGATCGGTAGATATTTGGCCCCCCACAAGGCCAGGAACGGGATGTCACCATAGTAGTAGCGCCCGGTCAGGCCGGCCGCGGCAAGCCGGTCCCAGATGGTCGGCAGGGTCGATGTCGTCGACGAATTGTGGATGCGATCCGTCTGCGCGGCGTGCTGATAGAAGCGGTTCGGATAGGTCTCGGCCAGGATCGCGGCGAAGTACTGGTCGAAGGCCTGCCAGCGTGGCGCCGCCTGGCCAACGAAGGCCAGGTCTTTCTGCGTGTAGTAGCCGATCGAGTAGATGTCGTTGCTCGTATCCTTGAGCCACCCATCGCAGGCGCCGTTGTCGTACTCGATCCGGCCGCCCTCATAGGAGTGGTCGGGGTCGGGATGCCCACAGCCCTGATAGTCGGGCGCCAAGGGGTAGGTGGCGTGCATGACGCCCGCCGGGTCGGGGTAGCGCAACCCCGTCTGCTTCCCGTTGGCATGCGGTAACCAGCCGAGGAAGTGGTCGAAGGAGCGGTTCTCCATCATCACCACGACGATGTGCTCGATCCCCGATGTAGCGGGATTGGGGAGCGGCGTCGCCGCCGCCGCGGCCACACCGCCCACGAGCTTGTCTACGCTGCCAAGGGCCAGCGCCCCGGCGATCCCGGCCGCGCCGGCCAGGACGCGCCGGCGCGAGACCGGGGTGAGCACTTGGTCTAGCGTGCGTGCTCCATCACGAGTCAAACGATCGTCGGTCATAGTATGTGTTCTCCTCAAGCCTAATTGGTGCTGTTCGGCGCGGTCTAGTATCGCCCCAGCTTATTGCGCGAAGACGTCGGTCATAGCGTGTTCGGTCGTGGCCCCCGCGTTATTGAGGTGCGTGGCTATCCCGAAGGCGTCCTCGACGGTGCGCAGCAGCGAGGGGTGGTCGTATGGGGTGGCGTTCTGTGTCCCTGGTTTGATTGTCGGCGAGATCGCCAGGAGGCCGACCAAGCCGCCGAAGCCGGGAGAGCCGCCGACGTCGGCCCCGCAACACCCGCTGGTGTCCGTGTTTGCTGCTTCGTCAGTCGTGATGACCAGCAGACCGTTGTGGGTCTTGATGTATGAGAGGATCGGAGGGACGCTGGCCTGGAGCCAGGCGTCGGCGGTGACGAGGCCGCCGGGCTGGCCGTTGGCGCAGGTCGGGACATCGTGCCCGTCGTGACAGGTGTTGGGGACGATATAGGCGTAGTTGGGCACGGTATTGTGCGCGAAGTCGGACGTGAGCGCGGTGTAGGGGACCACGTGGGCCTGGCAACGCGCGCCGTTGTTGACGATCGGCGCGTAGTAGATAAAGGGGTTATGCCGATCGGCATAGTTGTACCCAGGGCCGGCGGTGCTGTTGCCCTGATACGGGTCGCTGACGTCGGTCGCGGTGGCGTGCGTGCAGGGGGCTGGCATGTCCTCCATGTAGCCCTTCCAGCTACGGCCGACGGCCTCGAGTTGATCCGCGATGCTGATCCCGCCGCCGACCGCACTGTCGGCCTGGACGCAGGAGAACCAGTTGATACAGTCGGCCATCGTGTCCGGGTTGGGAGCCTGTCCACTCGTCATCGATATATAGTTGTCGTTGCTGGCGTGCCCAGCGGCGTAGTACCGTGTCAGGAGTTGACCTGAGGACCGCAAGGAGTTGAGGTACCGGGCGGGGCTGCCCGGTCCCCATGTCGCGGCATACCCCTCGTTCTCCAAGACGATTGTAAAGACGTGTGACAGGCGGGGAATACCCTCCAGCGTCGGGGTCGCTTTGGCGTGTGCCGGGGCGGAGACCAGCAGGACCGCCGCGGTCGCGAGCATGGCCATGATGGAACCGGCCCGGATCCGCATCCGGTGCGCTGTGGATGGTGCGCTAGCATAACGGTCGTGGTGTCGCGTCACAGGATCTCCTCCTTAGTCGTCGCGTGTTGTATTGCGCCGGTGGTCGGGTACCATAGATTGACAGCGCGAGCAGCGCCGTCGCGACCATCGTCGCTCTTTATACCCTGTATCGTGGCGGTAGATCTCCCGATGTACCGGTATATCGAAGGCAAGGGTTGTACCCGTAAACCCCCTATTCCGTTAAGGGCGTGTTAAATCTTGGTTAACGATCCCTCCCGTACGTCGTGTTGGCTGTACTCATCGGAGCGAGGGGGTTACGTGAGGTATCATGTCGGGTGTCCGCACCGCCGTGAGAGCGTTGCGCCGAACGACCACCGGCACGGCGACCTGCGTTGATGCTATTGGGCGGTAGTCGGCGTGCGTCCGGACGGAGAGACGGAGAGACGGAGGGGCGGAGAGCGGGATGGAGAGGGTGAGCATGGCAGATGATCCGTTCGACGACGTGTCGTTAACCGAGTTGCGCCGGCGCCACGACATCGCGGTCGTCGCCGACGAGAACCACGCGCCGCTGACGCTGCCCGGCGCGACCCACACGCCCGTCGTCTCCTTGGGCGAACAAGCCGCCTCGCAGGGCGAGGCCTCCTGGAGGAGGCGGTCGCGCGCATGGCCACGGTCATGCGCGGCCCGCGCGCGGAGCGCGGGCCATCCCCCACGACACCAGATCGGCCCCAGGAGGCGCCATTGGTGAGCGCGGAAAAGGAGGCGCGGCCGTGACCACCAGCTACGTCCACGGCTATCACCCGCGGGAGAACGAGCGCCTGCAGGATCAGGCCGGCACGCTCGTCGACCTCCTGCATGCCGACATCGCCTACCCGGCCGGGAGTACGGTGCTGGAGGCCGGGTGCGGCGTCGGCGCCCAGACGGTCACCCTGGCTCGCCGGAGCCCGAGCGCGCGGTTCACGTCGGTCGATGTCTGGGTCGCGAGTAGTAGCGGAACAGAAAATGCGTCTAAGCAGCCAGGTCTGGAGTGGTACGAGCGATTGACGACGGCCCGTCACCCGACTGCGCCATTGGTCCGCTGAACACGCCGGAGCCTAGGGATTGTCTGAGGACACGCGGAGGACCTGAGTCGGTGGGCTAGTGGGAATGCCAGCCGAGGCCACAAGGGCTTTCCCGACATCGACGAGGATCCACCGGCACTTGACTGCTGTGCCATCGGCCCACTCCTCGCGATCAATTAGCCGCTCCCCTTGGCTCTTGAAGAAGGCGGCCGCAATCTCGGCGCAGGCCTCCGGCGTCGAACCGTCGTCTCGGTCAAACCAGTCTGGATCGGTTGGGTCGAGTTCGCCAACGAGCTGTCCGGTGGGATCATTACCGCCCCAGACATGCGCACGCGCACCATCGAAGTCAACCCGCAGAGTCCGCAGCACGATGTCGTGGACCTTGTCGCTGACGTCCACACTGGTCACCAGTTGTGGGTGATCGACCCAGACGTCGACGTGAGGCGGGCCGGTCAGCGCGCGCAGCCGCGCGATGAACCGCCGCTCAAGATTGCTACGACCATCAGATTCTACGCAGGAATCACTCATGGCCCTGAACCTGCGGATTCCCTCAAGCCTCTCTCCTCTGTGTGTCCCTGTCTGGAGTATGCGCCTGGCCTCATGATCGCCGGGTCCGCTGGCGGCGCCAGGCGCGCACTTCAGCATCAGCCACGCTATCGGACTGCTCCGCGTAGCGCAGGGTCGTTTGGATGTTCTTGTGCCCTAGTGGGTCACGCCGCAATTGATGCGGGATATGGAACCGTCGCCCCTGACCCGGCAAGGCGGCGGGCGCGGGCACGGACACGGCGCTCGTGCCGCTTGCCGCCCCAAGTGAAGGGCGTCGGG
>JAABUL010007459.1_pt1 | contig 11795 bp, 2 predicted proteins | sample 5559151 | NCBI WGS metagenome assembly JAABUL01 (sample SAMN10711876, study PRJNA513368) | rock metagenome | isolation source: Antarctica rocks | place: Antarctica: Victoria Land, Pudding Butte sud | reverse complement strand
AAAAAATCTTTGCAACAAAAATAATAATACTTATGCAACAATTAATAATCTAGAAACTTTCTAAAAACTAAAAAAGTAATATAGATTTGCTAGCTTAAGAATCTTACTTTCAAATTAATTTCTCAACTTATATATAATCTTCTTTTTAAAAAAATATAACAGATTTGTCTCGAAAGTAGTATTGTATAAATATAACTTTCGATCTTAATATTTGCACAATTTAATCGAGTACTACAAAGTTTCTTTTAGCATAAAGAAATATATATTAAAAAGTTATTCTTAAAGTGTTAATATCTAAATACAAGTTAACAATAAAAAAAGAGAGAAAAACGCAATTGCAATTAACACAAAAAAGACAATTGTTACTTAAGCATATATATTTTGTTTCTAAAAAAAGAAGAAAAGCTACAATTTTACAATAACTATTATACAATATTAAGCTCTTCTAATCTACGTTTCTATCTTTGTATCTAGAAACAAAACTATTAATATCGCTATTATATCGATAATTGTTTGTATTGTATTTCTTATTTAAGTTTAATACGCATTCTATCTCGAATCTCTAAACAACTAAAGAGTAACAATAAAAAATACAATAGACTATTTCGACGCGTAAACAATCTTCTCGATATTAAATGTTAATTTATTTTTGTTGTATTTTGGTAATAAAGTGTTACTAGACGCATTAGCAAAGAAAATTATATTAATTGTCGCATAATTGACTAGAGACTTCGTTTTCTGCATCTATATATTGCTATAATTAATTCGCTAAACAATATCAATTTTAAGTTGTATTGCTTAAAATAAATTTAATTGAAATTTCTAGCTTAATTTATAACAAGATCGAAAATAGTTTTATTAGATACTATAATCAAACATATTTGCTAAACATTTTTAAAAGATAATTGCAAGTCTTAGATTCGAGATTGAAGTCTCAATAAACTAAAGACTCTAGTATAACAAAGAACTTATTGCAAAAAATTACAATTAAATTAATAAATTGCAATTACAATAATTTTAATATATTTCTCTTGTTTGTTATCTTGTCTTAAACTAATTTGTCAAGACTTATCGAATATCTAATCTTATTGTCTCAAATTATACAAATAATTAAGTTTTAGAATTTCGAACTGCTTTGTATTAGCTTTCTTAAATATCTAGTATTTTAACAAAAGCACAACTTTTGATCTTTTCTAAATCTACGTTTTTAAAGATTTTTTATAATTTTTACTTGTCTTAAATCTAGTAATTTTGACTGCTACAATATATTGTTTTTCTAAATAACAATAGCAATACTAATAGATCTTAGATTCTTTGTCGATTATGTTAATTCTTAAGAAATTAATACTATAAACTACTCAAGAGCATTTATAGTTAATTGAGAGAGCACTATAATAACAAAACTACAATATATTATTAATTAAAAGACGCTTAAAGTTTAGTTAATCTTAAATTAAGAATTTGTACAACAAATTTCGACTAGCAATCTCTAGCTATTATATAACAAAGTTCTAATATCGCGAACAAAAGCAACAACAATCAAAAATATCGCAAAATCTTATTAAATTAATGTGTTTGTACTAATTGATTTTTGACAAAATTATAATTTATATTTATAAGACTCTTGCAAATATAGAATACGCTAGATTTAAGCAATTATTAAAATTATAAACGCAACACAAACAATATAAAGAAGATAAACTATTTTTGTCGACATATATTAAACAAAGATTTATCTATAATTCTAAATTTAGTCTTCGATATAGTAGACGTTGCGAACAATAAAGTTGCTTGCAATAGAGTTACTAGCTTCAAGCTATTCGAGATTTTCTAATTATAATTGATAAATTGATGCTTAAGTCTTTCTTAAGAACTTATTTTCTAATAAATTATTAAACAAATATTTTGTTTCTTAATTATAGCTTTAATTATATTTGCAACAATACTTGCGTTAATTTCAATCAAATTTACGATCTATATAGCTCGCATTATAGATCTTGTTTTTTTAATCTTTTGTAGTATCTTTATTAATTACTATATATGCTCTATTATATACGCAACATCTTAGTTGCTCAAAATTTACTTTATAATTTGTGTTAAAAGACTCTAGTTTTAAGATCTCTATCAAATAATAATCGATACAAATTATCAAATAATCTTAAGTGTTAATATTTTTCGAGATCTATATTCTATATCTTTTCGATTTATATATTACAAAGAAGATATCTTTCGCTTAACAAAGCAATCTTAATAGCAATTAACAATTATTAAATTTGAGATATTTTACTCAATTATTATTGTAAAAAGTTTGCGAGATTTTTTAATTATATCTTAAATAATTTTGTTGCAATTTAACAAATATTTTGTAAAGCTTAATATTGCTATCGAAGTTTTTATATATTACAACAATTATATTTGCGATATATTAAAAGTCGACGTCTTTGTATATCGAAAAAATTATTATTTACAATTGTTATAACTTCTATTTAACAAGATATAAAGAAACATTTGTAAAATACACAAATGTCGAAATAATTTATTTATCGAAGAACAAGTATTGCAAAGACGCATTAACAATTATTTAAGTACTACAATATTTAATATTGTCAATTTAATATATATAGATTTTTTACTATTTAACGAATTTCAATATCTTCAATTCTTGATTAAAGTTATTTGTAACTATTTTAATATTAATAAATTAATTATATATTACAAAAAGCAACAAAACTTTTAAAATCTAGATATTAAAATTCGATTTGCAATAGTCTATTTTTCGTTCTTAAAATCAAATAATCTCGAATTTATTAATTAAGCACATTAATTAATTTCGAAGTCAATAATCTTTTTCGATTATACAATAGACTGTTTACAAATAACTGTAAACTTCTTTTACAACTCGCAAAATCTATTGCAAAATATAAAAAATAAATTAAGTAGATCTAGTTTCAAATTCTTGCATTAAAATAACTTAAAACACATAATTAAAACTTAATAACTATAAAAAGTAGACTGACCGTTCGGTTCCAACAGTTGGAACCGAATTGCATGAATTATGAAAATACTAACTATATTAGGTTAAAACTTGGCCTAATTAGGTATAACTTTCGGGTCGGGTTATAGATTTCGGGGAAAACCCGACCCGAACGGTTAGTCTAATAAAAAGATTTGCAACAACTCTTCGAATATCCAAAAATATCTTTAATCTTAAAAAACAACAAAACAATTAATAAGATACAAAATATATAGCATTTTCGAAGTCTTTGTGCAAATTTAAATTTGTCTTCTATTGCAATACAATTGTTATTAATTTATATAAATTTATATTTCAAGAATGCTTATTTTACTTTTCTAGATCTTAAAATTTAAAGCAAAACAAATAGCAAATCTTATTTTGCAAATTATTAATTACAAATTTGCTCTTAGTATGTTCTCTTTTGTATTGTTTAGTTTTTCGCTTTATTATATTGCTTCTTAAAATTATATAGTTCTAGCATCGCTAAACAACATATATACTTAGTATATATCTTTATAATTGAGCTTAAACTAATTGCTCTTAAATCGTAAATTTTGTTAAACACAAATTCAAAAACTTTGTAATTCTAATATTATATATTCAATTAATTTTAACAATATTATTAAGAACTAAATAAAAATGCTACATTACAATTAAGACTTTCTAATATACTTAACAAACAAAAACAATTATAGTTATACAAATTTTACTTCTAATTAATTAACAAGCTACTATATTGCTAATATCTTTTATTAAACAAAAACTCTACAATATTAAAAAATCTATCTATCTTTTTTAGTATTATCTTAATATTCTGCTTTCTAAACTATTGTTGCGTCTTGCAATAAAAGATGTCGAAAAAACAATATTAACTAAGATCAAAACAAAGATTGCGTATTGTTCAAAGTTTAAAATTAAGCGAAAATTGTTTTACAAATTTGATGCGCTAGAGTTTACATTGATTTTAAATTTTTTATAGTTTGCTTATAATACTTGTCTTGTTAATTCTTGTAATTCTTTAACTTTGTTTAAATCTCAATTTATTCTTTTATTACTTCTTTGAGTTTGTTTCGCAACTACTAGACTTTCAAAAATACTCTAATTTGTTTTTTAACAATTCAATATATTAGCGAAGACTAGATTTAATTAATTATAAAAGTAATCAAAATTTTCGCTTTAAATCTAATTCGATTTTCTTATTTTAAATTCAAATACAAAGTCTACTCTCTTGTTTAACAAATCGAAATTTAATTTTTATAACTAATCGAAGCTCTTTGCGATCAAACACTATTTTGTCTCTAAGCTATATAACAAGTCAAATTGTTTAAAAAGTTTGTTCTTAATCGATCTAATTACAATTAATTACATTAACGTATTCTATAATCGATATAAAAACTATAGAAAAGAGATAACAATTGTCAAAAAATTTGTCTTAAAATTTTGACATTCGATTAAGAACTTTGTTAACTATTAATATTAATTAATAATAAAATCTAGATTGTCAAAAACATTAAGACTTACTATTGCTTTTTTTGTTATCTCGCGAAGCAAATAAAACAATAGAGATTATCTTTAATTGTTTATTCGATAGCACACAAATATAGATTAAAAATCTCGCGAAAAAAAAATCTAAATTTAGAAAATTATACTGTCTCTTTTATCGAAAAGTCTATCTCTAGAATTATATAAAAAGTACTTATTAAAACAAACTAACTATATTCTATTTATACTAAATCTCTTTGTCTAAGTCTTGTTTAAAAATATAGATGCTAAATCTTTCTTTCTATATATTTTTTACAAATGCACAATTTTATTTGCAATACAATAAAACTTCTTTTAACAAATCTTTTCAAATTGTATTATCAAGTATACAATACGTAATCTAAAATTTCTAGATTCTTACAAAATTTAAACAATTAATAGATATTAAACGCAAAAGAAAATCGAACTAAAACAAATATTATATTAAATCGAAAAACTATTAATACTTCTTTATTCTATATATTTTAACTTATATCTTTAAAGACTAAACTCTTCGAAGTTATGTTTATATTTATAAATATACTATCTTATCTTAATTTAACAACAAAGTGCTACTTAATTCAAATTGTTGTTATAGATTTAAATACAATCTAAACATTAAAATAAAAGAACAAAAAACTATTAATTGTAAACTAGTTTATATAACTTTCTAAATAATTTGCTAATCTAAGATTTCTTTCTTAATAAAAAGCAAACTGTAACGTTTATACTTTGTTGCTTATACAATATATTTTTATTAATCAATCTATACTTACTACTATTATTTATTCGATATTATTATAGAGATTGCGCTATTACTTTTCTTAAACGCTAGAATTTAAAGCAACATCTAGCTAGAATATATTAATTCTATTATTGTTTTATTATAACGTTTATTAATATCTACGCTTTGTCTACTTATAATATTTAGACTAATTTAGTTAGTCCAATATATATTTCGCGAGAATTATAGCTTCTCTTTACAAATTTAAAACGCATTAAAAATAGCAATTTTAAATCGACATAATAGTTTCGAATCTATAAATGTCGAGATAACAAATTATATTTACAAATTAAACAAAAATTTCAACAAAGAAGAGACTTAAGATATATTTGATGCTATCGATGCAAATAATGTTAGTAATTTACTAAAATAAATTAAGAGAGAAGCTAATTATTAGACAAAAATAAACTAGCAATCTTTCTTTATTATTTACAACAAACGTTTGCAAGTTGTCTATTATTCTCTTTAATTGCATTGATTAGACTTGTTGTATATATCTTGTATCTATATATAAAGTCAAGCTGTCGAAAAAATATAACTATTAACAACAACAAGATCTTGACTACTTAGTTTTAACGCAACATAAAGAATGTATTCGACAATGCGCACGTCAATCTACTTACACAATAAGAAGAAATTAAAGTTAGTTATAAAGACATTTGCATTCTTTGTCCCAAGAATTGGCAATTCTTAAAATCTTTTAATTTTCGATATTTCGAAGACGTATCTATGTTACCATCGCGACGCTCGAATCGCCTAATATTTTAGTACAACAATTATATCACGACCTTCTTGCGAGCGTTGGCGTGGTTTGGAGATCAAACTTGGTCCAGAAATGGTATTGAGCTCGCCAATTTCCTCAGCTGCGGACCGTACAAACCCATGGATGCCTCCCATTTGTGTCATCACGATCATGGTACTCGCACCCAATCGTCTCGTTATATTCCCTGGAAGCTAAGGCGTGGCAGTTTCTGGGGTAGTGTACGTGTAGCTATTCAAATGGTATGTGTACAAGTAGGGGTGGGCATGTATTCTCAGCATTATTATACCTTATAGCTAATTTTAGAACAGTGATGCTGTTTAGAATGTAAAGCGTTGATCTCCAAGTTTGATTGTCACTGGTAAGCATTTTCGTTGTCGTTATTAGTATCGTCATCAATCATCATGCATCGTCGTTGTCGTTGTCGCCGTCGTCGAATACATAGCCTCATCGTCATCATTCCACTCATGAATCTAAGCCGTTTTCAAGCACTTGCTCATCAGAGTTGGACATAATCCGGGCTCTTCTCCTGTAGTCGAGGCCAAGCGACCTGAACAAGACAGGCACGCCACGCCGCCAAGCTAGAAGTATTCTTAGCGAGGCCGTCCACATCTCAGACATTCTTGTTCGCAAATCAACAGCCATCGACCTGATCCCCTCATACCACGAGTATAGAAGGACCAACAACGTGGATCCGAGAGCTGCTAGCTGATCCAGATCGGTAAATCTGCTTGAAGACGATGGGAATAATGTATACGGAGGGTAGTAGAACGACAGGGCTATTTGGAAGATGCTGAAGGTTGCCAGCAGCTGTGTGGATCTCCATCCGGAAGCATCACATCGCCAATCTGCGTGAATCAATATTCCGACCATGGGTAAGATCACCAAAAACTCAAAAGTCTTCTGTTTCGTCCAGAGCCCGTCCAAGTATTGAGGCTCACCCTCATTTGAGGCGACCCCAATTGGGAAGAATAACATGTAGAACAGAAAGCAAGTCACACGATGGATCTTCCTGAATGGTCTTGGTTGTTGATGGGAGATGATGACCATGGCCACTTTTGTCGTTGACTCGAGGACGAAAATTCCAGCTTGGGCTTGAGAGTAATTGCCCCTATGTTTTGACGCCAAAATCAACTGAATTGAGACATCAACGAAGGCGATTCCTGGATATGCTATTGAAGCTAAGACGTCTCCGCCTAGCCTCCTTTTGGGAGGCCGACAGACAGGTAGTAGTGAAGCTTGAGGCCTCAGATGATTAATGCCAGCTGTGATCGCGGTAACCAGCCAAGCTGAATAGGCACCTGGACCGTAGAACCCCGAGACACTAGACTCCTCTGCTACGTAATAGATCTCGGTTGTTGCACGCGTGCCGTAAATTTGACTCCAGAAAGCTATATAAGCAATTAATCTAACTTGCCCGACGTATAACACGACTATCAATGCCAGATAGGCGGTCCAATTACGAGAATTCCTTGGACGAAACTGAAGCTGACGCAGATATTGAATGATCCGGCCCACTAATCTGGAGGTAGCAGTGAATATCTTCTGTGCTGCATGTCTAGGGTGCGTGACAGCAAAGTAGCAAAGACATGAAGCTTTCCAACAGAGATAGAAAAACATGACAACCCAGAAGAGCAGTATAAGGATTTTAATAGTTGTGGCAAACCACATAATGGATTATAGATTAGGAAGCCAAGCTAGAAAGACTTTGGTAATAGGGAAGAGTAGCGCAGAAAATATTTGAGCTGATATCACTCTACTTCTTCGAAGCCAACTACATGCTACTCGGCAATAGAGGAATCTCATCGCATCATTTTCCGCCAAGGAGAAGCAGAGACTGGAGAGATGTTGTCGTTGCGGGTGCCTCGCAGCCACGTCATAGAAAAAAAACTTTGCAATGAGGGGACCCCTAAGCGAGCCCCTATAAGAACCCTAAGCTGGCCTCCCACAACCACCCTATTCTTTTAACTCTACTACCTCCTAGCGCCTCCCTAAGCCTACCAAAATGCCTCGAGAGACCCGGAATAACGTCTACAATACCCCCTAAAAGTCTAAAGTCTAGGAAGCCCATAAATTCCTAACGGCCAAAGGTATACCCTATAACGAACGCGAGATATTCGACTTCTTCGGGGTAAAACAGCGCTCGAGATACGATATAATTCAGGATAAGGCCTATTCACGTACCTGGAGTAACTAGGAAGGTAACGAGATACAGAGTCGTAAGCCTAAGCTTTCAGGGGCTGATATAGCCGAAATAGACTACCTTTTAGAAGAGACGGGCCTCGGTATAGAAGTAAAGGCTATACCCTGGGAGGTTATTACATAGACCCTAGATCTAGATATTACGGCGTGTATACTTCGGTAGACGATGAAGGCGACTATATAGTATAGTAAGTACTTATCAGCCCTGAAAGAGTATATACTAGAGCGTACTGGGACATACCGAGTAGCCTAGGCTAGGAATACGAAAAAAAAAACTTATTAATAAAATTTTAATAAAATTTATTAAATTTTTGTTAATAAGATTTACATATCTTAATATATTTATACACAAAGATAATTGCATTTTTATTAATCTTAACAATATTAAATTTGAAATCGAAATTATAAATTATAATAAATTAAATTAATTATTAATTATTAATTAAGATAAAGATAATAAATTAACATGCGTAAGAACTTCTGAATCGTAGAGCAAAGAAGATCTTAAGACGTCAAAAATTGCAAGGGTTTTTACATCGTAAGAGAAGTAATGCTCTGGGATGCAGCAAAATCCTACAGTAAGCAAGACCCTACGATAAGCAAGACTCTACAATAAGCAAGACCCTACAATAAGCAAAATCCTAAGACAAGAAATGCTGTAGGATAAAGATAGCTCTTAGGGACTTCTTTATCCTACGTAGACTGATCGTTCGGGTCGGTTTTTCCCCGAAATCTATAACCCGACCCGAAAGTTATATCTAATTAGACCAAGTTTTAACCTAATATAGTTAGTATTTTTATAATTTATGCAATTCGGTTCCAACTGTTGGAACCGAACGGTCAGTCTAATCCTACGGCTGCGATTCTCTTACGGTATCTGCGAGTCTACTTATCTCAAGTCTATAAAGTCTTGCTTATTGTAAGATCTTATTTACTGTAGGATTTTGCTTATCGCAGGATTCTGCTGAATCTCGGGGCATTGCTTTTCGTAGAAGCTTGCTTATTATAGGATTTTGCTTATCGCAGAGCTGAATTCCGAGATTCAGAAGTTCTTACAACACTAGCTAAAGTAGCTTTTATATTGCTGATTCAGTACTATTAGTCTTCAAATAGCGTAGATAGACAGTTTTAATAAATTTCTATATATAGAGAAGTTATGCAATCTCAATTATAGTTTATTTTATTTATAATTATTCTTTATTACTTCTATAATCGCCTTTATTTAGTGCAACGCAGATATATAACTTTTTTAATATCTGATTCTTTTATTTCTTCTAAGCTCGATAACAAGACTAACAATTTCGATTTTTCTTTTAAATATATATAAATCTATTTATGCAAGCTTTCTTAATATTCTAAGTATAGTAAATCCTAGTATTTATAAAGCAACTTTCTTGTTTATTTGTAGAAGCAATACAATCGAGATAGAATAATAGTATATTATTGATTTTTCGAGTATACAACAACTGATTTATCTGTTTTTAAGACAAAAGATTATATACTTCTTCTCTTGTTCTCTATAAATTCTTAGATAAAGATAAAATTAATAACAATAATAATCGAAGTCTTAATAATACTTATAATCAGATTACTTTTCTAATTTCTTTTATTTGTTTCGACAACAATCTTTGCAAGATTTCTTCAGCTAATACTTACAATAATAAGAACAAGTTTGTTATATTTGTTAACTTTAAACACAAACTTAAAAATCTATATCTAAGAGAGCAACTCAACTCTATCAATTCTAGTCTTTAAATAGACAATATTAGACTTTATTAAACTAGATCTTTTGTTCTGTTTCTATATATATACTTAAAAGATCACTCTTTTTTATCTAAAGAAGAACTTCGCTAACTTAAAAAAAACATAATCTTGCTTTCTATATATCTACTCTTCTACAAGATTAATAGAATTTCTTGTTAGTTAATCTTTATTATTTTAAGATCTATCGAAGACAAAAAGCAATCGAACTTATATTAGTAAAAAGAAAACGCAAGATTAAAAGTTAATTGTTCTTTTATATTAGTTTTTATTAACACTCTTTCTGTTAATCGATTACAAATTTCTTTTTTTTCAGTATTATCTTTCTCTCAGAAGCGAAATACAATCTTTGAAATCTTCTTTGCTAATTTCAATACTAACAGATAGCTTCTACTTAGATATTTTATTCTTTGTTAAAAGATTAAAGATTCTATATTCGATCTTTTTCTTTATATACTAATATTCTTTCTTTGATATACAATATACAAATTTGCGAGTTAAGTAACAACGTTATCAAAAATATCAAATCTTAACACTTAATCAATCTAAGAAAAGAGAACAGAAAAGTATAAAGAAATAAAAACAATTAACAAATCTATAACAGTTACAAATATTATAAATATTCGAGATTTCTTTCTTAAGTTAGACAGTAAAGAATTGAACTTAAATAAGATTTTGTATACTAATTAATGCGCAAGTTCGAATTGTTATAGATATATATAATAACTCTAGAAGAATTTAGAATTCTCTTTTACTTTACTACTATTATTTATTGCTTCTTAAGTAGTCTTAGAACTAGATATTTAGTATTAAATAAAAAGAAAAATCTATAAATTGTAAGAAATATAGAAAAGAGACAAACAAGAACAAACAATAAATATAATATATATTAAAATACGCAAAGATTTTTGCGAAAATTTAAAGAAAAAGATTGTACTTAATATAAATTAAGAAGAAACTAGACTGGTAATTCTAACGTTCTTTCAACACGATTCAACTTATTATCGGAGTTGTTTTCTATACTTTCAAGTATGAATTTATCAAACTTGTATAGGTATGGATCACTCGAGTATAAATCTGTATATACAGAAGCCAGTATTGTTTTTAGGATATCTACTTTATCACATGTAGTACCGAAACAATCATGAACAGAAAAGAATTGTATTGCTTCATAGGGGCTAAATGAACTGGCAAATTGTTCATATAATAAACTTAAAGAACTTCCATCCAATAAATGAATCAGATAACTAGTGCAGACAAAAACTTCTAATTATTAACTACAATTGTTGCTTGCAGTAACATATATATTCTTAACTATATTTATAATAATAAGTTTCTAAGTTTCTTATTTGTTATAGTTATATTTATGTTGTTAGAATTCTTTTATTTTTTGTTAAGCTTTCAATTAGACTAATTGTTAAATTGGATTTCAATTTCAACTTTTAGAATCAATCCAATCCGTCAGTTTCAACCCTAGGAATCGATTCGAAACCTAAGTCGATTCCTAATATTTTAAACACAAATTAATACAACTCGACTCGATTTTCGATTTTAATATTAGGAATCGAATCAAATTGTTAAGAAATCGAAAATTATATTATTTTGTTAAGAATTTCTATTTTTGGATTTGAATTTTCAATTTTTCAAATAAATTCTATAGATATTGTTTAATTATTAATTTATTGTAGAGAACACAAATACATTACTATAATATATTATCTATATCTATAAGTATTATAGATATTATTTAA
>JAABUL010007456.1_pt1 | contig 11800 bp, 10 predicted proteins | sample 5559151 | NCBI WGS metagenome assembly JAABUL01 (sample SAMN10711876, study PRJNA513368) | rock metagenome | isolation source: Antarctica rocks | place: Antarctica: Victoria Land, Pudding Butte sud | reverse complement strand
CAGAAAGGCGCCCATTTCATCGAGCTGTGCAGCCAGCGAGGCATCCCGCTGCTCTTCCTGCAGAACATCACCGGCTTCATGGTCGGGCGGAAATACGAGGCCGGCGGCATCGCCAAGGACGGCGCCAAGATGGTCACCGCGGTCGCCACCGCCCCGGTGCCGAAATTCACCATCATCATCGGCGGCAGCTTCGGCGCCGGCAATTACGGCATGTGCGGCCGGGCCTTCGCGCCGCGCTTCCTGTGGATGTGGCCCAATGCCCGCATCTCGGTGATGGGCGGCACCCAGGCGGCCAGCGTGCTGGCGCAGGTCAAGCGCGACGGCATCGAGGGGCGCGGCGGCGCCTGGTCGGCCGAGGAGGAGGCCTCCTTCAAGGCACCGATCGAGGCGCAATACGAGGAGCAGGGCAACCCGTACTATGCCTCCGCCCGGCTCTGGGACGACGGCGTGATCGCCCCGGCCGACACCCGCCTGACCCTGGCGCTGGCGCTCTCGGCCAGCATGAACGCCCCCGTCGGACCCTGGTCCGAACAACGGTCCGAACCCTGGTCAGAACGCGGCCGGTTCGGCGTGTTCCGGATGTGACGCGATGTTCCAGAAAATCCTGATCGCCAACCGCGGCGAGATCGCCTGCCGCATCATCCGCACCGCGCGGCGCATGGGTGTCGCCACCGTCGCCGTCTATTCCGAGGCCGACGCCGGCGCGATGCACGTGGCGCTGGCAGACGAAGCCTATCCGATCGGGCCGGCGGCTTCGCGCGAGAGCTATCTCAGCGCCGACCGCATCCTCGCCGCGGCGCGCGCGAGCGGGGCCGAGGCGGTGCATCCCGGCTACGGCTTCCTGTCGGAGAACGCCGAGTTCGCCGCCGCCTGCGCCGTGGCGGGCCTCGTGTTCATCGGCCCGCCGCCCGCTTCGATCCGCGCCATGGGCAGCAAATCCGCCGCCAAGGCGCTGATGCAGCAGGCCGCGGTGCCGCTGGTCCCCGGCTACCACGGCGCCGATCAGACCCCGGCGTTGCTCGAGCGCGAGGCCGCGTCGATCGGCTATCCCGTCCTGATTAAGGCCAGCGCCGGCGGCGGCGGCAAGGGCATGCGCGTGGTCGAGCAGGCGTCGGGCTTCGCCGAGGCCCTCGCGCTGGCCCAGGGCGAGGCGCGCGCCTCGTTCGGCGACGACCGCATGCTCATCGAGCGCTACCTGACCCGGCCGCGGCACATCGAGATCCAGGTCTTCGCCGACCGCCACGGCCAGGTCGTCCACCTGTTCGAGCGCGACTGCTCGATCCAGCGCCGGCACCAGAAAGTGGTCGAGGAAGCCCCCGCCCCCGGCATGACCGCCGAGCGCCGCGCCGAGATGGGCCGCGCCGCCTGCGACGCCGCCCGCGCCATCGGCTACGAGGGCGCGGGCACGGTCGAGTTCATCGTCGAAAACGAAGAATTCTTCTTCATGGAGATGAACACCCGCCTGCAGGTCGAGCACCCGGTCACCGAGGCGATCACCGGCCAGGACCTCGTCGAGTGGCAGCTCCGCGTGGCCTGCGGCGAGCCGCTGCCCCGCACCCAAGAGCAGCTTGGCATCGATGGGCACGCGATCGAGGTCCGTATCTACGCCGAGGACCCGGCCCGCGACTATCGCCCCAGCACCGGCCGGCTGATCCATCTGCGCCAGCCCGGCGCCGGCGCGCGCATCGACAGCGGCGTGCGCGAGGGCGACGCGATCACCGTGCATTACGACCCGATGATCGCCAAGCTGATCGTGCACGGCGCGACGCGGGACGAGGCGGTGCTGAAGCTGCGGGCCGCGCTGGCCGGGTTCGAGGTCGGCGGTGTGCAGACCAACCTCGACCTGCTACGCGGGATCGCCGCCAGCCCGGACTTCGCCGCGGCCGACCTCGACACCGGCTTCCTCGGCCGCCATCCCGCCCTGCTCGAACGTCCCGGCACGCCGCCGATGCCGGCGCTCGCCGCCGCGGCCGCCCACGCGATGCAGATCCGGGAAGCCGAGGCCGGCGCAGGCGCTTCGGGCCGGGGCGACCCGCACAGCCCCTGGGCCGCCGCCAGCGCGTGGAGATTGAACGGCGAAGGCTACCAGGACCTGCAGTTCCGTGCCGGCGAAGCCGAGTTGCGGGTGCGTGTGCTCCCACGCCCGGACGGGACGCTCAGCCTCGAAACCGAAGGGCACCGCGCGGACATACGCCTGGATGGCGAAGCGCTGACACTGGACGGCGTGCGGAGCCGGGTCGCGGTCTCCGTCGTAGGGTCGCTGTTCTGGGTGTTCGTGGCCGGTGCGGCCTGGACCCTGACGCTGGAGGACCCGCTCGCTCCGCCGGAGGGCGCGAGTGCGGCGGACGAGAGACTGCTGGCACCCATGCCGGGCCGGATCGTCAGCGTGCATACCGAAGCTGGCGCCCATGTCGCCAAGGGTGACGTGTTGGTGGTGCTGGAGGCGATGAAAGTGCAGATGCGGCTCGCCGCACCACGGGACGGGGTCGTCGATCAGGTGCTCGCCGACCCCGGCGCACTCGTCGACGACGGGGTCGAGTTGGTGACGTTCACGTCCGCCGCTTAACGGCGGTGTTCGTCTAGCGTGGTTGATGCACGCCGGATCCCGCGTCGGACGCTCCTGGCTTCACGCTCGTCCGCGTGCCGCCTTGCTGCCCCTGTCGCTCGGCCGTGACCGGGCTCCCCGGATGCTGCAACGAGTCGGCCTGGTGCGGCGTCGCGGTGGTCATGCCCCCAGTGCCGAGCGTTGCCGGCTGCCCGGAGGCCGGGCCGGACGTCACGCCTGTTTGTGCCTGTGCCGAGCCGAAGCTGAGCAGAACAGCCGTGACCGAGAGAAGCATCTTCGTATGCATCATGGTTCCTCCACTGCGGCTCTTGCTGGCCGCGTGGAGTCGAACGCTGCCGATCGCGGCCCGTTGCGCGTCAACTTCCGCGCGTGAGATCGAAATCTTTGTGGAACAGCGCGTGACTGCTGTCCTCGACGTCGACATGGACGGGTCCGTCGCCGTTGATGCGCAGGCCGAAGGTGATCACCGGGTCTTCGCTCATGGAGATGTCGGACTCGACCTCCATCACCTTTTCGCCGCCATAGGTGACCTTGATGTCCTGGATGTAGCGCGGCGGGATGTAGAGGTGAGACAGCTGGTCCATCTGCATCCCGTTATTGTTGGGATGACTGATCATGAGGTTGGCGGTGACGGTGTGGCCTGGGGTGAGCACGGGCTCGCCCTCGAGGCGCAGGCGCATCTGGCCCAGCCGCGACATCGCCACCTCCGGGTCCTTGCTCGACGGCGCCGAGCAGCCGCCGGCGGCCTTGACGTAGCGGGCGGCGGAGAACAGGCGGCCATCCTCGGTCTCGGCGACGGCATGGATCTGCGTGTATTGGTCGACGCGCACGCGGGTCTTGAGGCTGTGCGGGTCGGCGGCCGGGCCGAAGTGGAAGGCGCCGACCAGCGGCGATGGATTGCCGTCGACCATCAGCCAGATCGCCTTGATCCGGCCGGACATGGCGGCGCCGCTGCCCGGCAGGGTGACCGAGACCGGCACGGTCGCCGCGTCCTGCGCCCGCGCCGGGGCGTCGAGCACGATGACGCCGCTGCCTTCGACCACGGGACGGGCCCCGAACACCGCCTGCTTCAGGTCCGCCCAGCGCGCGGCTTGCGCCGCCTCGTTCTCCTCGGCCCATGCGGGCGCCACCAGACCCAGGACCAGAACCGCCGCCAACGCTGCACGCATGGAGTTTCTCCCGGTTATTCCCACTCGAGCTCTTTGAACGCCGCCGTGACGTTGCGCCCGTTGTAGTCGTCGAACAGCGCCCATTGCCCGCGTTCGGCAAGGCCGACGGTCGCGACCGCCTGCTCGATGCTGCCGCCGCGGGCGATGATGGCGCGAACCTGGGTGGCGATCAGCGTCAGATAACGCTCCTCCGCGTCGAGCGCCGCCGGCCAGTCGACCGCGACCGGGCCGTGACCCGGCACGGCGCGGCTTGCCTTGACCGTGCGCAGCGTCCGCAACGCCGCCAGCCAGCCAGCCAGGCTGCCGTCGAGCGCGGGCACGCGGCCCACGAACAGCAGGTCGCCGGTCCACAGCGTGCCGGTGTTGACGTCGAAGGCGGTCAGGTCGTTGTCGGTGTGCGCGGTCTTGTAGGCGCGCAGCTCGAGCGGGCGGGCGCCGAGGTCGATGGTCAGCGTGTCGTGCACGAGCAGGTCGGGCTTGGCGTAGTCGCCGGCCTCCTCGAGGCCGAGCACGTCGGCGAGCCGGTTGCGGTAGAACTCGCCGCGGCTGACCAACATCGGCAGCATGCGCGCGTGGGCGACGATGCGCGGGTGGTCGTCCTCGAAGGCGACGGCGCCGAAGGCGTGGTCCGGATGCAGGTGGGTGATCACCAAATGGCTGATCGGCAAGGGGGTCGTGGCGCGGATTTGGGCGCGCAACGCAAGCCCATCGGCCAGGCTGCCGCCGGGATCGATCACGGCGACCGAACGCTCGCCGACGATGAAGCCGATATTGGCGATGCCGTCCTGATTGGCGACCGTGGCCTCCTCGTCGACGCCATGTCGCACATGGATCCCCGGCGCCACCTCCTGCATCGCACTAGCGACCGACGGCACGAGCGCCGCGGCGGAAGCGAGCTGCAGGAGGCGGCGGCGGTTCATGCGATGGCTGCGGCGCCGATGCGGCGATAGACGAAGTCAGGCCCCTCCCCGCCGGCCTCGGCGACGGCCTCGGCCATGACGCCATGGTCGGGCGAGAGGGCGCAGGCCGGGTCGGTGGCCGCGGCGTCGCCAAGCAGGGCGAAGGCCTGGCAGCGGCAGCCCCCCCAATCGATCTCGCGCCGGTCGCAGGAGGCGCAGGGCTCGGGCATCCAGCCGGTGCCGCGGAACCGGGCGAAGCAGGGGTCCTCGCGCCAGATGGCGGCCAGGCTCGTCGTAGTTACAAAAGGAAAGTGAAGTCCGGGCAGCGTCTCGGCGGCGTGACACGGCAAGGCATGGCCGGAGGGCGTGATGTTCATGATCCGCCGCCCCCACCCGCCCATGCACGCCTTCGGCCGCGCGGCGTAATAATCGGGCACGACGTAGTCGATGGTGATGCGGCCGTGCAGGGCGGCGCGCGCCCGCTCGACCTCGGCGTTGGCGGCCTCGAGCTGTGCCCGGGTCGGCATCAGGGCGGCGCGGTTGACGAGGCCCCAGCCGTAGTACTGCACGTGGGCGATCTCGATCCGGCTGGCGCCGATCTGCTCGCCGAGGGCCAGCATGTCGGGCAGACGCTCGAGGTTCTGCCTGTGCACCACGAAATTGGCGGTCAGCGGCAGCCCGGCCGCCCGCACCAGGGCCGCGACCTCGATCTTGCGCCGGTGCCCGCCGCGGTAGCCGCCGATGCGGTCGGCCGAGGCGTGCTCGGAGTCCTGGAAACTGAGCTGCAGGTGGTCGAGCCCCGCCTCGGTGAGCCGCGCCAGCCCGGCGGCGTCGAGCGTGACGCCAGAGGTGATCAGGTTGGAGTAGAGGCCGTTCTGCGCGGCGCGCGCGACCAGCTCGACCAGGTCGCGCCTGGCGCAGGGCTCGCCGCCGGAGAAATGCACCTGCAGCACGCCCAGCGCGGCCGCCTCGTCCAGCACGCGCAGCCAGGTGGCGGGGTCGAGCTCGGCCGAGGCCCGCTCGAGCTCGAGCGGGTTGGCGCAGTAGGGGCAGGCGAGCGGGCAGCGATGGGTCAGCTCGGCCAGCAGGGCCAGCGGCGGATCAGGCGTGTGGGCCGTCACAGGTGGATCGCTCCCTTCCCGACCAGGTCCTGCAGCATGGCGTCCACGTCGGTGGCGATGTCTGCGGCCGGTGCGTTGTATTTCGTTGCCAGCGCGTCGACGATGTCGGCCACCGAGCGCGCGCCGTCCACCAATTTCAGCACTTCCGCGGCATGTTCGTCCAGCATGAACAGCCGCTCCGGCGCCAAGACGACCCAGGCGTCGCGCACCTCGTCGTGACGCAGGCGGAAGCCGCGGTTGAAGGCGGGGATGCTCAAGTCGGGGACGCTCATGCCGGCACGAAGGCGCCGGGCGGCACCCAGCCGGGCTCGACATAGGCGAAGTGCAGCGCGTCGAGCTGGGCCCAGAGGATATCGCATTTGTAGCGCAGCGCACCCAGCACCTGCTCCTGCTCGGCCCGCGTCTGGGCGTGCCGGTCGACGTAGTCGAGGGCGAAGTCGACATCCTTGGGCGCCTGTGTCAGGCGCGGGGTGAAGTAGGAAAGCGTCTCCTGGCTGATCCAGTCGTAGTTGGCGAGCATGCCGGAGACGCGCTCGGCGATGATGTTCGGCGAGAACATCTCCGTCAGTGACGAGGCGACGGCTTCGAGGATCGAGCGCTCGCGGACGAAGGCCACGTAGGCGTCGACGGCGAAGCGGGTCGCCGGGAGCAGGCCTCTGGTGCTCTCGACGTACTCGCGGTCGAGGCCGACGCCGGTGGCCAGCGTCAGCCAGCGAGCGACGCCGCCTTCGCCGGGTCCGTTGCCGTCGTGGTCGATCAGGCGCGAGCGCCAGTCGCGGCGGAGCTCGGCGGTGGGCAGGCGGGCCAGCACCGTGGCGTCCTTGGCCGGGATGCGCGACTGGTAGTAGTAGCGATTGAGCGCCCAGGCCTGGATCTGGCCGCGGTTCAGCTTGCCGTCGCGCATCAGGCGGTGGAACGGATGCTGGTCGTGGTAGCGCTCGGCGCCGATGTCGCGCAGCGCCTGGCGCAGCTCCGGCGAAGACAGTTTGCGATCACTCAAAGGCTCAGTTCCAGTCCGTCATAGGCGACCTCCCAGCCTTGCGCCTCGACCTCGGCCCGTTCGGGCGAGTCGTCGAGCAGGATGGGGTTCGAGTTGTTGATATGGATCAGGATGCGGCGGCGCACATCGAGTCCGGCGAACGCCGCCAGTGTGCCCGCCGGACCGGAGACGCTCATATGGCCCATGCGGGCGCCGGTCTTCGGGCCGAGCCCGGCGGCGACCATCTCGTCGTCGGCCCATAGCGTGCCGTCGAACAGGACCAGGGCGGCCCCGCGCAGGCGATCCGCCAGCTCCGGCGTCATGGCCGCGCAGCCGGGGATGAAGAATAGGGTCGAGCGCCCGTCGGAGATGGCGGCGCCGACGGTCTGGTCGTTGCTCTCGATGGCCGGGGCGTCGTCCTGCTCGAGATAGAGCGGCACCTTTCCAGGCACGGCGAACAGCGTGACGGTCAGGCCACCGGCGAGCGGATAGGGCTGGTCGAGCGCGATCACCTTGCGGGCGACGACGCTGCGCGAGAGCACCTCGAAGATCGGGTTGGCGTCCAGCACCGCATGCACCCGGGCGGTGGCGTAGAGGTCGAAGGCCTGGCGCTCACGCAGCGTCAGCAACCCGGCCAATACGTCGACGTCGCCGCCGGTGAGCACGACCGCGGCGATCGGCGAGGAGCGCAGGCCCTCCTGCGGATGCAGCACCGGAACCTGCTCGATCTGCTGGCGCAGGTCGGGGGATGCGTTGAACACGGCCCAATGAACGCCATTGGCCGACACCGCGATCGAGGCCTGGGTGCGCGGGAGGGCGGCCCTGTCCCCGGCGCGGGCGCGTTGGCAAGCCCGCGCGTTCGAATTCCACTGAGGGAATCCGCCACCGGCCGCCGATCCGAGCACGACAGCGCGCATGTTGCTGCTGATGTTCTGGAAGGGCGCCCGGAGCTGTCAGCCCCGGGCGCGGGTCAGATGGTTAACGCTTGAGATCGGCGCAGGCGTAGCTGTTGATCTCGGCGCCCAAGGCGATCTCGGTGACGGTCGGCTTCTTCCAGGCCATGATTGTTCCCTCATGTTGGCGGTAGTGCCACTGTGAAGAACCGCCCAGGTGGCAGGCGAAGTCAAGCAAATTCAGCCAACCGCACCATCAACTGAGCCGGCAACCGGATCTATTTCGGGACGATTGCTGGGTTAGTGCCGGTGCTGCCGGGCGGCGGGATGACGAGGCCGGGGGCGCCGGTGCTGGGCGGGATTTGATGGATGCCGGGGTCCCCGGCGGTGGCGGGAGGCGCGATGACGCCGTTGCGGGCGCTGCCGCCGGGGGTGTCGGCACCGGACGGGAGCGGGGCCGGGGTAGCCGATTGTTGGCCGGTGCTGCCGGTGGTGGCGGGCGCGGGATGGCCGGGCTGGATCTCGGCGGGCGTGGTCGGCGCCGCGGCTCCGCTCTGGGCGAGCGCGGGAGATGCGGCCAGTGCGGCGCAGAACACGCCGGCGATGATGAGGGGGTGGAACTTGGGGTGGCGTTGCATGTGGAGAGTCCTCCTGCTGTCAGCAGGCGAACGGCCGAGACAGCGTCTCGGTTGCGGCTCTCTGCTGGTCGCAACCGAGGGGATCGACTATTCGGATGAACCATTTGCCGCCAAGCGCTTTGCTGGTTTGCGATAAGGGAGTGTGCAGTGCAGCGAAGGATTTTGCTCGCGGGGTCCATCGCCGCGGCGCTCGCGCCCCGGTCGGCAGGTGCGGCGGGGCCGGCCGGGCCGGCAGACGCGCCGTTCGACGCCGGAACGGTCAAGCGCATGGCGCGGGAGCGGGCGGCGGCGGCGTTCAAGGCGGCCGACAGCAAGCTGCCGGATCAGCTCACCAAGCTGGACTACGACGCCTATCGCAGCATCCGGTTCGATCCGGCGCAGTCGCTGTGGCGCGGCGCCGGGCTGGGGTTCGAGGCGCAATTCTTTCATCGCGGCTGGCTGTATCCCGAGCGGGTCGATGTGTTCGAGGTGATCGACGGGGTGGTCAAGCCGGTGGTGTATCGGCCGGCGATGTTCAACTTCGGCGGCCAGGCGGCCCCGCCGGAGGGGGATCTCGGCTTCGCCGGGTTCCGGCTGCAGGCGCCGATCAACAAGCCCGATTACTATGACGAGATCTGCGTGTTTCTCGGCGCGAGCTATTTCCGCGCCGTGGGGCGCAACGAGGGCTATGGCCTGTCCTCGCGCGGGCTGTCGCTGAACACCGGCGACCAGGGCGGCGAGGAGTTCCCCGCCTTCCGTGCGTTCTGGCTCGAGCGGCCGCAGCGCGGGACGGGCAGCATCGTCGTGCACGCGCTGCTGGACAGCCAGAGCTGCGCCGCCGCGATCCGCTTCACCATCCGCCCCGGCGCCGACACCACGATGGACATGGAGACCACGCTGTATCCGCGCGTCGACCTAACCCAGATGGGCGTGGGCACCGGAACCAGCATGTTCTTCTTCGACGCCAGCAATCGCGCCGGCATCGACGACTATCGCCGCGCGGTGCACGATTCCGACGGGCTGATGATGCTGACCGGGCGCGGCGAGGAGGTGTGGCGGCAACTGGCCAATCCGCACAAGCTGCAGGTGAGCGCGTTCGGCGACACTAGCCCGCGCGGGTTTGGCCTGGTGCAGCGAAAGCGGACGCTGCGTCAATACGAGGACCTCGAGGCGCATTACGAGCGCCGGCCGAGCCTGTGGGTGGAGCCGATCGGTGATTGGGGCGAGGGCCATGTGCGCCTGCTCGAGATCCCGAGCAAGGACGAGGTGCACGACAACATCGTCGCCTTCTGGCGGCCGAAGCAGCCGCTCGCGGCCAAGTCGGAGGTCAACTACACCTGCCGGCTGCACTGGAGCGACCTGCCGCCGGTGCAGAGCCCGCTGGCGCGCTTCACGGCGACGCGGTCCGGGGCCGGGACGGTGGCCGGGGCGCGGTTGTTCGTGCTGGACCTCGAGGGCGAGGCGCTCAAGGCGCTGGCGGCCGACGTGGCGCCGCGGTTCGTGGTCAGCGCCGACAAGGGCAAGATCCTCAACCCGGTGGCGCACGCGGCCCCCGAGATCGGCGGCTGGCGGCTGGCGTTCGAGCTGCAGCCGGAGAGTGCCGACACCGTCGAGCTGCGGGCGCAACTGCTGGCCGGCGATACGCCGCTGAGCGAGACGTGGCTGTACCGTTGGACAGCCTGAGGTTGGAGCCGGCGTTCCGCGCCCTGCCGGAGGAGGCGCCGCTCGAGATGGCGGCGCAGTCGTTGCAGGGAAAGGTGGCGCGGACGTCGAGGCCGCTGTCGTCGCCGCGCGGCATGTGGCTGCGACGGTTGCTGGTGGTGGGCGGTGCGGTCGGGCTGACGGCGGCGGCGACGCGGGAGATGGTGCTGGTGCTGAGCGTCAACGGGTTGAACCCGCTGGGCTACCTCATCCTGGTGCTGTTCGTGTCGCTGTTCGCCTGGATCGCGCTGGCGCTGACCAGCGGGATCTGCGGGTTCGTCTCGGTGCTCGCCCAAGGGGGGCGGCGGCTGCTGGCCGAGGGGCCGCTGCCCGCACTCTCGAGCCGGACGGCGCTGCTGATGCCGGCGTACAACGAGGCGCCGGCGCGGCTGATGGCCGCGCTCGAGGCGATCCATGGCGAGTTGCAGGGCTTGGGCGTGGCCGGGCAGTTCGACCTGTTCGTGCTGAGCGATACCCGCGACCCGCGCGCCTGGATCGCCGAGGAGGCGGCGTTCCTGACGCTGCGGTCGCGCATCGGCGCGCGCGCGTTCTATCGCCGCCGCGCGGCCAACACCGAGCGCAAGGCCGGCAACATCGCCGATTGGGTGCGGCGCTGGGGCGGGGCGTATGCGCAGTTCCTGATCCTGGACGCCGACAGCGTCATGACCGGGGATTGCCTGGTGCGCTTGGTCGCGGCGATGGAGGCGACGCCGGACGCGGGGCTGATCCAGACGTTGCCGGTGATCGTCGGCGGCCGGACGCTGTTCGCGCGGATGCAGCAATTCGCCGGGCGGCTGTATGGCCCGGTGATCGCGCACGGGATCGCCTGGTGGCATGGGGCGGAGGGCAATTACTGGGGGCATAACGCGATCATCCGCACGCATGCGTTCGCCGCGGCGGCCGGGCTGCCGACGCTGCCGGGGCGCAAGCCGTTCGGCGGGCACATCATGAGCCACGATTTCGTCGAGGCGGCGCTGCTGCGCCGGGCCGGATGGGCGGTGCACATGGTGCCGGGCTTGGCTGGCAGCTACGAGGAGGGCCCGCCCTCGCTGAGCGACGTCGCCGTGCGCGACCGGCGCTGGTGCCAGGGGAACCTGCAGCATGCGGCGGTGCTGCCCGGGCGCGGGCTGCATTGGGTGAGCCGGCTGCATCTGTTCATGGGCATCGGCGCGTATGGAACGGCGCCGCTCTGGCTCGCTTTCCTGCTGACCGGCATCATGCTCTCGCTCGAGGCGCGGTTCGTGCTGCCGGATTATTTCCCGTCCGGCCCGTCGCTGTTCCCGAGCTGGCCGGTGATCGACCCGGTGCGGTCGATGTGGGTGTTCATCGTGACCATGGCGGTGCTGCTGGGGCCGAAGCTGCTGGCGACGATCGCGGCGCTGGCGCGACCGGCGGAGCGGCGCGGGTTCGGCGGCGGGCTGCGTTTGTTGCTGGGGATGCTGTTCGAGACGGTGCTGGCCGGGCTGATCGCGCCGGTGGCGATGTTGACGCAATCGACGGCGGTGGTGTCGATCCTGGCGGGTCAGGACGGGGGCTGGAACCCGCAGCGGCGGGATGACGGGCGGATTCCGTTGGGCGATGTGGCGCGGCAGTATCTGCCGCACACGGTGGCCGGGCTGTTGCTGGGGGTGGCGTCGGGGCTGGTGTCGCTGCCGCTGCTGCTGTGGATGACGCCGGTGGTGCTGGGCCTGGGTCTGGCGATCCCACTGGCGGCCTGGACCGGGCGGCGCTGGCCGGGCGGACTGCTGTCGACGCCGGAACAGCGCAACCCGGTGCCGGTGCTTCGGTCGCTCGAAGCCGTGCAGGCGGTCTATGCACCGCCGCCGGGCGACCCGGTGCTGGCGTTGCAGCAGGA
>JAABUL010007452.1_pt1 | contig 11805 bp, 10 predicted proteins | sample 5559151 | NCBI WGS metagenome assembly JAABUL01 (sample SAMN10711876, study PRJNA513368) | rock metagenome | isolation source: Antarctica rocks | place: Antarctica: Victoria Land, Pudding Butte sud | reverse complement strand
GCGGGGTGCCGTTTCAGCGTCGGCGCTGTGCTGGGTCTAGGGAGCGGGTGCCGTACTGCCACATCGCGTCGGCGATGTTGACGGTGCACCCGGGTGGGACGATCTCATCGATCCGGTCCAGGACGTCGTCAGATAGTTCGATGCCGTCTGCGGTCAGGGATCCCGCCAGCTGCTCCATGGTCCGTGGTCCGATGAGCACGGTGCTAACGGCGGGGTGCCGAGCAACGAAGGCGGTGGCGAGCTGGGGCAGGGTCAGGCCCGCCTCGTCGGCGAGTTCGCCGAGTGCCTGAGTGGCAACCAGCTTTGCCGCGTTGGCGGGTGCTGTTGCGTCGATGCGTCCCCCTCGTGCGGTGTGGATTGCGCCGGATGCATTGCCGCCTGATCCATTCCGGTACCGGCCCGAGAGCCAGCCCCCGGCGAGCGGCCCGAACGCGAGGACCCCGATCCCCAGGCGGTGGCAGGTAGGCAGTAGGTCGTATTCGACGACGCGGTTCAGGATCGAATAGGGCAACTCTTCGGTGCGGAACACGCCGTGCCCGCGTCGCTCGGCGAGCGTACGGGCTTGGGCGATCTGCGACGGTGGCATCTTGGAGGTGCCGAACGATCGGATCTTGCCGGCGCACACCAGGTCGGTCAGTGCGCCGAGGGTTTCATCGATGTCGGTCTGCGGGTCCGGGGCGCCGAGTTCGTAGACATCGATCCAGTCGGTCCGCAGGCGCCGCAGGGAGCCCTCTACCGCCTGGGTGATCCACCGACGCGATCCGCCGCCGTGGTTGGGGTTACCGTCCAGGTTCACCCCAAACTTCACGGTGAGAACGGCCTCATCTCGCCGTCCACCGGACAGGGCCTCGCCAAGGATCTCTTCCGACTCCCCGGCCGAGTAGCCGTCCGCGGTGTTGAACGTCGTGATCCCCGCGTCAAAGGCGTGGTGGACTATTCGAACGCAGTCCGGGTGGTCGGTGTTGCCCATCGCCCCGAACATCATCGCGCCCAAGGTGAGATGGCTGACGGTGATCCCCGTACGGCCCAGCGGTCGGTACTGCATCAGAAAGCTCCTTCTTCGCCGCAGGCGGCGCTGGGATCTGGTCCACAATTAAACGAACATGCTGTCCACTTGAACGTAGCTGCAATTGGAGAAGAGGCTGTCTATTTCGGTGACGGCGCCGGACGGGATCCTTGAGGGCCTACCAGGGCACGGGGCCCTGGTCGTCGGTGAAGGTGCCGGTCGGTCCGTCGGCAGGGATGGTCGCCATCGCGACAGCTTGGGTCGCGCCCTGCTCGGGGCTGCGCACACCGCGGAAACCATTGAGATCGGTCGCTACGAAGCCGGGGCACACCGCGTTGACCAGGATCTTCTCAGCGGCCAGGCCCCGCGCGTACTGGATCGTCAGCGATGTCAGCGCGGTTTTGGAGGGGACGTACCCCAGTGCGAGGGGGTTCTGATTGTCGAAATCGGAGGTCAGCGCCAGGGACCCGGCGCTGCTGGAGACGTTCACGATGCGCGGCGCGGCCGAGCGTCGTAGCAACGGCAGGAACGCAGCGGTCACGGTAATGACGCCGAAGACGTTGGTCTCAAAGATGTAGCGAATGTCGTCGACATTGGCGGTCGCGGGCATCTGGCCGGCGAAATCTGCTCCGGGGCGGCCGCTGATCCCGGCGTTGTTGATCAGTGCATCGACGCGGCCGTACCGCTGCTGCACCACCTTGGCCGCCGCCGCAGCCGAAGCCGGGTCGGTGACGTCCAGCACGACCGAGCTTACTTCGCCAGCTGCCCCCTTGAGCTCCTCTGCAGCCCGCTGCCCCGCGGCGCCGTCCCGGGCACCGATCACGACCGTGTGCCCCAGGTTCGCGAGCTGGGCCGCGATCTGTTGGCCGATGCCCTTGTTCGCACCTGTGACCACGGCAATCATGGTGTCTGGCATGAGAACTCCTCTCCGCCCTCGAGCGAGGAGGGGCGGCTATGATCCGAGACAAGTGAACAACCTGTCCGAATCACTCTAACGGAGACCCTGTCCAGATGAAGGTCCAGCCTGACACCCTGACCGAACGCCCCACCAAACGCGCCGATGCCCGGCGTAACCACGACCGCATCCTGGCCGCCGCCCGTGCGGCGTTCGAGGACCCGGACGCCAGTCCCTCGATGGCCGAGATCGCCCGGCGCGCCGGAGTCGGGATGGCCACGCTCTACCGCAACTTCCCCCCCCGCCTGGAACTCCTGGAAGCGCTCTACGCCACCGAAGCCGACGTCGCGTTCACCACTACCGACATCGCACCCGATGCGACACCCGGCCAAGCGCTGCGAACGTGGCTGACCCAGTTCTTCACCTTCGCGGCGAACAAAAAGAACATCGCCGCCGAGTTGCTGACCCACATCGACCGCGACAGTCCCATCTTCGATGACACCAAAACCCGTGTCGTCACCAACGGTCGACCACTGTTCGACGCAGCCCAGGCAGCCCAACAGATCCAGCACGACCTGAGCATCGAACAGGTCCTACAGATGCTTGTCTCGATCGCGGCCATCGACGGCGGGCCCGGCTCCCAAGAACCGCTCCTACGCACCGTCCTGGACGGCCTGGCACCCCCACCAGCAGCTGACTCAGCGAACGACGCTGGTCTGCGACGAGGTTGAACTGGACGGCCGCGCCAACCCCGGAACCCACTGGACATCGACGGCCTACGCAAACGGAACCGTGACCGGTGAAGCTGCGACTCTCGGTGCGAGAAAAGCCAGGGCGGCCCGCATCAGGATCCCCAAGTGACACAACTGCAGATGCCCGCAACCTGAGAATCCGCCGACCTGCAGCGTTCCCGCACACCCTCTTGCACGGTGTCTTACACCCCGGCTTGGCCTGCACGGATGCAACGGACGGGCGTCCATAACCGGGACCGACAAGTTGCTCCGATGCCCGCTGTCCAGCCTCAGCAGCCGACCGCCCACTGTCGGAACGGACGTGCCGCGCTCATCGGCCCGCACCGTGGGACCGTCGGCCGTGGGCAGTACGGCGACTTCGGGGGGAGCTGAGAGGAAACGGCGGCCGGAACTCTGCCAGATCAACGTTGTGGCCTCGCGCGATCGCCTCCGTCGGTTACCGGGCCGAACACGCCGCCCTCGCGCGGAACCTCGCGTTGATCGTGAACGAGCTGCTCACGGCAGGAGCGCGGAGGGGCAGGTGAGGTGATTATTAAAATCGACACCACAAATTTTAATCTTCAGTGCTTCTGGACATCGACAAGTGCATGTCGCGATGCAGTGAAAATTGACCATGATCAGCGGCCGAGATTGAACAGGGCCGCGCGCCACGTACCCCTTAGCCGACGCGAGTCGGAGCGGTCTGTTGTCGTCGAAATGGTGGGCAGGAAGTACCCGTCATCTGGTTTCTTGTTTAGCTCGTTCCGCCCCACATTTCGGTGTCGAGGGCATCGAGGACTGCTGAGGTCTTCCCGTGCCGCAGGGCGTCTACGGGGCGGGCGCCGGCGAGGTGGGAGTTGTTTCCTTGCAGCCACTCTTGTACGGCGGGTGGTCCCCAGATGAGGCTTGCTCGGGTGAGAGTCTGGTCGAGGGCGATGAGTTGCGCCATCGATTGGGGGCGCGGTCGGTGTTGTCCGCTGATCCACCGTCCTGGGGTGGAGGCGCTGACTCCGATGAGTTTGGCCAGCCCTGTGTTGCCGAACGCGTCGGCCAGCAAGCGCAGGCGTTCCTCGGGAAGCGAACGCTTCGGGTGGGTGCCCGGATCGTCCGGTTGATCTGGCCTGTTGGTCGGCCCCGGTTGGGTGACCATGTTTGCCTCGACTCTGTCGGCACTAGGGAGAATCTTGCCACGGCGCGCGGTCCACTCGATGGCCAGCGACGACCAGTGGGTAATGCGGTGGTTCGCTGTTGCGCCGGGATCTGCGTTCGCCCCTGATCTCCTCCTGGTGCTTGTCGAGCGAGGTGGCCGGCGGATCGTAGCGCGTTGGGATCGGTGGTGTTAGGGCCGTGGGTCACCGTTGCGGTAGGCGGTGTTGGCGGCGAGGCCGGTGTAGGCGGTGAGTGCCGCGAGTTGGGCGCATTCGGCCACGACCGGACAGGTGGCGCAGAAGCGCAGCGCGGGGGCGGCGGCGGCCGTGCGCTGCTCGGGGGTGAGCGCCGCGGCGTGGGCGGTTTCCCAGGTGGTCCAGTCGCTGCCGTGGCCTTTGCAGTTGCCCTCGGTGATGGTCGCGGCGAGGTCTTGGGCGAGGACGGTGCGGCTGATGCCCCTCACCGCTGGTCGGGTGGGTGCGGGGTCAGGGTTTCGTCCACAGGGCGCTCCTGAGTTGCTGTTGTTGGTGGTCGGTCAGGGAGGTAGCGAATTGGCGGTAGAGGGCCCGTTGTTTCGCCGTCGGCGGTGCGCCCCAGGAGGGGCTGGTGGAGATGTGTCCGTGGGCGACGTGCAGCCACTGCCAGGTCAGGGCGTAGGGATGGCTGGTGGCGTGGGTGTGGGGGCGGCAGGGTGCCCAGTCCTGAAACCATGCGGTGCTGGTGCGGCCGTGGCGGATGCTGGCCTCGATTCCCGGGTAGTTGAGGTCGGGCAGGACCTGCGCCAGGGCGGTGAGGTGGGCGAGATAGTCGAGAATGCTCACCCGCAGGGTGGCGCTGCAGGCGCGGGCGGTGCGTTGCCCAAGATCGGCGGGCAGGCGCAGCGCAGTGGCCGCCGCGCCCCAGGTGGTGGCGTGGGGGTGCGCGCGGGCCAGGCACAGGGACCCGAACATCGCCACGGTGTCGGGGTCGGAGTCGAACAGACCACGCAGGTGGGCGCGGTAGAAGGCGGTGGGCAGGACCTGGGGCAGGCGGCACATCGGCGCGTCGAGACCGAGGTGGGTGTCCAGGCGGTGGGACAGGGTTCGGTGCGGGGCGCGGGCGGCCATGACGATGCGGGTCAGGGTGGGGGTCATGACGGTGCGGTTGGCCAGCCACCCCAGGGACCCGCTGGCGCTGCGGGGAACGGCCTGCAACCAGGGCACGAAGGCGGCCGCCGCGTCCTCGACGGTGGGGCGGGTGAGGATGTCATCGGCGCTGCTCAGGGCCCGGCTGCGCAGGACCGGATCGGTGGGTGGGCGCATCCCCCAGCGGGGCCCGCGCCGCCCGGTGCGTGCGGTCGCCTCCGCGGCGAGTCCGGTGGCCCACGGCGCCAGTGCGAACCCCCCGGGCTGATTCGCCAGGTGCAACAGCACGGTGGTGAGGTGGCGAAGGGCCTGCAGGTACCCCACGCCGGGGACGTCAGCACCGAGGACGCGGACCGTGCCACCGGTGATGGCCCGGTTCCGGCGGCCTTGCCCCGCCACGCAGCCGGGGTCGGCGCGGACGGTCGCCAGCGCGGTCAACTCGCGTCGGCACTGGCGGGTGGGGCCCTGCCCGAGGGGGTTGCCGCAGTGGGTGTGGGTGCCGGCCCGGCGCAGCGGGCAGTGGCGCTGATCCCGGAACGGCCGACCGCAGCCCGGGCACACCGCGAGCAGGTAGGTGGCGTGGGTGAGGCAGACGGTGACCATGGGCAGCCGCCAAGCGAGTTGCCAGATTCCGGTGTCGGCGAGGCAGGGTGGGCACAGCTGGGTGCCGTGTCCGGGGACCCACCCGCGGGCGGCGACGCCGCGGAAGCTGGACAGGGCCTCCGCGTCGAGGCCGTCGAGGTCCAGGGCGGTCCCGTCATAGGCGGCCAACGTCGCGGCCGCCACCGCAGCGGGCGCCAAGCGCGCCACACGGGCCAGTCGCCGGGTCGTAGTCCCGGTCGGGTGGAGCATCAGGAACCGGGTCGCGCTGGCTCCGCCGCCCCCGCGCACGAGGCTCAGCAACCCAGCAGTGGTCAGGCCATTGGCCTCGGCGAGGTGCTCGAGGTAGCAGTCCAGGGCCTGGCCCGGTCTCAGGTCGAGGGTGACCGGCAGCGGTCGGCTCACCCCAAACCACGCAGGACCGCGGGCCCAGCGACCGCCGGTGCAAGGGCGACAGCGAGGTCGGCGTCCGCATCGGAGTCCGGGTCGGTGAGCATGCCCATGCCGTGCTCGTAGAGCACGAGCCGGGTTTCGGGGTCGATCAACTCCCCGAAGCGCAGGACCCGGTCCGTGGGCAGGGTGGGGGTGTTGCTGGTGTAGAGCGGTCCGCGGGTCAGCATCATCCACATCCACCCCAGGCCGAGCTGCGCACCGGGGGTGCCCTCAACCGCGGGTAGCGCGAGGCTGCGGTGCGGAGACCAGCGCAGCGTGTGGATGTCGCGGAGGAGGTCGCGTCGCCGCTGGTAGTCGATCAGCCCGTCGGCGATGAGCCCTTCGGCGGTGCTCAGCAGCAGGTGGGCGTGGGCTGCGGTGATGCCCCGGCCCCGGGCGATTCCGGAGACCAGGCGCGAGGTTTCGGTGTGCGGAGTCCCGAACGCATGACAGGCGGTGCTGGCCGCGACGAAGCCCCCGGTGAGGCCGGACACCACCATGTACAACCCGATCGCGGCGTTGGCGCGGGCGGTCCCGATGCTGCTGAGCTGAAAGGGGGGTTCCTCGGGCAGGCACGCCAGGGCGGGAATGTGGCGGGGCCGCAGCCCCGGGGTGGTGACCAGGCGGCGGAGCTGGGCGCCCAGCCAGTCGAGGCGTTCGCGGTCGGCGGTGGTGAAACCGGACAGGAACGCCGGGGTCCGTCCTCGGGTGGGCCGCTTCGGACGGTAGTGCGCCGCGGGCCGCGCGCCGGCGCTGGTGGTGTGCCGCAACCGGGTGTAGGCGTCGCGGATCAAATCCCGCTCGGCGGCGGCGCAGGTGAGCGTGGGGGCGGCGGCGAGCAGGAGGGCGGCGACCGTGGCTGGGTCCTCGGCCGGATAGCACCCCCAGCTCCGCGCCGCCGTGACGTCCACCGGCGGGGCGGTGGAGGGGCGGTCGGGCCAGTGCTCGTCGATGCTCTGGGCGATCAGCACGCACAACCGGGACAGGCGCCGGAGGGTGGCACTGGCTCGGCGATTGGTGCGGGTGTCCTCGGTGAGCGCCACCAGAGTATCGACAACATCGCGGAGCTCCCCGTCGACGACCGAGTGTGCGACCGCGGTGGCGGGGATCAGTCCGGTGCCGGTTGTTGGGGCGAGCAGGATCCCGCAGTCCCGGCACACGGGGTGCAGCGCCAGGGCCCAGTCACGGCGAAGGATCCCGCTCCTCGGGGTACACCGAGGGCAGCACCACTTCGCCCCGTGCAGGCGCCACCCGCCGCGGTGGGTGCCGGCGGTGCCCCGGATGGCGGGTGGGTAGCGGTCCAGGGTGTGCTCGCGCAGCTGCTCGACCGGCAGCCCGGACGAGGCGGAGAGAATCCTCGCGCAGGTGGCGGTGAGTCCCACGTTGAGCGGGCGCGCCAGCAGGTCGGTGGGCGCGAGCCCGTTGGCGTGGGCGAGGCGGGTGACGTAGGAGTGCAGGGCCTCCCCCTCGACCAGGTGCGGGCGCACGGGCAGCAGCTCAGCCGGCACGCCGGCCCTGCACGCTGGTCGCAGTGGTGATGTCCGCCTCGCCGTGGTGGGCGCGTTCGCTGAGCGTGACCGCAGCGAGGTCCTCACGGCTGAGGGGGGTGTCCGCGGCGAGGGCAGCGAGGAGGCCTTCGGTGAGCAGGGTGGCGGTGTCACCGACGTAGCCCTGGGTGCGCAGCCAGAGGTAGGGGGCGTGGTCGCGGGCAAACAACCCAGGGGAGCCTGTGGGGAGGTAGGGCAGCAGAATCCGTTCAGCGTCTGCCAAGAAGGCTTGCCACGCGCTCTTGCCGGCGACGGTGGTGATCTCGTAGGGGGCGAGCGCGAAGCGCTGCAGGCGGCCTTGGATCTGCGGGTCGGCGTGCAGGGCACCGTTTCTCAGGTTGGCGCCGACGAGGACCATGCTTCCCCCGGCCTCGCCGAGCTCGGAGTTGAGGAACTTGAGGTAGTCGAGGGTCTCGCGGCCGATAACGGACGACGTCCGAAGCATGTGGACGTCGTCGATGATCAGCAGCCGCACACCGTGGGTGAACAGGGCGGCGACCACCTTGGTGGTGGTCACCCGGGTCAGGCCCTCGGTCGGGTAACGCAGGAACGCAAGGATCTGGGCGTTGACCTCCTTGACCTTCGACGCCGAGCGCAGCGTGGCGTAAACCACCGGCACCAGGTCGGCGGTCACTCCCGGCTCGGGCCGCCACGTTGGTCGGTCACCGGTGAGTTGGTCGCCCAACCAGCGGCGGTGCAGACCCTGCGCCCACGACTTGATCATCGTGCTCTTACCCGTCGCGAAGGGGGCGTCGAGCATGATCATCCGCTTGGCCCCCGGCGCCTGGCGGGCGTTCTTACGCAGCACGCGGTCCATCCCGGCCTGCACCGGCTCGGTGTGGGCTCGGGGCAGCACGACGCGTTCGAGGGATTTCTCCACCTGGTGCAGGTAGCGGCCGCGCTCCTTCGCCGAGAGCCCGCGGAGCTGCGCGTCGGGCAGTGGCGGGTGCATCGGCGGGGGTGCGGCGGTGGCCTGTTCATGCCAGATCCGGGCGTCCACTACTGGGCCTCCTCCTGGGTGAGGTCGGGCCACGGGGAGTAAAAATCGATCTCGGTCAGGGACGCGGCGGTCTCCGGTCGGCGCGTACGCGGAACGCGGGGCAGGGATTGGGCTTGCCGGTCCTCGAGCATGCGGCCGGCCTCGGCTGCTTCGGCGTGGTCGACCCGGGACTGTTCCCAGCGCAGCCGCGCCGCGGACATCTGCGACTTCCAGTCCTCGAGGGTCCGGGCACCGGTAAGTTCGGTGACCTCCTCAATGATCTGGCGCTGCACGTTGCGGGCGCTCAGGACGTTGTTGCCGCCCCGCTGCTTGACCAACGCGATCGCCCGGTCACGCACCACGTGGGTCAACGGAGCATGCAGCAAATGAGCTCCCCGCCAGGGAATCTCGTGAATGCGCCCGCTCTCGCGGTCACGATGCCAGATCCGGGTGACGTCGCGCGGGTCGTAATGAAACGGCACCTTGCCGTCCTGGGCTCGAAACGTGCCGGTGCGGACGTTGCGTAACCCGTCGAGGATCTCGGCGTCATAGGACAGTCCCTTGTACTCCACGCCGGTGTGGCCGGGGGTGAGCCAGCGGATCGGGAGGAACTGGTAGATCAGGTCGGGGTGCTGGGGCACCAGGATGCGACCGGTGGCGTCCATCAGGGCATCGAACATTTCCAACGGGCTCAGCGCGACCTGGGTGCGGTCGGCCAGCTTGAGCCCGCGATGCTTGCTGCGGTGATAGTCCAACGCGATGAACCGCTGCAGGTGCTGTTGCAGCTCGGTGGCCGTCAACAGGGGCTGGTCGGCGTGAACACCGACCCAGCGGCCCCGCTCGTAAACGCCGCGGCCCTTGAAACCTGGTATCTGCTGTAAGGCCCGCTGCAGGGTCTCGTGCCACCGCTCGATCTGCGGGTTGTCGGTCGGTTTGCTGCCGCGCGAGAGCATGAGATCGATCTGCCACTCGTTGAGCAACGCCCGGAAATGCCGGCTCAGAAAGATCGACCCGTTGTCGGCGCGCAACGAGGAGGGGATGACTCCCGGCAGGTGGTGGGTCCCCTTGAGTGCACGCTGTGCCTTGACGACTTGCTGCGGTCCGGTGTGGATCGGGTTGCCGGTGAAATCTAGGGACGCCGGTATGCCGCACCACCGGAAGTCGTCGATGGTGGTGTCCTCGACGACCATCGAGAACGGGCGCATCGCGTCGTAGACCGCCAGCCCCGCTTCGACCCCGTTGGCTGAGCGGGGCACGACCCGGCACGCGACGATGACCCGGGTGGACACCGAGATCAGGCTGATGATCTCCACCGAGTAGACCCGCTCCTGCACGTCGTCCCACACGAGGTTGTCGGCGCGGGTGACGTCGATCGCCAGATGACTCGGATGAGTGACCGGGTAGCTCGACCGCGAGGACACCGACCGCTGGGCGTTGGAGCGGTGTGCCCGGGTGGTGCGGCCCAGCGCGGTGTACCGGTGGGAAAGGTATTCCTGGGTCAGGCGCTGCGGCAGGTGCGCATCGGTCACGCCTTCCTGCTTGAGCCGGACCAGGATGCGCCGCTCGATCTCACCGAGGTTGACCCCGCTGATCCCGCCGTCGAAGGCGGCCAGCTCGTCGTCGGCGATCCGCAGGAACCGGGGGTCGAGGGTGTCGAAGCCTTGTTTCCCCTTGGTCTTGCGGCCGTCCACGAGGCCACGCAGGCCCTCGCTGCGCCACACCGTGACCCATCTCTTGATCGACTCTGGGGATACCCGCTCGGTCACCAGTTCCGCCTCACGAACACGCCGCATGACACTGCGGTCCACGCTGCGTTCGAAGGAGAGCTGTTTGGACATCGCCTCGCAGCGTTGACGGACGCTCGCGCCGTAACCGGTACCGAAGGGGCAGAATGGCTCGCCGGCATGGGCCAGTTCCGGGTGACCGTCCCGGTACCCGGTCAGCACCTCCAGCACGACTTCCTGCTTGAACAGGGCATCATTCCGGGTGTCGTCATTGAGACCCGACCACCACGGCTCCAGCGAAGAGTGCACGGTCTGGACGGCACCGTCGCCCACCTCGGCGGCGGCCAGGGTGTCGTAGGAGATCGACAGTGTGCCCCCCAGGGCGTCCTGCACCCGCACACCGTGGCGTTCCAGGTGTAAGACGAACAGCAGGCCATGGTTGGTCAGAATGCGACCACCCGGGTGGAGTTCCACGGCCCTCCGCTTCGTCACGCCGGATCCGCCGCGGCCTGCCCGACCGTGAGCGCCGTCGCCGGCGTGATCGGCGGGTCCAACTCGCAGTCGATGTCCCCGCTCCATAGGTAGTGCCACATCGCGGAGATCAGGTGGCCGGACCCCGCATCGGCCGCCAGTACCGTCCCCACCGAGGCCGTGGTGCCGGCGACCAGTTCGGACAACGCTTCGCGGGCCGGCTGGTACCACGGCTGGGCGCGCCGATAGGCCTGCAACCACATCAGATTCGCACGCCGGACATCGCCGTAGCCAGCGAACACCCGATACTCCCAGCCGGCGTGCGCGCACGCCCCCGCGGTCAGCACCGCCTTCACCGTGAAGTCTTCGTCCTGCTTCGACTCTTTCCGAGCGTCCCACACCGTCACCGCGCCGCTCGTCGCCAGCGAGAGCAGGTCCGGGGTGTGGCGGACCGGGCGCCCCTTCCGCTTGACCGGAAAGGTCAATCGGGCCGGCTGAGCGACCAGCCACACCACGTCGTGTTGCCGGTCCAGGGCGCGCAGCAGGTCATGTTCCAGTCCGGACTCCAACCGGATGGTGCTCCCCGTGGTCACGCTGTGCGCTTCCACCGGGACGTGCCGGGATGCCGCGGTGGACTGCGGACGTCGGATCGAACTCAATGCCCGTACCGGTGGGGGTCCGGCCGACCAGTCCCAGTCGACCTCCTCGTCCTCCACCCGAAACCGCCACCCTGTCGCGGCGTGATCCGCCGTGTCCACATGGGGTAGATCAGTCGGGGCAGAGCCAATACACTCAGGCATGACGGATCCTTCGCTTTCCAAGCGTGTCTCGGGGTCCGTCACGAGGGCGTGGCTGCGACCAACAGCTGCGCCCTCTTTGTCTACCGGTGCTCATCACTCGGGCGCGCCGACCTCGATCAGGATCTGCCGCAGACGCTACCGTCGGCGCATCCCAGCCGACAAGAGGCCAGGCAGAATTAGCGCAGCAGAAGTCATAGATCGCTGCGTCAACACCCAGCGATGTGTCTGCCGAAGGCAGTCCTGAGTGCTACTGCGCGCGCTCCAGGGTAGGTCGATGACGCAGTGTTCCCCCAGTTCATGACCGGCAGAACGTATGAGTACTTATTCTGTGGAGCCACTTCAGCTAT
>JAABUL010007451.1_pt1 | contig 11808 bp, 16 predicted proteins | sample 5559151 | NCBI WGS metagenome assembly JAABUL01 (sample SAMN10711876, study PRJNA513368) | rock metagenome | isolation source: Antarctica rocks | place: Antarctica: Victoria Land, Pudding Butte sud | reverse complement strand
GCTACAGAGCAACACATATAGCCTAGCCTTGGGTGCTTACATGGCGTCTGAGACAAGCATTTGAAACAATGCAGGTGCTGTTTCACACTGTCCCTGCAGCAGTGGTCCAGGTTCGGTCTTGCACAACTTCAGGCACATGAAGTTGCATTTCATTCAGCACCTTACAGTCTGGGGTGTGGAGCCAGTTGTGACTCATCAGACATCCTGGCTTGAAAGCACAGGTGTGTGTGGTGTGCAACAAAACCAAGCTGGTGGGAATTCTGCTCGAAAAAGAGCCTAAGGTCCCGTTGTTGGTAGTTTGGGCCAAATAACGAGAAATGCTGACCTCTAAGAAGTTGCAGCATGCAGACTCAGTTCAGCTGTTGTGCAGGCATGTGAGCTGAGGGAGGTCTTTGAGGAGGTGAATGGCAAGAAGGAGTGCCTGCAGCGGTGCGTCACTGCCATGCTAGGCGCCTTCAAGAAGAGCCAGATCAGCCGCCAGCTCAAAGCCATGGGCCTCAAGAGAAACAGACTCACCGAGTCTCAGGTTGGCAGCTGCACCTTGCACCGCAAATGGGGCGCTGGTGCCCATACTTGGCTAATGTGGGCTCTGCTAGGGCTGAGTCAGCTTGAGCAATGCATGCATGCCAACCACCGTCATGTAGTTCAGCACACAATGTCCTCTGCAGAAAACCTGATGAGAGTTGCAGTGCCCTTACTCGGCTGATGCAGAAAATGCTGGTAGGGCTGCTTCAGATTGAGCGATGGAAGCATGTTGGCAGAAATATAGACACTAGACATAGGTATAGACATACTTAGCATTCACATAGCCCAGCAATTCCCTCTGCTCTCTGGCCCTCTGAGCAGCAGACTTCTACATACACATTTCCATTGTGAGCCAAGCAAGGCCATGCTGAGTGGCATACACGCGAAGCTTGTTGAGTGTGATCTGCAGGAGGAGCGGTTGCGGTCCCTGTTTGCAAAGCATCATGAAGACAAAGGCTACCTGGCCATCCTTGCAGAGGAGATGTCAGGAGGCTTCAGCAGGGGACAGATCTCCAGCCAGCTGCGCAAGCTGGGCCTCAAACAGGGCGCTGCCAGCAAGCATAAGGCCAAGAAGAGGAAGAAAGAGGTGCTGTACCAGAATCAATCAACTGACTGCATCAAGATCAGTTGGCAGCTGGCATCTCATGCTGTTGACTGTGCATACTGTTGGGGGGAGGACGGTGGTCCATGCTTCTTTGTCAAAGCCATCTGGCGGAAACAAGTGCAACAGGCTTGTGGCAACACACACGCGCACACACACACACACACACACACACACACACACACACACACACACACACACACACACACACACACACACACACACACACACACACACACACACATCTTAGCAGACCGCATGCAATGATGCAGCAAAGCATACAGTCGGTAATTGCTGCCTCTCATGTAGTCATGAGCAATGTAGCAGATACATTAGGTCATGGCTGATTGTGTCACAGTGCCAAAAAGCCGCAATGATGGTGCAACCTACAGGGTGGTGATGATGCATCTTCTTCCTCCTCAGGGTCAGGTTCAGACTCTGACTCCCCATTTTCTGACTCATCTGGTGAGTCTGAGGCTGACAATGCTGAGGCAGAGGCGCAGCAGGCAGGTGCAAGTGACAAAGGCGAGGACACAGATCAGGAAGCTGCAGCAGGTAACAACTTGCCTTGTTGCCTTCTGTACATGTGTCACTGCACTCCCAAGGAGGAATACTGAGATGAAGGTCTGGCAGTGCTTGCTTCGGCATGCTCCCAATCTGAGTTTGTTGACTCTGATGTACCTCTGCTGCCCATAGCATCCTTCTGAGTCTGCTTCTCGTTTGGGAAGCCTCGTCATTGCGCCCATTGGTAGCCTGATCCTGCATGGTGAAGCTTGGTAAAAGTGCCCAACTGCAAGAGCTGGACACATTGTTGCACTCCAAGTCTGGAAGCTTTATTTCTATGATGACATGCCCATCATATTCTCTGAAAGCATACCCTGGCATGATGTGACTGTCACATGCAGGAAGAGATGTAGGCAGCATGAGTGCAGACCAAAGTCAGCATGACAGCAAGCGCAGAAAGGGCGGCAGCAGCAAGAAGGGCAAGAAGCAGAAGAGGCAAGACAAGAAGGCCGCACGTACCAACATCAATGACTGGAGCTCTGATGACAGCGATGAGGCAGCGCCTGCTCCCATGCCAGATCAGCTTCACTCCATGTCTGACAGTGACAATGACAACAACCAGGAAGCTGCTGTAGCAGATGCTGCTGCTGCAAAAGCTAGCAAAGCCAGAGCAGAATCAGCAAAAGGTAAAAAGGATGGCAAGCTTCAGAAAGCAGGGGATAGAAAGCGCAAGGGAGGTAGCAACAAGGGTAAAGAGAGGAAGAGCACTGGCAAGGAGAGAGCAGCACCTGCACAGGTCACTGACTGGACTTCTGATGACAGCAGTGATGCTGAGCCAGCGCCCTTGCCAGATCAGCTGGACTCCATGTCAGACTCAGACCCAGAAACTCAAGCAGCAGGCAGGGGTTGCAAAGCTGTTGGGCTTGATGCTGGTACTGCAAGGCAAGCTGGCAAGCAACATGGCTCAAGCCACAGGTCACAATCGCCTGATGAGTTACCAGCAGCACTGGGCCAAGGCAATGATGGCATTGATGCAAGCCCAGCCCGAGATATATCAGACAGTGGGCACCAGCAGCAGGCAAAGCGTGCAAAGCGCAAGGGCAGGCTCAGGAAGGCCAGGGCATCTCCAGGACAGGCCCAGCAGGCAAAAATATCCAATCCAGAAGCTGATGACATCATGGTGGAGCTTGAAGATGATGTGCCTGGCCTGGATGCTGCACCTGAAGCCGGGTCAAATGATGTGGGGCAGCGGGCGATAGCTGCTGGGACAAATTCAAGGCCTGAGCAGGCTGAGCGCATGGGCAGCAAGAGGAAATCCGACGGTGGCGAGAGCAGCAAGGACAGGTTAGCCTGTCAATAATGACATTGGATGTAGCAGTGACAAAACCACACCTGGCAGAGCCAAGTTGGACCTACCAAAACGCAAGCTTGCTTGCCACAGTCCTGTGTTGTACAACACCTGGCGTTGCACTGGTGACATCTGCATGGACGGCTGCCTGGACACGAGTGCCGCTACTGGTGCAGCTGTGGCCACAATCGACACTTGATGCTGCAGCATCAAGTTCTTGGGTGCTTAGACCATACATGCAGCCTGTCTGCTGCATGACGCATGCATTGCAAGTACAACTACAAGCACCCATCAGCTCAGCTGACCATCTGTTTGTAGCGTGTGGTCTCAAGCATAATCACTCTGGCAGCAAGGTGCCTGTCTCTGACTGTATCAGTACTTGCATTCAGTGTTGTGTCCTGTCATCATTCCTGCACAATCCTCTTTTATGCAGAATTTGGCATGCGTTCAAATGCAGGGACAAGGGTGATGATGCTGAGAATGAGGCACCGGAGGCTCCCAAGGGAATGAAGCGCCTCAAGAAACAGGTGGACTGCTGTGGCTAGTGCTTGTGGACATACTTGCATCACACTCTGGGCATGCATGGTGTATAGATTAAGAAGCTGCCACGAACTTGTCTCATGGACCATGTGACTTCAACATGAGCCAATGGATTGCTTGTTTTGTGCTTGATGACATTGTGCGTTATGCATGCATCTTTTACACGTGTTAATGATGCATGGTTGATCAAGCCGGGACTGACAGCCTGCTTGAGCTTGTGTTTCTATACAGTCTTTACACCCTATTTCACAGACTCTGGCAGTGCACCCACATACTTAGGCAGTGGCCCCTATGGCTGCATCAGTTCTGGGAGGCCAGACGCTACTTACATCTAATATGAAGCTACAGCAAGGAAGACCCAGTGATGTGTGTGCGTGCTCAGGTTGACATACCAAACTCTGCCAGAAGCGCTTTGGACACGCTTAAACAGCAGCGGCTGCAGAGGCAAGCTTTGGCATCCACTGCTGCTGCACCCAAGCCTAGCACACTCTCAATGTTGCCACCTGTGGAAGACACCCTGCCGCCCTCCTTGGCCCCTGCTGACAGTGACAGAGATCCAGCTCCACTGGAGAGTACAATTTCAACCTCTGCTGACCAGCTGGATGGCGACAGCACAAGAGGCCTGGCAATGGGCAGTGCACCAGTAACAGCTGCAGTCTTCATGTCCAGTGCTGCTGATGACCAAAATCAGACAACAACTGGCAGAGATGCAGAGAGAAGCGAGGTGACAGCAGAGGGCACTTTGCCCATGCCTGTGGATCAGCCTCAGGGCAGCAGCAAAGATGCTCCTGTCACAGACACCCTGACTGACTCACAAGAACCACATGACAGCTTGGTGGAATCAGCACCTCTGGCAGATACCTTGCCCACAGAGAGGGCTGCAGCAGGCAAGATTGATATGGATGAAGATGAGACACTCATCAGACAAGCTGTGGAGTCTCAAGTGCATGGGGATGTGGCCAGCAGCCCTGCCCTTGATCAGGAGGATGACGATGCATTGCTGCAGGGATTGCTTGCTGAAGAAGAACAGCAGTCAGCATGAAGGGCACATGCAAATGCTTGCATAAACGAATGTGTTTTTGCATTGCATCTTTGCGAAGCCGACATATCTCCAGATTTTTGGTGGTCCTTGAAATAGCCGAGAAGGAGTACAACGGCATGCAAATGACCAGGTGAATGCATTGCCATCAGGCATGACCAGATCTTTACGCTCCTTCAAAGATGACTAACAGATGCATGTTTGAAGCCTGCCAGCAACTGTAATTGCGACCCACTGTGCCTTACAGTGATGTTGGCTTAAGCTATGTACTCATGGGCTTGCGCTTGCTCACTACAGCACCAGAAAATCTGAGACAGGCCGATAATGACAAGACCGCGCAGCAGTGTACACAAGTTAAGAATGCAGTTGTCTTCTGATTCATATAATGTCAAGTTTTGTTGGGCTGATCTGTGCAATAGGAACGATGGTATGCAGCACTCCATTCTTTGATGCTGAGGACATCTGCACAGCTTTGCTGTGACGGGGCAAGACATGCCTGCTTGCATGCTGATAGGTGTTGTGGCACAGTACTGCTACAAGCACATTAACAGCTTGAAGTTGACAAATGCAACCTCATTTGTATCATTGGCAATCTGTGTCAAACCCGTCTTCATCATAACGCTGCTGCACATCCTTGTTGCATTAACAACTGAGCACATTACATGCTGCTGTTAAGCTGACAGAGCAATGTAATACAGATGCTCCAAGATAATATATACTTGCTCTGCGTAACATGCACGGAACAAGTTGCCTAAGTCTGAGCCTCTCTGCAGGTCTTTTCATGCTGCTGCTCATCACCCTGCTGCACAGCAGTTGTTGTCAGTACTTCTGCAAGCCGCAACAAGCAACTTTATTGTCTCTGCAATTCAGATCTTACCTTGTGCATGCAGGCACTTTCTTCTGCAAATCTAATGTTGAAGGCCAGCAAGTAACGATTTGTGTTCATTGGACTGCTGTCACACAGATGCTTATTTTATCGCTGCTGTTTAGGTTGCTTTTGTTGTCGTTCACCACCCCTTGCCCTCTTGCCAGTTCCAAGAGTATCTGTTCCTGTGAATCCCTCAGCTGGTGCATGAATGCCACGAGACAGTCTGTTCAGCACCACTGTGCCGTCGCTGTCAACAATGGCTAACACGACGCAAGGCGGGTCCATAGGGCTCAGGTCAAGTATACTGCTGAGAAAAGCAGGCGTCAATCTTGTATAGCTTGCACTGACTGGCACCACAATGTCCTGACCAGCACTACTGCCAGACTCAGTACCATCACTTGCTCTTTTTGCCTGCAGAGTCAGATGTCTAGACTGTTATCGGGTAAGGCTTACAAGAAATGACCAATAGTGCTGAAGCCCTTCAACCATACATCAAGTTTGCTGAGGACTTGCAGATACCAAAAAGTCGCTCCAGAGCTGCACATGACGTCAGTCTCTCTGCCCGCAGCGTGAAGACAGCTGTATGTGGAATACACATCAGCTGCAGCTGCACAGCACCAGTCATTGGACAGCACCGGCAACGAGTCTTTGTATTCGTAAAAAGATCGCAGGGAGTGCAAAGCATTCTGGCCTTGCTGCCCGCGCCATCTTCTATCCATGAGACAGTGTTGAATATGTTGGGGAGCCCAAGCGGACTGCCGCCTGAGCCGGCAGACCCTGGAGCAGTCTGTCTGTGCAAATTTGCTGTGTCAGATTCCGTTTCAGCTGCCTCAAGAAGACAGCAGCTGGCTGACCTCAGAGGCAACGAGACATCCTTTGCAGAGCACAGTAGCACCTTGGCATTTGAGCGCAGACAGAGTATGAGCGCAAGTCTGATGCACCACTGTCTCCATCAGCCGCTGCTTGCTGGTCCAAGACACTCGCTTTTGAGACAGTGCACCCCTGACGCCACATCGTTAACAAGCTTGCAAAGGTGGCATACAGCAAAGCAGCTGCACACAATGTTCTTCCATCTTTGCTTTCGGCTTCAGCTACAGCTTACTGCCGGGAGGATCAGCGCGTTGACCTTGCGATGTGTGCAGGTGTAGACAAAAGGTCAAAGTCAGCAGCAGTAAACGAGGAAGAGATTCTTTCTTCAAAGATGACTTCTTCCAGAGCGGCAAGGACAGCTTCAATGATGCTAAGGATTTATTCGCAGAGGGCGAGAAGCTCTTCAAGAAAGGTGACTTCCAGCAAGGACAAAGGCTGTTTCAGCAAGCAGAGCAGCAGCTGCGGCAGGCAAAGCAGCAGATGCCAATGCAACCCTTCAAGTCTGGCAATATGGACTTCAAAATACCCAGGATAGAGGTTGGAGGCTCCCAGCCATCTTGGAAGACAAGCTCCCTTGCATTGTTTGGCATTGGGGCTGTGGCTACCCTGGTTGCAGGTGAGGTCACGAACTGGCATTCTGGCAATCTAGCAGTGTGGTGTGATTCTCTCATCGGCTGTGCTCTTGCCTTGTGTCTGCAATATTCTGCATGCAAAGTCAAGTGACACTGTGCTGTGCTTTTGCAGGCCCAATTATTGCGACGTTCCTGGCACTTGCTGTTGGTCTTGGAGCGCTGATTAGCACATCTTTGGCAGTCATGTCGTTTGTGTGGGTCATACCTGCTGCTGCTGTTCTTCTCTCGCTTGGAGGGCTGTTTGTTTTTCCCGCAGTCCTAACATTGGTAAGTCATCTTTGTCTTGTCTGCGTGACATGCTTAGCATACAAGTTGGCCTGTTGGCAGTGTGGTTGCGGTCATTTTGAATCTACATGTCTTGCTGTTGAAGTGAGCACGGCCAGTCCTGGAGGCACAAGCAACATGTGCTGCACTATGAGATGTGCCCATTTTTCTTTGAGCTGCTACAGGCGCTGACAGCCACAGGGCTTGGCATAGGAGCTGCAGCTGTAGCTGGCTTTAAGGCTTTCATTCCCAAGCAGACAACCCGAATATACCCTGATGCGGCAGAAGCAGTTGCAAAAGAGCCTGTACCTGAGACTGAGGAGCAGAAACAGCAGAGACAGTATGAAGAGGAAAGTCAAAAGCTAGCCAATGAGCTGCGAGAGTTTGATGCACAGCTTGAAGTCAATGAGAAGGATGCCTACAGACAGAAGTTGAAACAAGAGGGACTGTGGAAAGAATGAAGTGCCAGGCACCTGTCTATGCCAGGGAATATTGCCGCATGTGGCCAAAGCCGCTTTAGCCCTGTTGTACATGTCAGTAGCTAGATGTGGCAGTGACCTGTGTAGTTGTCGATATATCAGATCAATGAGTTGGTTGCTGTATGTTATAGGGTGACCGGTATCCTGTGCAAGTTACAAGAGCTTATCAGGCTCACTGTCCAAGCCATAAATGGTACCAGCAAGCTTGAGCTGCTGGGTTCTGTTGTATCTCCAACCTGATGGTTTCTTGTTTCAGCTCAAGAAATGCTGCTTTCTGGGTGTTGAGGTTACAACAACGTATCTGGTCATTGGGCTGCATTGCCTGGCAAGGCATTGTTCGTCACGTGACAGCTAGAACTGCATGATTGTCTGACTGTGTTGTGCGTAATCTATATAGTAATATATTGTATGTGGAACAGGCCTGTCAATCTCCTTGGCAATGACAGTATTGACTGGACAAAGTGGTTTTGTTTGTCTGATGCACTGATTGGCAGTGCCTGATGAAGTGCCTGGATGATATAGAGTTGTAGATATAGCTTGCACTCAAGCATGGCTGTGTCAGGGTGCACGATGCGTTGATATGCACTTTGGAGGCTATGTTCACGATGGCCTGCTCAGCTTGCTTGAAAGGCAGAAGCTGTCAGGGCTAATAGCTAGGTCTTGAAGTGCGGGTGCAGTAAATGACCCACACGTGCAGAGACCCATATGAGACAGGCGATCAGTGCGCCGGCCAACATATGATGTATAACGCCAGACATAAAACGCTCGTCAGTTCAAAACGCTTCACACTGCATTTATCATCTGTGGCGGTAATAGGCACTGAGCGGGCAGGCGATAGCCTGTGCAAGGGAGTTGAGGCCAATATGGACTGTGGCGGTTGCTGCGGCATGTTTCAGACGGACTGCAGCACTTGGTCCCGCCCCTCACTGGTGACCTAAAGCGTGATCTTGGGCGAGGACATGCGTATAAATAAGGAAGACGACGATGGAGCGGAAACGCCTCTGCTGGAGGACGGCGACAACGTTGTAACCATTTTCAACAACAGCGACAGCGACACTCCGGATTCAAGAAGCGCACGCCGAACTCGGAGCACAACGGAACGGATTAGAAGCAGAAACTCTGTGCTTGTAGGGGCCAGGCGCACCCCTTCGAGTTTGTTCAAATCTTCGCACGACGCAGGTCCACAGAACGAGGTCAGCAAAGCACATCAACCCTCTTTACCTGCGTTCCTTCGCACTCCTCGTCAGTGGTCTCACACATCTGAGCATCGTTCAAGAGATCACTACCCTCAGCTTGAGCTGGTTGTGTTCTCCACGTGAGTCCATTCTGTGACTTCGTTTGTCTTATGCAGAGCTCAGATGTGGCATTTACAATCGTTGTCAACAGGCAAGCGGATGATAATGCCGGTCAGGCAGAGGACGAGTTTGAGGAGGGTTATAAGGACAACAACAGAGTGGAATTAGACTTTGCCCAAGAGGCAGTCCAAGATGCTATTCAAGAGGCGGTGCAAGATGCAGTCCAAGAGGTCTGTAGTGAGCTGCTTTTGCCTCATCTTATGATATTTTGCATGTTGCCACATGCAGCTGGCATTCCCAAATCTGGACTGGATTTGATCATGAATGCTTGATTCACCCGTGCTGGCAGTGCTGATCACAACAATGTCCCCAGGGCACATTCGACCTACAAATGCAGTCAATGGCACAGGACCAAAAGCCAGGATGCAGCGGTGTGATGTTCTGCAGGTTGTCCAAGACACTGTGACTGATGCAGTCCAGGAAGCTGTAGCAGCTGCATTTGAAGAAAATGGACGCTTTGACATGCGTGCAAATTTCTACACTCTCATTGCCATCACAGGCGTCGTACTGTACTGGCGCGGCATCTGGAACTCCTGGTTAGCGTCATTGTTGCTTTGCTTGGTGCTTCTGCAGCATTTGTCATGACTCATGTTTGTTATGGTGCTGCACATGTGCAGAGATCACATCAGGTTCCCCCCATGATCATGACGCATTGCTGTACAATGCCGTGTTGCTGATAAGCTCATGAATGGAGAGCAAGCATCAAGCCACATCTTGCAATGCTGCAATGGATTTCAGCACAGTTCAGTCTTTCACACTTCCAGCAATGCTGCACCAATCATCTGCATGCTGCATCAGCACTCAGAAGCTGTATGCTCAGGGTTCTGATACGCCATGCAGGGACTACTGTTTTGGGCTGTCCATATGGAGTGAGGGGGCATCTGTAGTCACTGGTCTGATAGTTATGATCACAATGCGGTACCTGCAAGTGCCGCTTGTCGAGAGTCTGCCTGGTGGTTGAGATGTCTGTACAGCTGTGGCTGCAGCCGGACCGTCAGCCAACATATTGTACTATATAGCTGTCATAACGGCCGCAGCAGCAGCAATCAAATTGACCTTTGGTCATGTATGATGTACATCTCTAGGTTAGCACAGGCATACATGCACCACTTACAGAACTGAGGGAATTGATCCTTGATAAGCTGCAATATTGCAGCTTCCACAGCATTGCTCTGCCATCAGTGCGTTGATGTCTTCCATTTATATGTAATGCCTAGGTGTGGTTTATGAGTCACAATCCCGTTGGCCCATCCTGGGCCCTCATCTGACTTCATAGGACACTAGTCGTGATAGGCTAGCAGGCGTCAGCACATTGTCTGAAGATGCACGCCTAGTCAGAAATTGCTTGGGGACAATGTTGTCCCCGCAATTCGAACTCCGTTTATGCCAGGCAAAGCCAGGTAGGATGCAGGAACAACTTGCAGATTTGCGGTTCGAAGTAATACTTGGTAGAGTTCCTGAAGGTTTTGTGGCGGCAAAGTCTGCAGAGAGCTCCCAGCATGTTATCGTCGAGTCCAGTGCGCGCAGTCGCATGTTGTTACCGAAGGCTTGAACAACGTGTTGCCGAAAACTCATTAAGCAACATTAGGATGACGTACTGTCCTGGGAACGCAGCCTTGCTGCGCAATCAGCTTGCATGTCACCGCGTAGCTTTCGCCACCGGCGTCCCGCAAACACCGCTCGCCATAAAGCAATTTTTTTCTGGCCTTAACCGAAGGAAACTGACCTGTCGTTCACTGGCAAGACTGACTTCACATGCCTGTACTTGCCGCGCTCAGAAGGTGTCGTGTCCATACTTCTTTTACCCTTCTCTGGTAGCTGAGACCTTCTGCTGAAAGCATTATTGACTCCAGCCTGCAGCAAGCTTGCACTGCTTGGTTCTGCTGGGTCTCAGTGAGCAGCTGTAGGCATGCAGGGCTCTAGCACAGACAGCTCCATTCTTGGCACAAGGAACACACATAAGCTGGCTGCTAGACAGCGATATGCGCTGTTCAATGACTTCACCCTGACAATGCCCTTTGGCGTTGTCAACGGCGCTGCTGGGATAGTCAGCCTGGCTTTCAAGGTAATCTTCTTTACATACACACTCTTGCAACATTTATCCTCTCAGGTTGAACAGCAGTTCAGCTGTTATGTCATCTGACTCCAGCCTTGTCAGAATGCAGGGCGGTTGGGGTGGATTACTGACCAGTCTGGCAGGTGCTTTAGTGTTCACACTTGGGACCATGAGCCATCACAGTACATATGAGGGCACAGATCCTGGCTGGGGGCTCACACTGACATCTGCTGCCATTGCTGCTGCTCTTGCCCGACACTACTACCTCAAAGCCATTGTTGGTGTAGCTGGTATGCTCTGCAACCTGCACATCTTCTTTACTTGAGTCTGCACTTCCTTGCATTGCACAGGCTGACAACGGGAAGCAGCAATCGATGCACAAGCCATTTGTGACATAACATGCTGCATATGCACCTTACAAGTTGCAGGAACAGTGACGAGCATGTGATGCAGGCACAATGGTAATGACCATTGCCAGTGCAATCATTTCGCTGGGGCTAGTGTACAACGTCGTGGCAGGCAGAAACAAGCCGCAGTCTGGAGCTGCTAGTGGCAGCCCTGCCCCAAGTACCAGCAGCAATTATAGAGAAGCCAGCAGTGGTCAGAGCTGGTCTGACGCAAACAGTCCATCAACAAGCTTTGGCTGGCAGGTACATCCACAAATGCGTCGCTGTTGCCTGTCTGCAGCTCCTCATGGTTGACTGCAAGGTGTTAATTGATTTGCCAT
>JAABUL010007450.1_pt1 | contig 11810 bp, 10 predicted proteins | sample 5559151 | NCBI WGS metagenome assembly JAABUL01 (sample SAMN10711876, study PRJNA513368) | rock metagenome | isolation source: Antarctica rocks | place: Antarctica: Victoria Land, Pudding Butte sud | reverse complement strand
AGCCAATGGGCGCAGGGACTGCAGGAGTTGGCGAGCCTGAACCCGGACATCTATCAGCACGTCTACCCGAACGGCAACCAGGCGGTGCTCGACCTGCTCGCCAAGGGCACTATCACGATAGCGCCGGTGTGGTCGGATCAGTCCCTGACCGCGAAGCAGAGCGGTCTGCTCAAGGACAACATCAAGTTCCTGCAGATCGCCAACCCCTCGTTCACCGGAAGCGCGGCCGACCTCGGCATCCCGACCAACAGCACACACAAGGCAGCCGCCGAGAAGTTGGCCAACTGGATCCTGCAGCCGGACAGCCAGAAGCTGATCGTCGACAAGTTGGCGGGCTACCCCGGCATTGAGCTGAAGAACATGAGCCAGGCGGTGCAACAGGAGTTCTCCGGGGTCAACACGAGCCAGCTGCGTCCTGGCTATGAGACCAAGACGGCCAACGACGTCAACAGGCAGTGGCAGGCGAAGGTCCCCGGCAATTAAGTCGGTCGAGGGCCCGGGGCACGCTCGGCAGGACCAGGCACTGACAGGCAGAGGAAAGGACGTTGATGAGCCCGCTGCGCCGGCGCTTGCAGGCCCTGCTGATGGTGGCGCCGCCAATCGTGGTGGTCGCGGTGTTCATCGGCTTCCCGGTCATCGCCGCTGTGCTCTACACCCTCGGCTACACCGGTGGACCCAACTCCGTCGTCGCGCTGCTGGCCCAGCACCAGAACACGGTGAGCGGCGTGAGCCCCACGACGGCCACCTACCGGGAGGTCTTCACCAGCTCGTCCTTTCTCCAGAACCTGATTGCGACGGTCTGGGTGACGGCAGTCACGATCACCATTGTGCTCGCGCTGAGCTGGGGGATCGCGCTGTACCTGCGCCTCACCGGCAGCCGGTTGGCCAAGATCGTCTCCGCGCTGGCCGTCATCCCACTGTTCATTCCCGTGGTCATCGCGTCGTACTCGATCCTCACCTTCTACGAGGCGACCGGGTTCATCCGCAGCCTCGGGAACCACCTCGGCTGGGATTCCACCCCGACGCTGGGCTACACGCTGGGCGCCGTGGTCATCGGTGAGATCTGGGTGAACCTGCCCTTCGGGGTTCTGATGATGAGTTCGGGGCTGAACGGCGTGCCCAACTCGCTCATCGAGGCGGCGCGTGACTCCGGCGCGTCGATGGTGCGCACCACGGTCAGCATCCTCGTCCCGATGACCATGATCCCGTCGGTGATCGTCGCCACCTTCACCGGCATCTACGTGCTCGGCAGCTTCACCGTCCCCTATCTCACCGGACCCTCCGCACCCAACCTTCTCGGCCCGGCGATGAACAACACCTTCTCCTCGTTCAACGAACCGCAGCAGGCGGAGGTCATGGCGGTGGCGGTGTTCCTGCTGGCAGCCGGTATCGGCTCCGCGTATGTGTGGGCGAACTTACGGGCCGCGAAGCAATCCGGGACGCTGTGATGAGCACCACCGCCGCGGGCTCCTCGAGTGTCGCCGTAGCGGGTCAGCCTCGGGAACCATCACCCGCCCGGCAGGGCCATCCCTCGGGGCGGGCCCGGGCGGTCGGGCGTCGTGTTCTGCTCGGGGTCGTCCTCGTGGTGTTGGCGGCGTTCATCCTCGGACCGCTGGTCTGGCTCGCGCTGCGCGCGTTCGCGGATACCTGGAACTACCCGGACCTGCTGCCCTCGCAGTGGACCCTGCGGTGGTGGCGCACGGTCTTCTCCGACACCAGCCTCGGCCAGTCGATCCGGCTGAGCTTCACCTTCGCCCCTGTCGTGACGCTCCTCTCGGCGCTGATCTGCCTCCCGGCGGCGTACGCGTTCTCCCGCTACCGCTTCCCGGGGCGCCAGGTCCTGCTGGTGTCCCTGTTCGCCACCAACGCCTTCCCCAAATTCGGGCTCTACATTGCCCTGGCCGGCTTGTTCTACTCGTTGAACCTGATGGGCAGCTTCCTCGGGGTCGTCATCGTGCAGCTGCTGGGGACCATCGTGTTCATGACGTGGATCCCGGCCGCGGCGTTCTCCGCCGTGCCGCGGAGTCTTGAGGAGGCGGCGCGCGACGTGGGGGCGCGCCCGTTGCAGGTCTTCCTCCGGGTGACGTTGCGGCTTGCCGCGCCGGGCATCCTGGTCGCGGGGATTCTGTCGTTTCTCGCCGCGTTCGACGAGGCCCAGGGGACCTTCCTCGTCGGCGTCCCCAACTACCTCACGATGCCGACCGAGATGTACACCCTCGTGCTCAACTACCCGTCCTCGGTCGCGGCCGTGTTCGCTATTCTGCTTTCCATCCCCTCGGTCATCCTGATGTCCTTGGCCCGCAAGCACGTCATGGGCGGCGCCCTGGCCGAAGGCTTCCAACTCCGATGACAGCACCCACCCCCTCAGCGGGCACCAACGGCGTCCCGACCGAGAACAGTGCACAGCGTTCCGGGCTCGTCCTGTCCGGGCTGACCAAGATCCTCGGTGGTCATACCATCATCGACGGACTCGACCTCGATGTCCGCGCCGGGGAACTCGTGAGCCTGCTGGGTCCCTCCGGCTGCGGCAAGACGACCACCCTCCGGATGATCGGCGGGTTCATCCGGCCCGACCGGGGTCGTGTCATCGTCGCCGGCCAGGACTGCACCCAGTTGCCGCCCGAGCGACGGCCGACCGCGATGATGTTCCAGAGCTACGCGTTGTGGCCGCACATGTCGGTCTTCCAGAACGTCGCCTTCGGCCTGCGGCTGCGGAAGCTGCCGAAGGCGGAGATCCGCGAACGGGTCGAGCGGGTGCTCGCGCTGGTCAACCTCACCCACCACCTGCACTCTGCTCCGGCGCAGATCTCTGGTGGTGAGCAGCAGCGCGTCGCGCTCGCCCGGGCGCTCGTGCTCGAGCCCAAGGTGCTGCTCCTCGACGAGCCACTGTCAAATCTGGACGCCAAGCTGCGGATCCGGGTCCGCGAGGACATCCGCGAGATCCAGCAACGAGTCGGGATCACGACGGTGCTGGTGACCCACGACCAGGACGAGGCGCTGTCGATCTCCGACCGTATCGCGGTGATGCGCGCCGGGATGATCGAGCAATACGCCACTGCCGGGAATCTGTACCGCGAGCCGAGCACCCGCTACGTCGCCGAGTTCGTCGGTGCGATGAACTTCCTGCGAGGCACGGCGAGTGCGGGATCCGTCGTCCTGGCGCCCTCGGGCCTGCGGGTCCCGTGCGCCGGACCGCTACCGCCCACTGACGAGGAATCCGACATCGGGGTACGCCCGGAAGACGTGCACCTGGTGCCGACGGCGAAGGGCTCAACCGCCGAAGGGAGGGCCAACGCTGCGGCGGGCGGCACCGCAGCGGCCGTGCCCGGCACGGTGGTGCGCGACGCACCGCGCGGGCACTTCAAGGAAGTAACCGTGGCACTCGGGGAGACGAAGGTCCGTGCTTACGTGGGAAGCGAGTTCCGGGCGACCGACGTGCAGGTGTCTTTCCGCCGCGCCCTGCTCTATCAGGATGCCGCGCTCGTCGCCCTGCCCGGGGTCACGCCTGCGGGCAGGGAGCTGCCCGTGAGCGAGGTGGTCTGACCCTCGTGGCACTGGCCATCGCCCACCGGGGCGACCCGCACGCACACCCGGAGAACACGCTGCCGGCCATCCTCGCCGCCGCTGGGCAGGGGGCGGACATGGTGGAGATCGATCTCCGGCTGACCAAGGACGAAGAAGTCGTGGTTCTGCACGACTCGACGTTGCGTCGTGTGTGGAACCGGGACGTGGCGCTGCGCGAGCTGACTCTCGACGACGTGGCCACGGTGGGGTCGGGGTCCTATCAGGTCCCGACACTGCACCAGGTGTTGTCGAGCATCGATGTGCCGCTGATGGTCGACCTCCCCGACAGGGCAGCCGCGGTGCCCGGTGCCAAGCTGGTTCGGGAGCACCGTGCGCTGGACCGATGCCTGTTCGTGACCGGTGACATCGAGGCGCTGCTGGAGATCCGCGAGTTCGCCCCCGATGCCCGTATCGGTCTCAGCTGGGCACAACCCGAGCTGCCCGACCCCACCGTCCTCAAGGCCCTGCACGCCGAGTTCTTCAATCCGGCGTGGGAAGTGCTGCAGTTGCACGAGAATGTCGTGGCCGGCATGCACGACGGGGGCTACCAGGTGTCCATCTGGACGGTCGACAGCCCCACGAACATGGCCCGACTTCTCGCCATGGGTGTCGACGCCATCGTCACCAACCGACTCTCATTCCTGGTCGACCTGCTGGCCCCGGCTCGGCGCGTCGCCTCCGCGACGGCCTGACTGTGCTGCAGGCATGCTGACGCGGCAACGTCCGGGCCTGGACGGCTACCTGTTCTTCGCCGAGCAGCTGGCGCTCTCGGCGATGGACCGGATCGGCACGGGCCGACCACCCGACGAAGAGATCACCACCAAGAGCGGGCCAGCCGACTACGTGACAGTCACGGACCGGGCCGTGGAGCACCTCGTGCGGGAGACCATCCACCAGCGCTTCCCCGACCACGCCGTCGTCGGGGAGGAACTCGGGGTGATGGGAGACGGTGACGCCGAGTTCGTGTGGTACCTCGACCCGGTGGATGGCACCACAAACTTCGTTCATGGGCTCCCGTGGTCCTCGTTCAGCCTCGCGTTGCGCGACGCGACCGGAGGCGCCGTCGGAGTGGTCGCCGATCCCTACCGCCGCGAAGTGTTCGGCGCCGCACGGGGACGCGGTGCGCGGCTCAACGGGCACCCGATCCGGTGTCGAGACGACCGCGTGTTAGCCGGCGCCGTCGTCTTGACCGAGTGGGCGTCCCACCGCGCTTGGGCTGGCATGGAACACATGTTGCGCGAGCTGTCCGCGAGCCAGTGCACGACCCGGATCATGGGTTCCTCCGCACTGTCGGTCGCCTCGGTCGGGGCGGGACGTGCAGTCGCGGCCGTGCTCGGCGGCTTCCACACCTGGGACGCGCTCGCCGCCGTCATCGTGGCGCGCGAGGCCGGCGCGTTCATCCTCGGCCGTGACGGTCTCGAGCACGACCTGCCCCCGGGGGAGGGTCCCCGGAGCGGCCTGCTTGCGGTCGCCCCCGGGGTAGCGTCGCAGCTGCACCGGCTGTGGGTCGGCGCCCGGGACTGACAACCAGACACACGCGACCCCCCGGCTCGACGGCGCGCGACGCGCCTCGGAGCCCCGACCCGCACCAGACCGCGACCGGGTTGATGGCCCAGTTCTCCCGGCGAGCGTCCTGCGCGGCGGCAACCGGTTCGGTGGCAAAGCCACGCTGCTGGGCAACCACCCACTTCCGCTCCACCGCGCCAGTGCGGTGAAGCCATCAGGGGGGCCGCATGAGCCGCCGCTGATGGTGCCCGGTTGCCGCCAAGCAGGGAAAGGCCCGCATCGCCGGTCTCCGCCTGCGCGAAGCGATGAGACGGGTGGGTGTCAGCGTTCACGGCGACCAGCTGGCGTCACGTCAGCGTCTACGAGTGGGCGATGGCCTGATTCGTCCGGTGCGCGGTCTGTCTGACCGGCTGATGCGGATGGCACAGCCCGGGGTGAGGGGCCCGCGCTGCGCCCGCCCCTGATTCAGGCCCCCAACACCACGACCGGGCAACGATCAGCCGTCAACCAAGCACCGCAGCGGTGAACATCCAACGCCGGTCCCGCACCGGTGCCTGGAGAGGGGGTTGAGCCGGCGGAGCAGGTCTTGGGCGTGAGATAGCGGTGGTCAGACGGGGAACCGTGTGATGGCTTCGTTGTAGTGCTGCTGCGCGTCGGCGAGGGCGAGGCGGCTGTAGATCTCGAGGGATTGGCGGCTTTCGTGTCCGCTGTAGGGCTGGATGAGGGCGTCGTCGATGCCTTGGGTCTTGAGCCAGGTGAACAGGAAGTGCCGGAGTTGGTGGGGGCTGATGGGGTGGGTGAGCCCGGCGGCGTTGGCGTAGCGGGTGAGCATGGCCCGGATCCCGCGGGTGCTGTAGGGCTTTTTCCAGCTGGGCTCGAACAGGTGGACCGCGCCGCGGTGGTCTGGGTGTCGGTGCCGATCGCGGACAACGACGTCGGTGGCAGGTGGTGCGGGTTGGCCGTGGAGGGGTAGTACTGGAACGGTTCGTGGTGGGCGAGCTGCAGTCGCCGCGAGTAAGCGGGCCCCGGTGTCGGGCGGTCGGACTTGGCCCAGCGGATCGGCAACTTGCGATCGGGGGTGCCAGCGAGCGCAGCGACCAGCGTGGGTCCGAGGTGGCTGTTGAGCTGACGAGCCACCTCGTGAATGTCCATCCGCGCGGTCGCAGCATGCGTACCGGTCCACCGTCACCGAATCCATTCCGCCACTAAGAACGCCCGGCAATTGATGTGACTGGTGGTGTGGATGTTGCAGGTGTGTCGTTGCGGGTTGGGGCAAGGACCCCGGCTTGATCATGGGATTGCTGAAGTCCTACTGATCACCGGGAGGGTCCGTGCCCCTGCTGCCAGCATCCCTGACCGAACCCCTGTGGGTCCAGTTCTCCACGCTGTTCAATGAGGACGATCGCCCCGAATTCGTCGCGGATCATCCGTGGGGGTGTCACCGGCGCCGGATCCCGGATCGGGTCGTGTTCGACCACGTGCTCGCCGCCCTGGTCCACGGCAGCGGCTACGAGCGCATCGCCACCCCAGGGTGTTCGGATCGCACGATCCTCCGCCGACTGGCCGACTGGGCCGAGCGCGACGTGGGTGTGGAACTGCTCAAAGCCGCGCTCGCCGCCTACAACCAGATGATCGGCCTCGACCTCGACGACCTCTCATCGGATGGGTCGATCACCAAAGCGCCCTGCGGAGGGGAACTTTCGGGTCGGTCCCCGGTCGATCGCGGTAAGCAAGGCACCAAACGCTCGGTGGTCACCGACGGGCGCGGCATCCCCCTCGCCCCGGTCGGCGCCGGCGCCAACCGGCACGACTCACCCCTGTTCGAACCCCCCATGCGCCAGATCCCGGACATGATCGGACCGCTACCCGACCAACCGTGGGTGCACCCCGACCGCGGCTATGACTCCACCCCGACCCGGGACCTGCTCGACGAACTCGGCTACGTCCACGAGATCGCCCGCAAAGGCATCCCCGCCCCCATCCAAGCCGGCAAGCGCTGGGTCGTGGAACGCACCCACTCCTGGATGAACGGCTACGGCAAGATCCGCCGCTGCACCGAGAAACGCCGCGTCGTCGCCGAGCTGTACCTCTACCTCGCCGCCACCCTCACCGTAACCCGCCGCCTCATCAACGAAGCCCGCACCCGCTACCGCTGGCCAACCCGACCCACCACCCGAAGACTCAAGTAACCATCAATTGCCGGGCGTTCTAAGGCTAAGCCACCAAAAAGCCACCACAACAAGCGGCTGGCGGCGGCGCTGACGAGGATGCGCACGTTTTGGTAACAATCATGCGAGCCAGCGACCGCTCGACGCCTGGACAGCCAAAAAGTACCCACCCGACGGTCGGGCGGTGTTTCGATCCGGAGCGCTGCCGAGGTGATCAATTTCAGCACATCGGAGTGTCCGGCGCATTCGGCTTCGGCTGATCAGGGCTCGACGTGGGCCACACCCCATCGCACCAACATCGCATAGAAGCCCTCCACAGCGGGCAGCATCGCCACCGCAAGCGCCGTCACCAAGACGTCGACACCTACATCATCGGTCCATGAAGTCATGCCGCCCAGCGTGTTCTCTATGCCCTGCCCAGACAGCCAACACGCCGCGGTCGGACTGGATGTTGTTGATCGCTTCGGCCGGCGTTCAGTCAATTTTCGCCTGGACGTTAGCTGGCGCCCATAGCTTTTGGCGGTTGCTCACCGCGTTCATCGCTCCCGAAGGGATTTGTGCATGTCCGATCTTTCTCGTCGAGGTTTCCTCGGCGCAGCCGTAGCGGCCACCGGGGCCGCAGTGGTTGGTGCGACACTGCCCTCCGCCGCCGCGCTGGCTGCCCCAAAGCCACCGGTGGCGCCTGGCCGTCGCGGTGATATCCGGGATATCAAGCACGTCGTGATCGTGACGCAGGAGAACCGCAGTTTCGACCACTACTTTGGTTGTCTCAAAGGTGTCCGCGGCTTTGGGGACCGCTCGACCATCACGCTGCCCGGTGGCCTGTCGGTGTTCCAACAGCCGACGACGCGCCCCGGCCTGCCCATCACGACCACCCAGTACCCGTGGCGCCTGAGCGACGCTCCGCCCTCGACCTACCCCGCCGGTCACCAGCCGCCCAGTTCGGAGCTGGGTGCACAGGGTTACGGCGGGACGGCACACAACTGGGACGACCAGCACGCGGCCTGGTACGGCGGACTGATGAACGGTTGGGTAGGCGCCAAGGGCGGCCCGACGACGCTGGGATACCTGAGCCGGACCGACATCCCGTTCCACTACGCCCTCGCCGACGCCTACACGGTCGGCGACGGCTACCACTGCTCCGTGCTCAGCGCGACCGGCCCGAACCGTACCTACCTGTTCAGCGGAACGATTGACGCCCAGCAGAAGTACAGCAACGTCGTCGCCTACAACGGCGGTGACGAACTGGGCAAGAACCTGCTCTGGGAGACGTACGCGGAGACGCTGCAGAAGGCCGGTGTCAGCTGGAAGGTCTACCAATGCGCTGACAATTACGGCGACAACGCACTCGAGTACTTCAAGAACTTCGCCCAGTACGACCCCACCCAGGGAGGCAGACCTACCCCGGGCAACGCGCTGTTTGACAACGGGGTCGCGAACGTTCCCGAGCCGCTGACCGGTCTTAGCGCCAACGCCGACAACCTCACCAACGCCATTAAGGCCGACGTGGCGGCGGGCACGCTGCCACGAGTGTCCTGGGTCGTGCCCAACCAGGCGTTCTCCGAGCACCCCGACGGCGCGCCGGACGACGGTGCGTACTACGCAAACGGCGTCCTGGAGGCGCTCAACGCCGATCCAGACGTGTTCAACTCAACTCTGGTGATCATCGACTACGACGAGAATGACGGCCAGTTCGATCACGTGCCACCGCCGGTGCCGGCCCCCGGAACGAAGGACGAGTTCTACCAGGAGGCCTCGGGCACCCTCGCGCGCTCCGGCCTCACCCAGCCGATGCCGGTCGGCCTCGGTTTCCGCGTTCCCCTGATCCTGATCTCCCCGTGGACACGGGGAGGATGGGTGACCTCGGAGGTTTCCGACCACACCTCGGTGATCCAGTTCCTGGAGAAATGGACCGACGCGCTTGGGACGCCGGCGATCTGTCCGAACATCAGCGACTGGCGCCGCAGCGTCTGCGGGGACCTGACCGACGCGTTTGACTTCACCGCGCCGATCTTCGGCCTTCCGAAGTTGCCCAAGACCACCGTAATCGGCGACCCTGCGGGCGGCTCCTACCACCCGCGGGCCACGACCAACACCATGCCGGCGCAGGAGCCGGGCACCAAGCGGGCGCGGCCACTGCCCTACCAGCCCAACGCGAACCTGGACGGGTTCACCTTCGGCAGCAACGGTGCGGTCCAGGCGGTGCTGTCCTTCAGCAATAACGGGCCACACGTCCGCAAGGCCAGCCACTTCGCCGTTTACAACAACACCGCTCCGGCTCAGTCGCTCGCCGACTACCCGAGGACCTTCCCGGGCCAATACACGGTCGCCCCGTCAAATCTTTTCTCAACCAACCCCGTGGCCGGGTCGATCGAGGTCGGCGCGGGTAACGGCGACGGCAAGTACGACCTCACGGTCGTAGGCCCGAACCGTTTCCTGCGGCACTTCACCGGTGACGTCAACGTCGCCGCCACGACTGCGCAGGCGACGGCGCAGTACCACCAGCATGATCACGGCCGGACGCCCGAACTCGCGCTTGAACTGATCAACAACGACACCAAGGCTGTGACGTTCACAGTGGTGTCAAACAACTACTCGAACGACCACGCGAGGACTTATCACGTGCCCGCGCACGCTCGCGCAAGGCACAGGGTGAAGCCGCATGCGTCCAGCAACGGATGGTACGACCTGTCCGTCACGATCAGCGGTGACCACACATGGCTGCGGCGCTACATCGGCCACCTCGAGGACGGCACCAACAGCATCACCGGCTAAGCACCCGCATCCGCCGATCAGGCCCGACCACGGCCACCGCCGCGGCGAGCACCCGCACCGTCCTTGTTCTGCGCGTCGTGGTCGTCATGTCGTCCCTGTTGTGCAGGAGCCGAGCAGGTTGGTTTGCAGCATCACTCGGCCCAGGGCCACCCACGCGGCGCCGTAGTACCCGGGTTCGCGCTGGGCCAGCCGCGCGGCGGCGTCGAGTGCGGCGCCCGCCCGGGCTTGCTGGCCGCGGGCGGTGTCCGCGGCGGCTGCGGCAGCCAGCACCAGCGGGTCCTGCCAGTCCACGGTCGGGGTGCCGTTCAGCGCGTACACCCCGCGCAGCTCACTCACCGGTGCATCGAGTTCCGTGGCGGTGGCCGCGGCCAGAGCACGCGCCTCCGGGCTGCAGGACTCCGCGGTGCGCAGCACCATGCGTGCGGCGTCGAAGGAGAAGCGCGGGCCGGTGCCGTCGGGTGCCTGCGCGGGTGTCACGGCACCGGAGCTGCTCAGCTGCGCCCAGTCCGGAGGCAGCGGATTCTCCGCGAGCAGCCTGCGGGTAATGGTGGTTCCGGTGGCCCGCACCTGCGCCCAGCGTGGATCGCCGGTCGCCGCACCCAACTGCGCGGCGGCGAGCGGGGAGAAGTAGCTGGGGTTCACCGCCCACGGTGCGCTGGTGGCCCAGGTGCCCGCGGTGAGCACCGGCCCCAGCGGGAGACCGACCAAAACCGTGGGAGATCAACTGTTCGAGCGCCCGGTGATGCTGCGTCACCGCCAGGTGCGGATCTCCGCGTCCGCGGTGGCGTCGCGCTGGTCGGCGTACCGGAGCACGGTTTGGGCGTTGGCGTGCCCGAGGCGGCGTCGGATGGTTTCCAGGGATACCCCGGCGTTGACCAGTTCGGTGGCGTGGACGTGGCGAAGCTGATGAATCGTGTCGGTGACCTGGGCTTTCGCGCAGTACTTGCCCCAGAGTTGCTGGACGGAGGCATACCGCAGCGGGCCGCCGGCGTAGTTCTTCTCCGCGCGGAACAGGGACCCGTGCCGGTAGCCGCGTGCTTTGAGGTAGCGCCGCAGCAGCGCCACCAGCGTCGAGTCGTTCAGCAGCACGGTGCGCCGCCGCCTGCCCTTGCCCACGACGGTGACGTGCTCATCGTCGCGGCTCAGGTCGAGATCCTCGACCTCGATGGACAGGGCTTCACCCACCCGCATGCCGGTGGAGTAGAGCAGCCCGAACAGCAGCCGGTCGCGGTCGCGGGTCTTGGGGATCACCCGCAGGACGGCCTCGACCTGCTCGGTGGGCACCGGGCGCGGGGACGAGGCCGCCAGGCGGGTGCGGTCCAGGCGGGTCATCGGATCCGCCTCGATCAGCTCGGCCCGGTAGGCCCACGCCAACACCGAGGCCAGCGCGGCTTCGCGCCGGCCCCGGGTCACGGGGGCCTTGTCGGCGAGGCTGCCCAGGTAGGCCCGTACCGTGTTGGGCGAGCGGCCCGCTCGGGTCAGGTCGGTGAGGAAATCCTCGACGATCGTGACCATCGGCGAGTTCGCCATGCCAAGCCCCTTCCCCGTTTCCTGCGATATCAGTAGAGTCGGGCCCCGCTGGGCTGTCACTCCACCGCAGGTGGCGTCGGGCAACCGGAGATGTTTTCCTGTGGTAATTATACTTATCGAAGCAAACCGATGAGCGAGGGAGACGGTGCCGAAGCCGGGATGGTCGCGGGTGCGCTACCGGGGACGGTCTACCGGCTGCGGGTGATCCTGTCCGGGATCAGCCCGATGATCTGGCGGCAGCTGGAGGTCCCCGCCACGCTCACCCTC
>JAABUL010007449.1_pt1 | contig 11810 bp, 8 predicted proteins | sample 5559151 | NCBI WGS metagenome assembly JAABUL01 (sample SAMN10711876, study PRJNA513368) | rock metagenome | isolation source: Antarctica rocks | place: Antarctica: Victoria Land, Pudding Butte sud | reverse complement strand
GTCCCGATGCGGCGGCATATGATTCAGCGACCGGCATCGTATTCTCATCGAATGGCGACGGAACGCTCACACTCATCAAAAGCGATGACCCCGACCAATTCAAAGTGATCCAGAGTCTGCCCACGGAATCCGGTGCTCGCACGATGGCGGTTGACTCAAGTACCGGGATTGTTTATCTTTCGGCGGCGAAGCTCGGTCCACCTCCGGTTCCTACTCCGCAAGTCCCAAACCCGCCCAAACATCCCACTGCCATCGCCGGATCTTTCAAACTTCTTGTGGCGGTTCCTGAGCCATAACAGCAAGTCCAATCCCGTCACGCTTCCTGGTCGGACAGCTGAACCGTTCGCCCCGCGCACAGCGGCAGAGGAGAGCCAGTCGAAGACGCCATGCTCCCGACCGAGTTCCGACAGTAGCATCATGCCGATCAGGAAGAGATAGACATCCGTGCCTTCAGCCACTGCTTTACCGGCCAACGCGAGCGGCACCAGCCGAAGGACTACGAGCAGGACGGCGCCCTCGCCGATCCAGTAAACCTCGCGGATGCCTTGGGCCGAATGAGCATGAGTAGGATGCTGGTGCCGACGATGCTCCAAAGCAAAATGTGGGCTGTCGCGGGAGAGAACATTTACCCACTTTCTCGCGTTTCTTGGGGTCCCGTCAGAAAACGGACAATAGAGCACGCTAGTGCGCCGGGAGACCGGCAAGGAGTAGCAGGTGAAAGTCCTGTGCAGTGAAGGCCCAGCAAACCACACTGGCCCCGAGTCATGCGTGGTGCACCGCGAGGTGTACGGCGAAGCGTTGACAGGGGAGACTGTAGGCCAGCCATTGAGCCGCGAAAGCGATAAATCAGTTCAGGGTGCCGACGCCGTTAGCGTGGCGGAAGGCAATACGGATGGGCGCGTTCTTGCGAGTGCCTGTTCGGCCCTGCGTGGTCTTAGACCCTGGCATGCAGAGACGCTCTTTGTTCGGGAACCGGGAGATCTCCGGCCTGACCGCCCCGGTTGTCTCGGAGCGGTCCGCATCGAGAAGACGAGGAGTCGAAGCCGATGATGCACGGGCGGGAGAAGTCAGACCCTTCCATAGTAGCGGTGAAGCTGGCGAACAAGACCGGACAACCGGAGGCGGAGTCAGTGGAGCGAAGGGAAGGGGCCAAGGGAAACACGGGAGAGCAACACATGCGCCGGACACAGAGCCGGGAAAGCATGTCCCAGGAGCTTGACCGTGTACGGAAAGCAGCGCAGGACAAGAAGAAGGAACGGTTCACTGCTTTGCTTCACTATGTAACGATCGATCGACTGCGGGAAGCCTTTTCCAGCCTCAAGCGGGAAGCGGCCCCGGGAGTCGATGGAGCGACATGGCAGAGCTACAAGCAGGACCTTGAAGCCAATCTGACGAGACTGCACGAGCAGGTGCATCGCGGCACGTATCGGGCGCTTCCTTCACGGCGGCGATATATTCCGAAACCCGATGGGCGGCAGCGTCCACTGGGCATCGCCGCTGTTGAAGACAAGATCGTCCAACGCGCCGTGGTGCAAGTACTCAATGCCGTCTACGAGGACGACTTCCTGGGCTTTTCGTATGGGTTCCGGCCCGGACGCGGACAGCACGATGCGCTGGACGCTCTGGCAGTCGGGATCACTATGACGAAGGTGAACTGGATCGTGGACGCCGACATCGCTGGGTTCTTCGATGCGGTCAGCCATGAATGGCTGATCCGTTTCGTCGAGCATCGGGTCGGTGATCGCCGTATCCTCCGTCTGATCCGCAAGTGGCTGAAGTCGGGCGTCATGGAAGATGGAAACCTTGCGCCAACCGAGGCGGGCACTCCGCAAGGAGCGGTCATCTCACCCCTGCTGGCCAACATCTATCTTCACTACACGTTCGATCTATGGGCTGACCAGTGGCGCAGGAAACATGCCAAGGGTCAGGTCATCGTTGTGAGGTATGCCGATGACATCGTCATGGGCTTTCAGCACAAACGAGAGGCGGAGCGGTTCATGGCGGACATGCGGCAGCGGCTGGAGAGGTTCGCGTTATCGCTGCACCCGGAAAAGACACGGCTGATCGAATTCGGTCGCTTCGCGGCCAAAGATCGAGCCAGCCGTGGGCTGGGTAAACCGGAGACGTTCAACTTCCTCGGTTTCACTCACATCTGCAGCCGGTCACGCGGAGGCGTCTTCCAGCTCAAGCGGCAGACGCGCCGCGACCGGATGCGGGCAAGGTTGCGAGCGATCAAAGAGGAGCTGAGGCGGCGCATGCACGAACCGATCCCGATACAGGGAAAGTGGCTGGGACAAGTCGTTCGCGGATACTTCGCGTATCACGCAGTACCGACGAACAGCAGATGTCTCGGGGCTTTCCGGCACTACGTGGTTGATCTATGGAGGCGCTCGCTCGTACAGCGCAGTCAACGCGATCACACTACATGGAACCGGATGGCGAAACTCGCGGCGGAGTTCCTGCCACCTTCTCGCATCCTTCATCCATGGCCGAGCGTACGCTTCGCCGTCAAACACCCAAGGTGGGAGCCCGGTGCGTGAATCGCGCCCGCCGGGATCTGTGCGGGGGGTGCGCAGTAATGCGCATCCCTACCGCGATAACGTTGGGGGAGGCCGTAATCCACCGGTAGAGGGTAGGGACAGAGACTCCGAGGTTGCTGGCAACAGTCGGAAGTGGTCCTTTCTGCAACACGCAGACCCTTCCCCTCAACTATAGAAAGAAGTGCCGTTAGGGGTACTGCGACTATGCGCAAGGGAGGGAAACACGGACGATTGTGCCCGAACCACGTCGGCTTTTGATTTCAATCTTCCCATGATGCTTTTCCACGATGGCTTTTGCGATCGCCAGACCCAAACCAAACCCACCGGTTTCCCTGGAGCGAGATGCATCACCCCGATAAAACCGATCAAATACATGGGGCAAGTCTTTAGCATGTATTCCTGCGCCACAATCCTCGACAACCACGGTGGCGATTTGACCATCGAGGGAGCAAGTGATCTTGACCGATGAATCCGGGGGGCTATACCGGAGGGCATTTTCCAGAAGTGTCATCCAGAGAGTCTGGAGAAGACCCTCTTCGCTCGCGATAAGGTAACTCCCGGTGAATTGCGTCGTGATCGCAACGCGGTGAGCCGCGGCGACCGGAGCGAGCTGATCGCAGGCCGCAAATATCGTTTCTTCCAAGGACACCAAATCGCTTTCTTTCGCGCGATCAGAGTTTTCGATCGATGCCAGAGAAAGCATTCGATAAACCAGCGCATTGAGGCGGTCGACGTCTTCAAGTGCCCGTTCCAAGCCAGCCCGGTATTCAGAGGCGGTTTTATCACCTTGCAGTGCAACCTGCAATGAAGATTTCTGGATAGCCACTACCGTTTTCAACTCGTGTGCCGCATCATTGACGAAAGTCCGTTCGCGTTGGAAGGCGGCGCTTAGCCGGGCGACAAGCGCTTCAAGTGCAAGAGCGAGTGATCGGGTTTCCGAGATATTTCGCACATCCGGGGGAAGAGACAGAGCCCAACTTCGTTCCGAAACCGCTGATGCCTGTCTCGCCAGTTCCACTAAAGGAACCATGCCGTTCGTTACGGAAAACCAGGCAATGATGCAGGACGATGCCACCCAAAACAGACTGCACCCTACGGCGATCAGGACAATTCTGCGGGAGCCGCGATCAAAGTCAACTAACGGTATGGCGTACCAGATGCTTACCTGGGGTGTGAGGACAGCGGAGTTCTCTTCATCGGGATCGATGACGGGAATGCCTCGTCTCACTCTGCCCCGGTATGGTTCCCCGCGAGCGGCGAAGCTGAAACTACTAGCCGCTCCGACAGCCTGTTCGGGTAAAGCCTTGGAAGGGCCTGACGCTCCCAGAATCGCTCCCTTCTGATCGCGGATAATGTAGAGATCGCCCTCGGACGGAGTTTCTGGTGCCGTGAAAACCAGCTTTGAGGAGTCTTCATCGTCGATCTGAAGCGCGGCTACAAGAAGGCCGATTCGCCGTTCGAGTTCAGTATCGATGACGGCGAGACGTTGCTGATTGACGTAAACCACGAGAGCCGTCGCGCAGACTGCCGTAAGGAGACCCTGCGCTACTATGAGGATCACCAGAATATCTCTGCGGATCGATCGATTCACGGCGTCTCCGGATACCGGAGGCTGTATCCATGTCCCCGCAGCGTATGCAGCAGCTTCACCTCGCCTTCATAGTCGAGCTTTCGCCGGAGGCCAGAGATGTACACCTCGATCACATTGCTGAACTTCTCCCAGTTGAAGTCGTAAAGATGCTCCAACAGTTCGCTCTTCGAGACAACTTTTCCGACGCGCAGCATTAGATATTCGAGCACTCGGTATTCCATGGGAGTGAGCTGGACCAGCTTCTGGGACCGTCGAACGGATCTTTCGCTAAAATTGAGCTCCAACGTATCGAGAGCAAGTCGCGCCGCAGCATGACCCTGACTGCGGCGAATGATTGTTTTTATCCTCGCAACCAGTTCTCCCATATCGAACGGCTTCGCCAGATAATCATCAGCTCCTGCATTGAGGACCGCGATGAGGTGGTCCTTTCCTTCTTTGGCGGTCAGCACGAGCACGGGGCAAGTGGAGCCATTGCTGCGCAGTCTACGAAGAATCTCTTCGCCACTCATCAAGGGCAGCATCAGGTCCAGAACGATCACGTCATAGATCAGCTCTTCGGCTTTGTAGAGTCCATCCTCCCCATTAAAGGCGAGATCGACCGCAAACCCGCCGCCCTGCTGCAGGCCACGAGATATGTTTTCTGCCAAGCGACGTTCGTCTTCAATCACCAGCGCACGCATAGAACGGCCCCTTCATAGATTCTTGGCCCTCCGCACCTTAACGCAGGCTGAAGAGGAGCCCGCAGCGCATTAAGTTTCCTTTCAGGTCGCCATTGCGAGTCTGTATGTGCGAGCCCTCCAGGAGGGTTCAACAAGGAGCCACAATGACAATGCGCAATGTAACGATACTCGCCGCCATGATCTCAGTTTCATCTTTAGCCTTCGCCGCCGAAAGGTCCATTCGTCGATCCGACCTCCCACCAGCAGTAGAGAACGCTCTTCAGCGGCAGATCAAAGGTGCCACGGTCAAGGGATTCACGACCGAAGCGGAAAAGGGACGGCAGACCTATGAGGCCGAACTGATCGTCGATGGTCATACGAAAGACATTGAGTTCGATCGGAACGGGAACATCCAGGAAGTCGAAGAGGAAGTCGCGTTTGAGACACTCTCCCCTCAGATTAAGGCTGCGCTTTCGACGAAGGCCAGAGGTGGAACGGTGAAGAAAGTCGAATCGCTTCGAAAGCAGGACAAGCTCGTCGCCTACGAAGCACAGGTTGAAAAGAGCGGCAAGCATTTTGAAATCCAGGTCGGCCCTAGTGGTGAAACACTGCATCATGAAGAATGAAGAAACCACGTGACATCTCGTCGGCGCAGGACTAATCAGCACGTTAGAAGCCTCGCCGACGGGATAGGGTTCTCGCCGGAGTGCCGTCCCGAAAAGCGGACGCGGCTACACTGCTTCTTAAGATCCACTTAACATCTGTTGACCATAATGAAGGTGAGGATGCTCTTTGCCAGTGTCGAGAACAATGTCACGGCTGTGCGCCGGAACATTGATATTAGTGTGCTCCGCGCTTTCGGGGGCTCAACAGAGCACCGCCGGGAACGCTACCCTGAGCGCGCCACAGAACGCGGTGCCAGCAGCTCCGCTTAGGCTAACGCTGGCGGATGCGCTCCAGCGCGCGAAGGTCCTGAGTCCGTCACTCGCCTTGGCAGCCGCGAACGTTAAGATCGCCAGCGAGAACCGCGTGCAGGCCAGGGCAGCGAACCTGCCCACAGGCGCCGCTGTAACCACATATATCTTTACCCAGGGCGACGGTCATGGTGTGCAACGGTTCATCTTGAACAACGCGGTTCACGAGTACGTCGGCCAACTGAATGCCCACGAGGCGCTCTCTCCGCCTGTGATCGCGCAGTACCGCCGCAGCATCGTTGCCGAGACCATAACGCGCGACCAGTTGGCGATCACACAGCGGGGTTTGCTGGTCACCGTGGTGCAGAGCTACGCCACGTTCGTCGCTTCCGATCTGAAGTACAAAGCTCAACAGCAGGTAACAGATGCTGCCCGGGATTTTCTTAAGACGACGCAGCAACTCGAAGCTGGGGGAGAGATCGCCCGCGCGGACGTGGTGAAGGCCCGCATTCAGTACACCGATAGCGGAGTGGCACTGCAGGATGCGCAGCTCGTGCGTGAGCGCGATCGTGTGACTCTGGCCCTGCTGCTGTTCCACGACGTTGATCAGGAGTTCGAAGTCGTAGACGATCCCGGCCAGACACTTCCGCTGCCTCCGCTCGCAGATGTTCAAGCGCAGGCTGTACAACACAATCCTCAGCTCGAACTGGCTTTTGATAACGAGCGGGCGGCCTCTTCCGACATTACGATCGCCAGAACCGGGTACTTGCCCACGTTTAGTTTCGATTACCTCTACGGCATCGACGCGACCCGCGTCGCGACGAGAAACGGGCCTCTGCCGAACCTGGGCTATTCCGCTTCTGGGCAGATGAACTGGCAGCTTTGGAATTGGGGAGCGACCCGCAGCCAGGTAAAAGTGGCGGAATCCCGCAAGCAATTGGCGGTCGCCGACCGCATGTACGCTCAACGCAAGCTCGCAGCCGATCTAGAACAGTTCTACAACGAGGCGAAAGTGACACAATCGGAGATGGCAATGCGCCAGACCGCGGCCCACGACGCGGAAGAAAGCCTAAGGCTGACCACGCTGCAGTATAAGGCGGGGGAAGCGACGGCGCTCGAAGTAGTGAATGCGCAGAATACGCTGAGCGTGGAACAGAACGCTCTACAAGACACGAAGATTCGCTACGCAACCGCGATAGCGAGCCTCGCAACGCTTACGGGGATACTGTAACTATGCGCCATTCGCGATATCCCCTCAAGCAGTCGTTTTCTGCCTTGCTGGCGGCTCTGGCGCTTGGAGCAGCGCTCGGATGTTCAGGAACACCTCCGCCAACTCCCGAACCGGTGGTGACTGTCCAGACGGCTTTGGCCAGATTGCAACCTATTACGCAAGTAGTCACTGCTTCGGGCGTCCTGTTTCCCATTCATCAGGCTTCTCTATCCCCCAAGATTACTGCGCCCGTGCGCACTTTTTATGTAAATCGCGGCGACCGAGTTCATAAGGGCCAACTCCTTGCCGAGCTCGACAATCGCGATCTCGCAGCAGCGGTGATCTCTGCAGAGGGCAGCTACGACCAGGCCAAGGCAACCTATGCTTCGACGACCATCTCGACCCTCCCTGAATCGATCCAAACGGCCAATCTGAGTGTGCGGGATACCAAGGCGAACCTGGACGCACAGCAAAAGCTTTTCGACAGCCAGAGCAAGCTCTACCAGGAGGGAGCGATCGCCCGTAAGCAGCTCGATGCGACCCAAGTCGCGCTGACGGCAGCGCGGAGCGCCTATGAAACGGCTGAAAAGCATTTTGCCAATTTGCAAGCTACAGGGGCCACGCAGCAGCGGCAAGCGGCCAAGGGCCAATTGGAAAGCTCGCATGGCCAGTACCTGGCCGCCACGGCCCAATTGCAATACACCCGGCTGCAGAGCCCGATCGATGGCGTGATCGCGGATAGGGCCGTTTACCCAGGAGACATTGCGCCGGCTGGCACACCCTTGCTCATTGTGATGGATACGAGCAAGGTAGTGGTGCGGCTGCACGTACCCCAACCTCAAGCCGTGCAACTGAAGCTTGGCGATGAAGCGGAGTTTCAGGTTCCCGATCTAAAAGGAAGCTTCCCAGCGAAGGTCACGGTACTGAGCCCGGCGCTGGACCCGAACAGCACTACGGTCGAGGTTTGGGTAGAGGCAGACAATCCGCAAGGCAAGCTGCAGCCCGGAACGACCGTTGAGGTCTCGATCACCGCTCGAACGATTCCCAACGCAGTTGTGATTCCAGTTTCCGCGGTTTTGACCGATTCGGCAAGCAAGACTTCAGTGATGCTGGTCAAGCCGGACAATCGAGCCTATTCCCAAGATATTGAAACAGGGATTCGCGAGGGTTCCTTTATTCAGGTGATAAGCGGACTCAAACCCGGCGAGACTGTAATCGCAACCGGCGCGTACGGGCTGCCGGACAAGACCAAGGTGAAGACCACGCCGGAAAACTCAAGCTCGGGCGCTCCGCCCTCGGGGTCCTAGAAATGGCTACAGCTATCCAGCCCACCGAACCGACGACCAAACAGCAGGAGCCCACGCGGTGGTTTAGCCGGTATGCCAAGGCGCTGATTTCCCTCATCATTGCGATAGCCGCAGTTGGCGCATACTTCGCGTTAAGCATCCCTATCGCCGTCTTCCCGACGACTAACTTTCCCCGCGTCCTGATTGCTATCGATAACGGCGTTATGCCTACAGACCAGATGCTGGTCACCATCACCAGACCGTTGGAAGAAGCGATCAACAGCGTGCCCGGCCTGCAGGTTGTTCGCTCGATCACCAGCCGGGGTTCGGCGGAGGTAGACCTTTTCTTTGACTGGAGCGTGGACATGTTCAAGACGCTTCAACTGAGCGACTCGGCCCTGGCGCGCGTGCAGTCCTCCCTTCCGCCGACCGTAAAGATCCAGTCGAATCGGCTGCGCTTTTCGAGTTTTCCCATCCTGGGTTTTGGGCTCACCTCCGACACAATGCCCGCAACGCAACTTTGGGAAATAGCCACCTACCAACTGAAGCCCCGGTTGAACCGAGTACTCGGTGTCTCGACGGTCTTGGTCCAGGGTGGAGAGATACCAGAGTTTCACATCACGCCCGATGCCGTAAAGCTGCTCCGGGGAGCGGTGACAGTGCCGGACATCCTGAACGCGGTGCGCCAGACAAACCTTATCGATTCTCCAGGCCTGATCGAGGCTCACCACGATCTCGTGCTGACCCTTGTCGACGGCCAAGTTCACGATCCCAGCGAGATCGGCAACATCGTTATAAAGAAAACACCGGCCGGGATTCCTGTTCACATCAGCGATGTGGCTACCGTATCAGCCGCCGTAAAGCCCGTATACACCGCAGTGACTGCGAATGGGAAGCCCGGCGTCCTGCTCAGCGTCAACCGCCAGCCCGGAACTAATACCGTCACCGTGGCGGATGCCGTGCACAAGGAGATGGATCAGTTGCAGTCGGGTCTTCCTCCGGGCATTCAATTTTCTGTTTACTACGATCAATCCGAGCTAGTCAAAGAGGCGATAAAGAGTGTTCGAGATGCCATTCTCATCGGCATCGTACTCGCCTCGATTGTCATGGTGATCTTCCTAGGGGACTGGGGAAGCTCCCTCGTAGCCGGACTGGTGATTCCGGTTACGATTTCTATAACCTTCGTTGTGCTGAAGCTGCTGGGTGAAAGCTTCAACCTCATGACGCTTGGCGGGCTTGCTGCCGCCGTGGGGCTCGTCATCGATGATGCCATTGTGATGGTTGAAAACATTGTCATCCACAGGGACTCCGGCCAAAGCAAGTCGGATGCTGTCCAGAGCGCCTTGCGCGAGATGACGGTGCCGCTGCTTGGCTCGACTATCACCCCGGTCGTGATCTTCGTCCCGCTCGTCGCCATTACTGGCGTGATCGGAGCGTTCTTTCGCGCGCTCGCCGTAACGATGGGGTCGGCGCTGATCGCTTCGCTTATTCTCGCGCTGACATGGACGCCGACGCTGAGCCAGTTTTTCGTAAGACGGAAAGATAAAGTGCAGCCTGAGCACCAGCAAGAGGAGCCGCTTTCGGAACGCGACAAGATGGAGCGGATGATGAAGGCCGAGGAGTCCTCCGTCGGCGGCTTCATGGGAGGGATCATTCGGATATATGAGCGGCTTCTGCGTTCGGTCCTTGATCGTCCCTGGTGGCTCGCCGGCTTTGCCCTGCTCCTAATTGCTGCGTCATACTTCAGCTACTCCTCCCTCGGATCAGATCTCCTTCCATCCATGGACGAGGGCGGCTTCATCGTGGACTACCTGATGCCTGCCGGCAGTTCGCTTACGGAAGCCAACCGCGTGCTGAGCCACGTCGATCAGATTGTCCGATCGATTCCGGAGGTCGCCAGCACCTCTCGCCGCACTGGGCTGCAACTCGGCCTGGCCGCAGTGACCGAATCCAACAGGGGCGACATTTCCGTAAGACTCAAGAGCAAACGAAGCCGCAGTGTTGATGAGATTATGGCTGAGGTGGGGGATAAAGTGGCCGCGCAAGAGCCAGCCCTGCAAATCGATTTCGCCCAGGTACTTCAGGACATGATCGGTGATTTGACGAACGCACCGCAGCCGGTCGTCATCAAGCTTTTCAACGAAGACCCCGCACTGCTGCGTCACTGGGCGCCGCTTGTGGGTGAACGGATAGCCAAGGTTCCTGGCGTCACTGGCGTGCTCAACGGCATTGAGAATACCATCAGCAATCCAGCTGTTGTGTACCAGGTTCATCCGGATGTTACCGCACGCACCGGCTTTACCGCCGAGGAAGTCGAGACCGACGCGAACGCCCTGCTCGAAGGAGAGCCCGCTCCGACGCCTTTGGTCGTAAATAGTCGCGCCTACGGCATTCGTGTCCGCTTTCCGGAGAAGAACCGTGCATCCGTCGACGACATTAACAACACGCTGCTGGTCAGCGCTGCCGGAACGACAGCCACACTTGGATCTTTGACGACCATCACGAACCTGCCCGGGCAAACGGAGATTCTGCAGGAGAACCTGCAACGCGCGGTCGAGATAACTGCACGACTGCAAGGAACGAGCCTCGGGCCCGCTATCGCAGGTGTTAAGCAGGCAATTGGAGCAATGAACCTGCCAGCGCAGATCCGAGTGGAATACGGCGGCACATATGCAACGCAGCAGAAGTCCTTCCGAGATCTCATCTTCGTCCTGCTGATCGGCCTGTGTCTCGTATTTCTGGTGCTGCTGTTTGAGTTCAGAACCTTCTCCGCTCCTGTGGCCATTCTCTCCTCTGCGGTTCTGTCCACTTCTGGCGTCTTCCTCGCGCTGCTTGTTACGGGCATGACTTTCAATGTGGCGTCCTTTATGGGACTAATCATGGTCGTCGGCATCGTCTCGAAAAACGGCATCCTGCTGTTGGATTCGGATGTGAAGTTCAGAGAGGCGGGGTTCTCTCCCAGAGACTCGATGATTCAAGCAGGCCGTAGAAGGTTACGACCGATCATGATGACAGCAGTGGCTGCAATTGCCGGCATGCTTCCGCTTGCTCTCGCGCTAGGCGCGGGCTCGCAAATGCTGCAGCCGCTCGCGATCGCGGTAATTGGCGGAATCCTGATTTCTATGGTGCTCTCGCTAGTAATCACGCCCGCAGTCCACTTCTACATGACGAAGAAAGCAAATGATCCAGCGCACTCGTTAAAGCCGTGACCGCCGAAGGACTTGCAAGCAAGCGGCCCATGATATTAGTGGGAGATGCGTATGCGGGATCAGAAGGGGTCACTGAGATACAAGATATGGATTGGGCCAAGATCTCAGGAGCAATCGCATAGCGCGAGCCGCCCACTATCCGGTACGGACGATAAGTTTGAGGACCCGGATGGCACGATGCTGTATCTAAACTCAATCCGGTGAGATTGAAAGCACTTCCCGGAAACCCACCCATAACTTCTTTTATGCAGGTCTCACCGTGCCCTTTGGGTTGACCCAACGGTCAATCGGAAGTCTTCTTGACCTGGTGGATACGCAGCCGCAGCAACTCTGTCGCAGCCGCGCATCCTGTGAAAGGCCAGGGTAGGCGGTCGGCACGAACTGCATCCATTGCTCGAAGA
>JAABUL010007446.1_pt1 | contig 11813 bp, 7 predicted proteins | sample 5559151 | NCBI WGS metagenome assembly JAABUL01 (sample SAMN10711876, study PRJNA513368) | rock metagenome | isolation source: Antarctica rocks | place: Antarctica: Victoria Land, Pudding Butte sud | reverse complement strand
TTTTCGGTGACCTCGCTGGATGGAAGCGGGGTGATATCCATGACGTTGCCATCGGGAGTAGCAATCCGGCTGATCCCGATCTCCCGGTCGGTCTGAGCGGTGATGTCGTGATCGATGAACTGGCCGAAGTATGTAAAGACCGCCGGGATGGTGGAGTCAGCGGCTAGCGCACCTGTGTCGGAAGCCATTGCCGTTCCCAGCGCCAGCAGCGCGCCTTGTGTCGTTGCTCCGAAAGGCAGCAGACATTCCGGATTCGCCGCCAGCAGGGGGAACATGTAGTTGAAGCTCGTGCTGAACTGGATTTCCGCGACGTTTAGGGCGCCGCCGTGTGCGAGTTGTTTGAAGGGTTCCACCTGTCAAGTCCTTTCTCTGACGTACGCCAGAATACATGGGCGCCGCGTACACCGTCGCTGGTGTGGTTTATCTCTTGCGATATCGACCGCGGAGACATCTTCGACCAAAGACAGTTATCGCGACAACCATATACTTAAACGAGTGCGACGCGGCTTTTAGCAGATCGTGGCGGATCAAGCCGGGGAGACAAATAATTCCCGCTGGCCGTCGGTTCATTCTTCCGTAAGGATTGCCTGCTACGATGCAGGTGTACTCCATCTTCCCGCGCCAGCCGGCGCTCATCGACGACGCGCGACGCCATCGCGCGCCGCCTCATCGCTTGTGAAGGAGGTCCCATGGCTCAATTTGTCGCGTGCGACCACGGTAGCGGCGCACGTTATGAGGCGTCCTTCCCACGCCCAGCGGGGACAACACACCTCGTCTATCGCCCCTCCTCCGTCGCCGCGTGGAAGAGGCGCCCCCTGGACCGCACCTCCTCTACAAAGATGTCCGGTTGGGCTAGGGCTTGGGACGCTTGTTCACGTTGAAAAGGGGAGTGGCAGCCGATCCTGATGCGTCGATGAGCGCCGCGTACCATGCCTCGTCCGGGCCGCTAACGTCCGCCGGCGCGGTCTCGGCGCTGTGGCCGCGCGATCGTCTGTCTCTGTTACGTGGAGCAGCGCTCGGAGCCATTCTGCTGTTGAGCGTTGTCCTGCAATTCTATCGGCTCAACGACTGGCAGTACTTCTCGGACGACCAGGCGACCCAGCTCAACGTCATGCATGGGCTGCTCATCGACCATCATGTGCCGCTGCGCGGGCTGGCGCTCTCGGTGGGCCAGGCGCACATCGGGCCGCTGTTCTACTACATGCTGGCTCTGCCGCTGTGGCTGGGCCAGCTCGACCCGACCGCCGGCGTGGCTATGATCGGGCTCTTTCAGGCCGCCACGGTCTATCTGCTATACCGCCTGTGCCTGCGTGTGGGGCTACCCTGGGCCGGCCTGTGCGTCGCCGCGCTCTATGCCTCCTCCGAACTCGTCGTCTACTGGTCGCGCTTCCTGTGGCCCAACACCGCGCCGTTCTTCGTGGTCCTGGCGCTCTACGCGTTGGTCGCCCTGGCGCAGGGGCGCGGGCGCTATCTGGTCCTCCTCGCGGGGAGCCTGGCCGTGGTGGTACAGATGCAGCCCACGGCCGTGCTGATGCTCCCCGTCGCCACCGCCTGGGTAGCCGCGCTCCTCGTCACGCGCCGCCTGCGCGTCGCCAAACGGACGATCGCGGTGTCCATCGGGCTCGCCCTACTGCTCTTCGCGCCCATCATCGGCTACGACCTAACCCATGCGTTCGCCGAAACGCGCGCGTGGCTGGCCTACGGGACGACGGTGCAACCGGGCGCGACCCAGCAGCGAGGTTTGCGCCACGGCGTGGCCGCCTTCGAACTCTTCGCCTGGCGCCTGGTTGGCTTCCGCACGCGCGGGCCGGTCGACCTTTTGCTCGGCCTGGCGACGCTCGCCGCGGCCATTTCGGCGACGGGGGTGTTGGGGCGTGGCCGCGCCGTGCTGGCGCGCCTGCTGCTCGTCACCGGCGCGCTGTATCTGCTCGCCTTTAGCCTATACCGCGGGACGCTGCACCCGCACTACGCGGAGCCAATCTACGCCGTCCCCTTCCTCGCCATCGGCTTGCTCGTCGACCTCGTCGTATCCGCCCCGGCGCGTGTCGCGGACGCCCTCGGTCGAGGCATGCCCACGATACGCGCGACCCATCTCTGGCAGGGGCGCGGGCGGCGGGTCGTGCGGAGTCTCTTGTACGTGGGGACGGCCGTCGTGGTCCTGGGGCTGGTTACGGCGAACGTGCGGCACCTGTGGACGAACAATTTCGCGCTCGACCTGTACCAACTCGATAGCCCCGCCGACGCGCAGGGCAACCGCACAGGGTTGGGCGAGATGCGGCAGGCTGTCGCCCTGATCGCGCGCGACGCCGCCGGCCGCCCCTACGATTTCCTGACCGCCGTGCGCGACGGATCGGGCGGTGGCTACGAGTATCTCGTGCGTCACAGCGAGAACCCGCCGGCCGCCACGCCCAATCTCCCGCTACAATACCTCCTGGTACAGCCGGCCGATAGGCCACCCTGGTTGTGGCCGGTGGGGACGCGCGCCAGGTGGAGCGTCGCGTCGGGGGCATTCGCGCGCCTGCCGCATCTTCTGCTGTGGCGCCTCTCATCCGGCCACGGCCAACCCCGCGCCGTCACAAGCCCATGGCGGACCACCGCGGATGTGGCTGGCTTGGCGGCCACGATTGCCGTAGACCCCAGCACGACGGGGACGCTCCTGGCCGGGTATCTCGGCGGCGCCGCCCGCTCGACGGATGGCGGGCGCCACTGGCAATCGGCGCGCTGGCCCGTGGGGGCCAACGGCCTGGCCGTGATCTCAGGTTTCGCCTGGAGCGCGACCTGCCCGCGACAGGTCTACGCTGGAACCTTCGACGGCGTCGTCCGCTCCGAGGATGGGGGTAGAACATGGACGCGCGCGGGGGATCGGCAGCCAAGCGCCGAGGTGCTATCGATCCTGACGCCGCCGCGCGCATGCAACACCGTGCTGGCGGGGACGCGCGCGGGGATCGCGCGTTCCGTCGACGGCGGCCGCTCCTGGCGCCTGGTTGTTGTCGGAGGGCGGCAGCAGCTAGCGGTCCACAGCCTGATCGTGGGTCCCAACGGCCACACGCTCTACGCGGGGACGACCAACGGCGTGTGGGCGACGACAGATATGGGGCGTACCTGGCGCGCGCTCTTCGTGCGCGGTGAGCCCCGCCCCGCGCTCTCCCTCCTCGTGCGGCCCTTGGGGACGCCTGTTATCCTGGCGGGCACGGGGGCGGGGATCGTCTATTCCGGCGACGGCGGTCGCACATGGGGGCCAACTGGAGGGGGCCTACAAGGTACGGTGTACGCGCTGCTCGCCGACGGCCGGAGCCGTAACCTGCTGGCCGGGACCGACGCGGGACTCTATCTCTCGCGCGACACCGGCGCCTCCTGGCACAGGGTAAGTGTGCCGCCCGAACTGACAGTGAGCGCGCTGACCTCGGATAACCAGCGCGCCCTCTACGCCGCATCCAACCAGGGCGTCTACCGCTCGCTCGACGATGGCGTGAATTGGGTCCCGCTGCACGCCACTCGCTAGGGTGAGCGACAACGGTCCCGCGCTATAGGTGCAGGCGTGCAGATGGGAACGTCTTGTTCTCGAAACAATTCTCCTGTGTGGCCACGTAGTAGAACGTGTACATGCCGCTCTTGACACCGCTCGTCGACAGGGCGCCATCGTACTGGTCGGCGGCGCCATGTCCAAGCACGACGAGGCGGCCAAGGCCAGGTGAGATAGCCATCATCTCGAAGGAGAAGGGGCCGTTGCCCTTCACCGCGCGCATCCCGAAGTGCGCCATACCGTCGCTCTGGGGCGGCATGGCGGTGAAGGAGAGAATCTTGGGGTGGACGACCGACGTCGTGTCGCGGGCCATAACATGCGAATATGTCGTCACGCCGGCGTGGATGGCCGAAAAGCCGTGGAAATAGAAATATCCGGCCTTGAACGCGTACGCGTCGATGCCTTTCGTAACCGGCAGATCCGTAATGCTGTAGCGGCCGTTGGCGTCGGTTTCGCCGGCGCGCTGATAGCCCTTGGTCAGGTAACCGACGGTGAGGAGCACGCCAGCCATGGGCTTGTGCGTGGTGGCGTCGGTGATGACGCCACTGAGCGTGCCAGTCGCAGCGGCCGGTCGCGCCGGCGCTACTTGCGCCCGCGCGACTGGCGCGCCCATAATCAAGGGAGTTGCCGCGCCGACGAGGGCGAGCGCCGAGATATATCGTTTCATAAAATCCTCCATGATACATAAAATACGGGTTGCTGTAGCGCCACGTCAGCTAACGCGCGCGATTGGCGGGTATGTATTAACATACCACCAAATGAGCCGATGGCGGTACACTGAGCCGAGAGGCGTCGTCGCGACGGCTCCGTGACCGCCGCGATACCCGTGGCCGGCGCCGGGGGTATGAGGTATAATGGGCGCGATGACGAGACGATTACTGCTCCCCGGACTTGGCGCCGTCGCGCTTGCCCTCATCGCGTTCGCTCTCCTCGCGCTCACCCCGCGTCTGGCGCCGCCGCCCGCGACCGCGCCCTGGTGGACGAATCACGCCGCGATCAACCGCGGGGCGTACGACTTCGCGACGGGATCGTGCATCTCCTGCCATGCGCTCGCCGGCGTGTCCAGCGCTAACGCGGCCACCGACCTGACGCATGAGGGCCGCCGCCGTGCGCCGGCGTGGCTCCTACACGAGATTACCCACCCGACGTCGGACCGCCCTGCCACACCGCCGGGTCAGGAGCGCGACCTGGCCGCCTACCTGGCAAGCCGCCGATAGCGCGCGGTCTTGCGCTATCGCTTTAGACCGTCAGGTGAGCCATGCCGCCGTGGGTTACCTGTAGCACCGCCCACATACCGGCCGCCTCATGCCCCGGCACTCCACAGACCAACGCGTATTTACCGGCGGTCGTCGCCACGAACGAGAACTTCTGCGTGTGCCCCGCCGTGGTACCGTTGATCCAGTTTGACGTACTGGAACCTTTGAAGGCCAGCCGATAGGAGCCTGCGTTATCCTTTTGCGCGTAGGGAGTGAAGACAGCACTGTGCGGAGCGGCGCTCCGGTTGCTGAAGACAACGTTGACGCGGTAGCCAGCAGGTACGCTCAACACCATCTTGCCGTTGTCGTCGCCGTTGAAGTTGAGCCCGCCGAGCGCGTTTGTGTAGCCGGCGATGAGAATAAACGTGACGACGTGCTGCTTGCTGTTGACCGTCAGCCAATGTGGCGCCGGGGGCCGCGCCGCGCTGGCGCTAAGGCTCGATGATGATAGCGCGAGCGCGAGCGCGGACGCCGCGACGACGGCCGTCGACGCGCGCCTAGAAAAGCGTTGCATGAGTCCACCTCCCGTCGACAGGATATATGACATGCCGCCGGATCGTTACGGCGTACATGGTCGACATCTATAGCATCGCACAAAATAGTTACACGCGCCTTAACAGAGTGTTACATCTTCCCCATCCAATCGCGGACGATACGCCAGACAACGAAATGAGGAGAGCCTTACAACGGCCATCGTGCAGCATCCAATCGGCACGTCACACACCGGCCGTGCGCCCCGGCCTACCCTCATCGGCATAGGCTGGGGAGCAGGGGGCATTAAAGGCTATTGACAAACTTGCCTAGAGCCTGTTATGCACTTTTCTGCCACAATCGCGACGGATCGTTAAGATGGAAAGCATCGAAGCGACGAGAGGAACTCCTGAGCCTATTCACTGCTATCTGACAAGCCGATGCACGACGACCTTGGCCTGCGGATGCGCCTTTTCGACTCACTTCAAGCGTAGTCGCATCATTTAGGGCAAAACGGTTGCTTTAATGATAGCGGAAGTTCATAACAGGCTCTAGCGTACCTCACTATATGCACTGCGGGAATCACCATACTGCTATCTTCTCCGTACATCGCCGCCTATTCCAGGGGCCCGTCGCCCCATCGATGGAGACTGACTTGGATAATTGCGGCGATGAAGCCTGGTAGAGATGATGCCGTGGCGCTCGGCTTATCGGCGACCGCTATATCGTGTGTTCGCTATCCTGAAACCATCTGGATTTGGAGCAATCTATGACCGCCTTCACGCCAGAAACGCCGCTGGGTCAGGCGGTACAAGCTTTGTTGCTCGCGCATCCCAGTGGCCTCACGCTTGGCGACCTGCGACGACGCTTGCGTCTTGAGAAGGGCCGTCATGCCAGCGAGGCGAACCTACGCGAGTTGCTGCGCCACGGCAAGACTTTCATGGCTCTCTCGGACGGATCCTACGTATTAGCAGGCCATGCGCCCAAGCGAGATCGCGACGAACGTCAGGATTGCCACACAGAGGACAAGCCGGAGGATCCATTGACGCAGCCTCTTATCGTCAACCTCCCGCACGCCCGGCATGATTACATTGTGTTCGACCTAGAGACGACGGGGACCGATCATGCGCACGATAGGATAATACAGATCGCGGCGCTCAAGGTTATGGGCGGACAGCCGGTGGCTGCGCGCACATGGTATGTCAATCCGGGTGACGTTGCCATCCCCTATACTGTCCAGGTCGCGCTCGGAATCGCCGGTGACGCCGCCAGCCTTGCGCGCATCACTACGGCGCCGCCTATCGACGCTGTGCTGCCGCTCTTCGTCGATTTCATCGAGGGGCTGCCCCTGATCGCGTATAACGCGCGGTTCGACCTGCGTTTCCTACACAGCGAACTCGGTGCGAAGCCACTGCCGAATATGGCCGTGGACGCACAAGAACTCGTTATGTTACTGCTGCCCCATCTAAAGAGCCATAGGTTGACCAACGTTGGCGTGGCGCTGGACGTTGCGGTTGACAGCCTGGCCGACAAATGGGCTGGCCTCACGCTGGACAGCAACGTCGGCGACCATCGTGTCGCCGCCGATACACTGCACAACGCCGTGACCGATGTCTATTTGTTGCATCACGTGTATGGGAGGCTGCTCGCGCTGCTCGATACACCTGGACCCACGCACGATCTGCTGCACGCGCTGTTGCCCGAGGCATTTACTCGAGGGGCAACCTTCGCCGGTGTCGACGACACCCATCTGGCGCCGCTCCGGGCGCGCTGCGCATGGGGGTGGAAGCCTGCTACTAAGACAGAAGGGGCACGAGATGAGGCAACCGTAGAGGATTTGCTGACCCAGCACCTCGCGGCGACGGGACGAGCGTCACGGCCGGGCCAACAAAAGATGCGGGACCTACTCGTAGACGCCTTCGCGGAGGATCGCTGTGCCATGGTCGAGGCGCCAACTGGTACGGGCAAGACTTTGGCCTATCTCATTGCCGCTGTACACCATGCCAAGACGTATGGTGAGCGCGTGGCGCTCTCCACCGCCTATCGCAACCTGCAAGATCAGTTGCTGAACGAGATAGACGATCTTCACCAGCACGGAGGCGTACCGTTCCGCAGTCAGGTGCTCAAGGGGGTTGGCAACTACCTCTGCTGGAGCCAGATTAGCCGCTACTTGGCCGAGGGCAATCCACGGCATGGTACGCCAAGCCGCACACTCATGCTCGCCGAGCGCTACGTCCTGGCCTACGTTGCCTTATGGCTGCCCGGAAGCGCGTACGGCACAGCCGATGACCTCTCTTTCTGGGTCCAGGAAACACTCCCAATCGCCCGCATGATCATCCGTCACCTGCGTGCCCAGGCGGCGTGCCACCCTATGCTGCAGGCGGCATGCGCATCCTGTCCGATGCCGGTCGCCTATGCTAACGCTCAGGAAGCGGACATCGTCGTGATCAACCACGCCCTGTGGCTAGCGGATCCGGCGCGGCTGCCGCGGTTCACACACCTCGTGCTGGACGAGGCGCATACGCTGGAAGACGTGGCGACGAATGCGCTGACGCTGGAAGTGTCATCCGAAACGCTGGACGACCTGCTGGCTCGCCTCTTCGATCCGTATACGCAACGGGGCCTTTTGCCGCGCATTAGGGCGGGCACAGCGCACCCCGAAGCACTGCGTGCGGCCAGTTCAGCGATCGGCGCCGTGCGTCAGGCGCACACGCTGGTAGACGACTTTGGCCCCTATCTCGTTCAATTTATCAGGCGCTGCACCGATCGCATCGACCCGCGCTACGGCGCATCATACCGATTGGAGGCGCAGCCACGGAAGATTCATGGTCCCCAATGGCAGCGCGTCCATGATGCGCACCAACAGCTCTTCAGCTTGCACCTCGGTGAGGCTCTGGCGGCACTGTTCCGGCTGCGCGGCGCCCTGGCTGGCGCCGCTGACCTGGCGTACCGCGAAGCGACGTTACGCGACCTGGGGACACTCATCGATGAGTTGAGCGCGCAGCGTCAACTCGCCTACGAGTTGGTGAAGGTGGCCGACCAGACGCTCGTCTACTGGTTAAGCGTGGGGCCGCCGCGCGATCCAGAGAGCAACGAGCGCGACGCGCAGCCGCAGTGGTGGGCGATGAAGGCGGCGCCGATTGACGTGGGCGCCGCGCTACAACAGCATTACGATCGCCTGTCCAGCGTCGCCCTGGTGTCGGCCACGCTCGCCGTGCGCGGCAACGACTTCAGCTATTTCATCGAGCGGTTGGGTCTTTCGGCGCGGCTCGACAGCTGATACATGCGCCGGTTGCCGCCGGCGTTGCCGTATGACCAGCGTGTTTTCCTGGGCCTGGCCAACTATTTTACCTATGCGCCGCTACGAGGCACGATGGCGAGCTTCGTGGAGGAGTTGGCTGGCGAGTTGCAGCTGCTCCTGCAATTCACGGATGGACGTGCGCTTGGTCTTTTTACCGCTCGGGAGCGCATGCAGGCCGTGGCCGAAGTCGTCGAGGCGAAGCTTGCCGGTATGGGCATCCCGCTGCATATCCAGATGCCAAACGCCTCGCGCCGGGCAATGTTGGAGGCGTTCAAGGAGCAGGTGTCGAGCGTGCTATTCGGTCTGCGCAGCTTCTGGGAAGGCGTTGATGCGCCAGGCGAAACGCTGTCTTTCGTGCTCATGGAGAAGCTGCCCTTCCCGCTGCTGATCGAGCCGGTTCACCGGGCGCGCGCGGAACATTTGATACAGCAGGGCAAATCGGAGTTCGACGACTACATGCTGCCGCTGATGCTGCTGCAGTTCAAGCAGGGGTTCGGACGGCTCATGCGACGCGAAGACGATCGCGGCGCCGTCATCCTGTTCGACAAACGCATCCACCGCAAGGAATACCGTGCCGACCTGCTGGCCTCGCTCCCAGGTTATCTGCCTCGTGACGAGGAGGTAGAGCGTTCGCGCGGCCGCTTCTACGCGGCCCTGGCCAATGCCTTCCCCGGTCTTATCGACGTCGAAGGCAAGCGCGATCTCCTGCTGGACCTGCCGGATGAGGTTCTTCCACGGATCGAAGAGATCCTGCAGCGCTATCGACTCCCGACTGTCATTCCGGACGACGAGTACGATCACTGGCGCCCTACACTGTTGGCGGGACTAGCCGAACTGTTTGGGTATGCCGACTTTCGCAACGTTGGGGATATGCCGGCGCAGGAGGGGGTCATCCGGCGGCTACTCGCCGGGCGCGACGTGCTCGGCATCCTGCCGACAGGCGCGGGGAAATCGCTCACCTTTCAGCTCCCGGCGCTCTTGCGCGATGGGGTGACGCTGGTCTTTTCACCGCTCATCGCCCTCATGAAGGATCAGGTAGCCGGTCTGGTCGATCGTGGGATTGAGGTGGTCGGGGCGATCTACAGCGGACAGTCAAGCGGCGAACGCGATGACGTGCTGGATCGCATGCGCCGCGGCCGGGCGCGCCTGGTATACATTTCACCGGAACGCCTGCGCGACCCGCTCGTTATCGCCGCGCTGCGACGAACGCTAGTCATTCAGGTGGTAGTAGACGAGGCCCACTGCGTCGACATGTGGGGGCCGAGTTTCCGCCCTGACTTTCTGTATCTGCCGCGCCTGTTCGACCATCTGGGCTACCGGCCTCCACTGGCCGCGCTTACCGCCACGGCGACGCCGACGATGCAGGACGCCATCGCTTCCACGCTCACGATGCGCGAACCGGCGCGTGTCATCGCCCCCATCGACCGGCCCGAACTGTGCTTCATCGTCTACAACGCGTTCAGCCCTTACAGTGCGATCCGCAGCCGCAACGATCGCTTCCGACTCCTGCTGCGCATCATGGCCGCAGCTGACCGGGCACGCCCGTCGATCCTCATTTACGTCGCAACCACCGTCGAGGCCGAACAACTCGCGCGCCACTTACAGGTAGCAGGGCACGATGCCCGCGCCTACCACGGCAAGATGCAGCCAGCCGACCGCGCCAGCGTGCAGGAAATGTTCATGGACGACCACGTCAACATCGTCGTCTGCACCAAGGCGTTCGGCATGGGTATCGACAAGCCAGATATTCGCTACGTCATCCACTACACCATGCCGGGCGACCTGGAGAGCTACTTCCAAGAGGCGGGGCGCGCCGGCCGCGACGGGCAAACGGCGTATTGCATCCTCCTCTATCACAAGGGTGATATCGGGACGCAAGAGTTCTTTATCAACAACGGCACGCCGGACGAGGCGACGATCAACACGGTGCTGGAAGGGTTGGCCGCGCGGCCGGGCGACACCATTTACCTCGACCCAGACGAGGCGCAGGAGGTATGGGGGCTGGAGGATGTGCAGCTTCGGGTTGCATTGCATCATCTGGAAGCACAGGGCTACCTCACGCGATCGATCGACTTCGCGCTGACAGGAGCGCTCACCTTCCAGGTCCCCCCCGACGAGGCGCTTACCGCGTGGCACGCTGAGGGTAATGGGGACGCAGCCGCACTGGAGACCCTGCTACGCCGCGCCGCTTGGCCGGCCTTTCGTAAGGTCGAGGTAGAGATCCTGCCCCTGGCAACAGCTGCCGGACTCACTCCTGACGTGGTAGATAGGCTACTACGCCGACTCGCGGAGCGCGGCGAGGCCGTCTATCGGCCGTGGCGACGCGGGCTCGTTCTGCATAAGAAACCGGCGATGCAGCGGGGCGAGCGCGTGAGCGCCGGAGCGCTTGCCGCCGAGCGACACCGCACAGCGATGCAGCGAAAGCTCAACCGAATGGTTGTCTATGCCGAAAACAGAGATAGGTGCCGGCGTGCGGCCATCCTCTCCTATTTCGGTCAAGAAACCCATGGAACATGTGCCGGCTGCGACGTGTGCCAGCCCGGCACGGAGTGGCCCTGGAGCCTCGTCATGGAGCGCGACATCGGAACGCCGGACGCGTACCTGGACCCGGCGTTCGTCATCCTGGAAAGCGTCAAGTGGAACCAGGAGCGCGCCCTCCACTACGGGTCACCCTATGGCACGGGGACGTTGCTGGCCGTGCTCAAGGGCGATCAGTACGCGGCGACGCGTTATGAAGACGACTATCACCTTAAGAAGTGGCGCCTGGAACAGTTGCGATCATGCCCCCATTGGGGGGTGCTGGGGTTGCTGCCGCGTCGTGACCGGGTGCTACAGGTGATGCTCACGCGCCTGCAGGTGGAAGGATATGTGTCCGAGCAGGAGTATGGTGGGCAGGACAGCCATGCATACACGGCGTTAGCGCTGACCCCAAAAGGGCAGGAGAGATTAGTGTCAGGTAGGTTGTTGCAGTGGGCAGTGTAGTGGATCTCACTCTTGACGCCGTGGACGGCGCGCCGGACTTCGATCTAGGCGCGCTCGACTACGGGATCAGTACGGCCGATTTTATTCGGCAGGCGTTATCCGGCTACACAGGCGGTGTCGCGATTGCTCGGGAGTTAATCCAGAACGCCGACGATGCTAAGGGCTCGTTAAGGAATAACGTCCCGTTTTCGCCGCAGAGCCCTTTCATTGGGCGGTGAGGCAGGATAGAATGAGGCATCAATCCAGTGAGTGCTCCTCCAGGAGGTCGGCATGGTAGCAT
>JAABUL010007445.1_pt1 | contig 11814 bp, 14 predicted proteins | sample 5559151 | NCBI WGS metagenome assembly JAABUL01 (sample SAMN10711876, study PRJNA513368) | rock metagenome | isolation source: Antarctica rocks | place: Antarctica: Victoria Land, Pudding Butte sud | reverse complement strand
GCCGACCCCCTTCGTGTGGGATGGCAAACGACGGGAGCGCCGCCGCCGCGCGCGGGCACGCCGCCTTGGCGGGTCTGCCGCTGTCGCCGCCCAATTCCACTTAAATGCAGCGTGACCCACTAGCACATCCCAGGCACGTTGTGCATAGCCGCGCTGTGGGTATCGCTCGGCCAGTTCCAGATACATCTTGCCCTCCCACTGGTAGAGAACATTCAGGCCGCACTCCGCATAGATATAGCTCGGATCGTTCTCGGGGTAGGTCGGGAAATAGTTTTGCGCCAACGTCATATTCTCTAGGGCCTTGGCGTCGTCATGACGTTGCGCATAGGCCTCCGCTAGCCCCATAAGGATATCGCTCCTGAGTAGCGAATTCTCAGTGCCAAGCACTTGTAACGCCTCGTGGAAGGCACGGATAGCCTGCTCAGGTCGACGCGGACGGATATTGAACGAGTAGGTGTAGCCCAAGTACATCAAAGCGGCGGCTGTCAAGTTGCTGTCGCGGGAGATGTAACCACACCGAACGGCCTCCCGGCAGTATCTCTCGCGCTCAGTGACTTTAAGCTGGTGCATAGCAGCGATGGCATGAAGGATGTTGCCCTGCGCAGCTAGGGCTGCCGCAGCCTGCTGATGCGGCGAGGGCTGGACGGCCAAGGCCGTCAGGGTTGGCATATATTGGGGCAGGAGGGATACGACAGCAGCCAGATCGTCTCCTTTCAACAAGTGCCAGCAGGCCGTAATACTGGCTGCACAGGGAGGGAGGAAGTCTGTCGGGTCCACACCCATCCCCTGTTGAGTTAGCTGAATAGGAAACTTCTGCACGAGTAACGCTGTAGGTAGCGCGGCCAGCGTCATCAATGCTTGTCCGCGCGAGATTAAGTACTCATCCCGGCGTGGCTGTTGTCGCAGCATTTCATCAAACACGCTAACTTCCTCGTTGACCATTGCCTGAATCTCACACCAGAAAAGCCCCTGCGCACTCCGCGACCCTATCGTGTGTATGATTTGAGCGAGGATCATGCCAATCCTGATCGAGAGATCCGGCATGTCGTTAGCGATTGGTGGCGGCGGGAGCGTGGTAGCGGCAGGGTGTAGACTGCGCACCATGGCCCGACTGCCACTTTGTTGTGCGCCTCCAAACCCTAATGCTTGGGCTGACAAGTCAAATGCAGTGCAGATAAGGTCAAGCGTTCCAGACTGCGGACAGGTTTGTCCGGTTTCCAACCGCAAGTAAGTCTTCCGGTCGATGCCTATCTTTTCTGCGGCTCTATGTTGCGACCAATGTTTTTGCTCTCGCGCCGCGCGTAGCCGTTCGTTTGGTGTCAGCATCTCGATCCCTCACCTGTTCAATCGTACTCTCTCCAGCGTGCCCAGGACGTCCCTGACTCCTCGCACCATAGATTTGGTACACGTTTGGTACATTGTCGAGCTTTGGTACATCCGTCTAAAAAGGTCTGGTACTGTCATTATGCTCGTTGTTCGGTATGGTAGAAATGGTTGGTAGACACACCATAGACGGAGGATGATCGATATGCTGTACCTTGGAACCCGTCATCTCGTCCGCAAACGCCGCACAGGCCAGCTATGTACATGCTCCATATGTGGTCAAGTGGTTTGGCCTTACCCTTTGCCTCTCTCACCAACTATGCGTCTTATACGCGGATATCCCAAGTCGAGGGCCATGGTAGACAGACGAACGCGAGCGGTGCGCTTCGACCCTATGTTGTGGTGTATTTCATGTGCCCCACCGGTCGTCGTCCAGTGGTGGGCACGTTGGGAGGAAGCGGCCGCCGAGTTGTTGCAAGCCCTGCCGTCCATTGCTACCGACAACGAAGCGTACCACCAGTCCGAGCCGTCCCGTGGCGAGGCGTCCTGCGCGGACGTTGACGCCGACGCAATCGTCTATAACCGCGCGGCTTTGCCGTGATGACTAGAACTAATATTCTAAGTGTACACTCCCACGTTGCACAGACGCGTTGTAGTGCGTTATGATGCCCATCATGGAGAACTTTGCGATGACTTAGCACGCTCGTGCTACATGCACGAAACCCACCGGGTTGCCCCGATGGGTTAAGGCTACTACCAATATTGTCCGGCTCTGGTACTTCGGATACCAACCATTTACCAGTGCCGCTAGAACGGACCCGAAATCCTCAATGGAGGGCCAACTCCTAAACGAGAATTCGGGGCTCACAGGGGAGCTTTACGCTTCCGAGGAGTACCTATGAGCAATCATACGGGAATGACGGGTGCATGTCAAGATTACGCCCACGATCCCAGGCCCGAAAGTACACCATCACACTCACACTCGTCATCCGACAGCATCGACCGGCGCCTGGTCCAGCGCTACGGGGCATGGCTACTCACCGGGGGCTACACGGCGCTGCCGACGTACGCGTGGGTGTACTACGCGCGGCTGGGCGTGAGCGAGGCCGAGATGGTCTGCCTCGCGCAGTTGTGCACCTACTGGTGGAGTGCGCGCGACCCGTACCCCGGCGAGGCGGCGTTGGCGGCGCGCATGGGCAAGACGGTGCGCACAATCCAGGGCTATCTGCGCTCCTTGGAGGGGAAGGGGTTACTGCACATACAGACTCGACTATCCCACAACAGCCGGCAGTCCACGAACGCCTACGACCTGCGCCCCTTCTTCGCCGCCGTCGAAGGGCGCGCGCGCCTCGACGGCCTGCTCGACGATGACGCAGCCCCCATGGCGCCAGCACCCCGCGACAACGGAAGCTATCACCGGCCGCAATCTGCGGACGACACCGATTCGTGCGATTTTGGGCCATTTGACGATAACCACAAGGCACAGGAGAGCGCGGCGCCGGGGGGCGCTGCTCGTCACGCGGGCGCGCGTCGCGCGGGGCCGGCGTCCCTGGGTGGCGTGCGTTGTCGTTGTCTGCTAGGAGGCCATCGAGCCGGGCGAGCCCTTCGACGGCCACGAAGAACGGGCGTAGGTCATAGGCGTTGGTGGACTGTCGCCCGTTAGTGGATAGTCGAGTCTGTATGTGCAGTAGCTCCTTCCCCTCCAGCGAACGAAGATAGCCCTGGATCGTGCGGACCGTCTTGCCCATGCGTGCGGCCAGGGCCGCCTCGCCGGGGAACGGATCGCGCGCCGACCACCAGTAGGTGCAGAGCTGCGCGAGGCACACCATCTCGGCCTCGCTTACGCCCAACCGCGCGTAGTACACCCACGCGTACGTCGGCAGCGCCGTGTAGCCCCCGGTGAGCAGCCGGGCACCATAGCGCTGCACCAGGCGCCCGTCGATAGTGTCGGGCGACGTGGATGAGGGCGGTGGTGTACTTTCCAGCCTGGGATTGTGGGCGTGATATTGACATACACGCACCGTTCCCGTATGATTGGTCATAGGTACTCCTCGGAAGCGTAAAGCTCCCCTGTGAGTCCCGAAAGCTCTTTTGGGGGTGGTAGCCCGGTCGAGTTTTCGGACCCAATCTAGCGGCCCTGGTAGCTCACTTGAACGCTTGCACCAGAACCGCACACATATAGGTGATGGACGTGGCCCACTTGGGGAAACCCGGTGGGCTTCGTGCATGTAGCACGACGTTTTTGCTACGACATAGCAGAGTTCTCCATGATGCGCATCATAACGCACTCCAACGCGTCTGCGCAACAAACGGCTCTAAAGTAGCACGTTCGTTCTACGATTGAGCGGCGCGCCGCGTGCGCGGATGCATCGTGGGTCGAGGCAGGCTCGAACTGCACGGCGTCCTGCACGTCCTCCGGGTCGGCACAGGCCGGGCAAAAGAGGATAGCATAGCTCTCTAAGTTGCCTGTCCGCTTGCCCCTGATCGTCACGCTGCGCGCGTAAGCCCGCGGCACCTGCACCGCGGGATTGGCGCGCAGTGGGAGGGGAAAGACCGCCGCGCCGCACTCGTAGCAGACACAGTAGCGGGCGGGATCGTGGTCCCAGCGTCGCTTACGTACGAGTCGACGGGATATGATTTGCTGCATATCGACCAACCGTCCTTCTAATTCTCCGCTCATACTTTACTTGCCGTTTGGCAGCAACACCAGGTCGTGCTATGTTGTCGAGTAAGGGCGCATAGCGTCCGCACCGATACATCATCTTGCACCGTTACATGATGATGTATCGGTGTTTGGACTTTAGGATAGCTGCAATAACTTCTAATGTCAAATGAACAAGTGATGGCGCGACGCGCCGACCCCACGGCCCTGTTCGCTGCCCGGCTCAATGACCTCTTCGCCGCCCGTCTGAATCCCTCGACGGGTCAGCGGTACACGTTACGAGAGGTGAGTGAGGCGACGGGGGGTGTGCTCGGGGTCTCCTACATCAGCGCGTTGCGCCGCGGCCAGATAGCCATGCCGCCCGCGGACCGAGTGCAGATCCTGGCCGATGTCTTCCACGTCGATATCGGGTACTTCTTCGGGAAGGAAACGCCGGTCCGCGCGGACGATGGGGATAGCGCGCGGGAAGCGGAGCTGCGGCGCGCCATGGACGACCCTACAGTGAGTTCGATTGCCCTCCGAGCGGGCAGGCTTGGCCCGGCCGAGCGTGAGTTGGTCATGCAAACGCTCGAATGGGCCGAGCGGCGATCGCGGGGCGACCGGGATACCGAGGCGGGGATAGGTAATCGTGAAGAGTGATCTACACAAGCTTAGGGGGGACTTCGCGCCCTATCTCGATGTCGCGCCGTCTTTCACGACGCAACGGCTGACGGCATACCGCGGCCGATCGGCTCGTAGACGTGTGGTGCTCCTGCCTGGATATCGACCGTCTGACGAGCATGGAAGTGCTGCGCGCCGGGCTGGCGCGCGGGATAGAGTGTCCTATCGACGTAGACTTGGCGGATTGGTTCGGGTGCGACTACTACGGCGAGTGCGCGTCCGATGGCGAGATGATCCGGGTGCGCGTGCGCCTGGACGGGGACTGGCATTATCGTGAGCACAATGAGGCCCACGAGCTGGGCCATGTCCTGCTGTTCCATGTGACGCGCGACCGGCCGGCGGTGGAGCGGCGCGGCCCCAAGGCAACGACGATCCGCGAGCAGAATACGGAGATACTGGCGGCCGCGCTCCTCCGCCGTGCGCAGCGCGACCGCTCCCGCACGGCCTCGGGTCGCGGACAGGGTTTCGTCGCGTACCTGGCCGAGATGTTCTGGGAGAAGTGGCTGCCATGACGCCCCATTTCATCGTCGCGGGGGGGCTGATCGGGGTGCTGACGGGCTTCTTGCCCATCTGCGTCCTCTTGCTGTTACGTCGGCGCGTGACGCTCGTGGCCTACATCCAGTCCCTCACGGCCGTCATCCTCGGCGTGTTCCTCACCCTGTCGGCGTGGCCGAACGGCCCGCGTTTCGATCACCTCGTCGGCACGACGGGCGCCGCCTGGCTCATCTATCAGACGGCGCTCGTGGCCACGCCCTTCGGCCAGTATACGATCCTCACCCTGTCGACGACCAAGGACTGGGCACGCTGGCGACGTGGCCTGGCGGTCGCTCTCACGCTCGTCGCGGCCTTCTGGATCGCCGGCATCATCCTGGCTCGCACGCCGAGGCTCGATCACACCTACCTGTTCTACGAGGTCGCGGCGGGGCGTCCGTTCGCGTCCTTGGTGATGAACGTCGCCGTGGGCGCGGCTCTGCTGTGGGGGTGCTTCCTCTGCGCGCGGGTCTGCTACCGCCTGCGCCAGGGCGCCCAACTCATCAAGGAGCGCCGCTGGGCCATCCATGTCCTCACCCTGTCGAGCCTCGGCATGGTGCTCGGCGCGCTCTACGCCGCCCAGGCCCTCCTCAGCCTGACCACGGGGGACGACGCCAGCCTGTTCCGCGTCATAGACCCCGTCGGCGCGCTCGTCGTCGTCATCTGGCTCGGGCGCCTGCTCTACCGCGTCGCCATGGCGCTACCTGTCGTCCGTTTGTGGTTCCTGGCCGAGTTGGAGCCGGATCGCGTGCAGCTTGGGGAACGCCTCGCCGCGCAGCTCGACGCCATGGGCGACCTCAATAGGACGGTCTACGACCAGGCCGTGCATTTGTTCGAGTACGCCAACCGCGCCGTCGTCGCGGACATGCAGGCGTGGTGCGACGCCCGCAAGGTGTCGCGCTACGAGCGCAACTATCTCCACCTCGCGGCCAGCATGTTCACGCTGAATCGCGCCAATATCGAGGGGTCGGCGTACCGCGCGCCTGACCCGGAGGAGGTCAGGGCGGCAGACGAAGAGCTGACCCGCGAGGCACAGTTCCGCGCCGAGTCCGGGACATACGTGGTAGCCGAGGCGGGGCGCGTGCTACAACTCGTACTCGCCCCCCGGAGGGAATGGCTCACGGAGCCGCCCGGCGTCCGGCGCGACGGGGCCGAGGCCCTGGTCAACATCCTGCGCACGCGCAAGCTGCTTGACGGCGGCCGTTTCACGGCGCCGCCGCCCCTGGTGGTGGCCGCGCCTGGGCGATCGGAACGACGACGCGAGCGCGACCGCCTGTTTCCGACACATCGCGATAAATCCGACGCCCACACCGCCTAACGGATCAACGAGGAGACTACCATGGCGCACGGCCCCTATCCGCCCGGTCCGACGAGCCACCTGCCCCTGGGCCTCGATCAGTCCGTCTATTTCGCGCGTCGCCCAGTCGCGTGGCTGACGCGCGCGGCCAGCTACGGCGACGTGGCGCGCGTCCACGCCCTGGGGTATGACATCTACCTGCTGAACCATCCCGACGACGTGCGCGAAGTCCTCGTGACCAATAGGCGCAACTTCGACAAGGGGCAGACCTTGCGCCTGCTCAAGGGCCTGATCGGGGAGGGCCTGCTGACAAGCGAGGGTGACGTCCACCTGCGGCAACGTCGTCTCACCCAGCCGGCGTTCCACCGGCAGCGCGTCGCGGAGTACGCAACCACCATCACCGACTACGCGCAGCGGCTAGAGGCGCGCTGGACGGACGGCGCGCGGCGCGACATAGCCCAGGATATGCGGACCCTCAGCCTGGGCATCGTGGCGAAGACGGTGCTGGACGCCGACATCGACGGCGAGAACGCGCGGCTCGGCGACGCCCTCAATGCGCTGCAGCGCTGGGGGGAGCGCGTCATCCTCCCTCCCGCCATCGCGGAGGCCATGAACCGGCTCCCGTTGCCGAGCACACAAGCCTTCAACACGGCGCGGGCCTACCTCAACGGTCTCATCGAGGGCCTTATCAGCGAACGCCGCGCGACCGGTGCGGATCGGGGTGATTTGCTCTCCATGCTCATCCAGGCGCGCGACGAGGACGGCGATGCCCTGAGCGACGAGGAGGTGCGCGACGAGGCGCTGACGTTCTTCCTGGCCGGCCAGGAAACGACGGCGCTGGCCCTCACCTGGACGTGGTACGCCATCGCGCGCAACCCCCACGTCGAGGCCGCCCTGCACGACGAGTTGGGCCGTGTGCTCGGCGGCCGCGTGCCCACGGCCGCCGACATCCCGGCGCTGGACTACACCAACCGGGTCTTCTCCGAGGCGCTGCGGCTCTACCCCCCAGCCTATCTCCTCACGCGGCGCGTCGTCGAGGCGTGCGAGATCGGGGGGTATCCCATCGCGGCCGACTCCGGCGTGGTGGTCAGCCCCTACACGATGCAGCGCCGGCCGGACTACTTCCCCGACCCCGAGCGGTTCGATCCCGAGCGGTGGACGCCCGCGGCCGTCGAGGTGCGGCCCAAGTTCAGCTACTTCCCCTTTGGGGGCGGCCCCCGCGTGTGCATCGGGGAGCCGCTGGCGCGCTTGGAGGCGCCGTTGGTCATCGCCACGCTGGCCCAAGAGTGGTGCTTGCGGCTATCCCCCACCCAAGACGTCCGCTTCGCCGCGATCGGGACCTTACGCCCGGCCGGTGGCTTGCCTATGATGCTGCGCCGGCGAGCGCCCGCGCGGGCCGGCGCACACCTGGAGAGGGCCGCCGTATGAGAATACGTTTGCCGCGCCTGTGCCTCCAGCGCGCCGATCGTGCGCGAGGCGGCGCACGATCGGCTGGTAGAGCAGCACGACCCTCAGTTCGCCCGGCCAGCCCGGTCTTCCGGCCCGTCGTCGCTCATGCGCCCTCGTCCGATTCGCCCTGTACGAGCACGGAGAGGTCCGCTCGGTCGATGAGGCGGCGCACGATGTCGTTGCGGTTGACGCCCTTGCGCTTGCCTGTGTGGCGCTTATAGGACGTCACTAGCTCGTCGAGCTTGTCGATTTGGTCGGGGGCAGGTAGAACGTCATCTTCTCGTCGGTGTTCCCTGTCGCATGCGATATAGCGGACAGGTTATATGCGTGCATAACCCATTGAGATAGTAGAACGCGTGTACTATAATAAACCCGTTGCCGCCCCGTGTCTAGCGAGAAAGGAGGTGCCGCCATGGCTCTCGTCCCCTGTCGCCAGTGTAGCCAACCATTCTATGCGTCGTGCCATAACGCATCCTGTCTCGACGCTCTATGCCCCTCCTGTGAGTACGCCGAGCCCGCGACAAGCGCGCCTTCCGCGACAGCGGGGCCACCGGTCCGTGACATGATGGGAGCCAACGCTGTGCCCTCCTTGTCGATCGCATCGAGGGATAGCGATCGCGCCCAGCACCATCCATCACGGTCGTAGGGGAGGCGGAGATGACCGTTACGCTGATGGACGAGCGTGCGCTGCGCCTGCGCGTGGAGTATCTGGATGTGGCACGCTTCCTCACCACATACTGGCCGACGGACGCGACCGACGACGCCACGGCGTTACACGCGATGCTGTCCACAGCGCGTGCCGCCGACGTATCGTGGTGGAGGCAAAGGCTTCTCTTGTTCCTGCTCTCATCCGCAGACGACGCGGACAAGGCGACGTTCGTCCGGACGTCGGCGCGCCGACGTTTTCAGACGGAGCGACCGGAGGAGGTCCTGACGTGGCTTGGGTCGATGGCCCTGGCGTTGTTGGATATCGAAGACTACCTCGCCCAGTAGCCCCCCCTTGTAAAGAAAAGAATGGCGCGCCGCGACAGCGCGTCGAAGGAGAGTAGTATATGATTCGTCAGCCCTCACTGCCGGCGCGCCGCCGTCCCATGGCCATCAAAGTCTCTACAGCGCGTGCCGTTCCGGCGCGCCGCGCCCTCCGGCTTCGCTGGTCGTGGTTACTGTTAGCCGCCCTTCTCCTCGCGCTCGCCACCCTGTTCGCGTTTGCCCTCGTGCGCTGACAGCGCCGGTACGCACCCTTACCCCCGCAGCCGAGCCGCTGGCGGCTGGCCGCATAGCCGCGCTCATGAAAAGGCCAGACGCGTGGTATAGCCCATATCCCACGTCCGGCCCCGCGAGGCTACCGTCGGCGCACAGCCCAGACGCCGACGGTCGTCTTACTATCTCTATCGACAGTGAGTACCGCGTCCTGTTGCGCCGTCACGCTCTCACCCGGCATTGCGCGCGACAGGGGTGTGCATTTTGTGGCGATGACGCTACACCATTAGTATGAGTGTTGCGATAAACGCCGTCTATCTCATCGTGCTGTGCGTGTGTGGATGGCGTGTCATCTATCGGGCCGTGACGCACACAAGGAAGGAGTGCTCGCCGTTCGATGTGCTCCTCTGGCTGTCAGCGGCCGTGCTCGTGCTCATCCCTGTGGTCGCTGACGTGAGCAACGTCTCTGGCTGGGGCGATCCCGATACACTCTATCCGACAATACTCAGTGTCGGGGGTATCAGCGGACTCCTCGTCTGGGATGTGCGGTCCGTGTGGTCTATGGCGCATCGCCGCGCCGTCTCGGATGGAGGCTGACGGCAGAGAGGGACGGGGCAACACCGTTGATATTAGGAAGCCTTAACGAGGGAGGCCACGCGCGGACGTGATCGTAGACAGTGACTACCTGACCCTTGCTCAAGCCAGCAGATTGGCCGGCCTACAGACCTCAGGTGCCCTGTATCGGGCAGCGCAGACCGGCCGCCTCACAACGGTAACGATGATGGTGGGGCCGCGTAGCGTGCGCCTGACGACGCAGGCATGGCTGCACGCGTACCTGGACGGCCAGCGCCGCGCGACATAGAGAGGAGGGACAGGCCACGGGGTCACGCCATGGCGCTGAGTGTGTAGACGGCGCCATGTCCAATCCCGATGCGGTCGAGTACCCCCTGCTCCACCAACTCCTCCAACGTGTGCTGCACCACCGTACCGTCGAAGCCGAGCCCGATGGCGAGAGCGACCTGATCGGCGGTGGCGCCGCGGGGTTCTTCCACCGCGATAACGGCGAGGATCTCATCCGTCGTCGTATCGTCCGCCCTCGATCCACCGGTGCTGCGCGTGGGGTCGGGATGTTCGGCCATGGGGCGCGTGCCTTTCGCTATCTGTCGTCTCGGGCGTGGTTGTGATCGCCGTGTACTGGGTTAGTCGCTATAGTGTGCGCTCGTCGTTGATCAGCGATGGAGCGACGAGACGCCGTGAGCGTCTGCCGAAGGGTTGGTGCGATCAACACTCACCGGTCTTTTCCCATAGCCCAGGATGCGGGTCAGAAGGGGATATCGTCCATGCTGCCCATGTCGCCGACGACCGCTGACGCGGGCGTACTCTGACGGTTATAAGCAGGCGCCGCATCGCCGCCATCACTCTCCGCGCCCCGATCGCCGGCCTTATCAAGCATGCGCATCTCGCGGGCGCGCACCTCCAGGCTTTGCCGCACCTGGCCCTCGCGGTTGGTGTATTCGTTCTGCGCGAGCCCGCCCTCGATGTAGACGTACGAGCCCTTGTGCAAGTACTGCTGACAGGTGTCGGCGAGCTTGCCAAACGCGCTCACGCGGAACCAGGTCGTCACGTCGCCGTTCTTACTGCGCTCGGTCGTGGCCACGCTGAACGTCGCCACGTTGTCGCCGCTCGAGAGCAGCCGTGTTTCGGGATCGCGGCCCAGGTTCCCAATGATGCTGATGCGGTTGTAACTACCGGCCATGGTGGTATCTCCTTCGTACTGGTTGACGTCTTACCGTGTTGTATGGGGTGGTCCCGCTGTCGTTAGTATAGGACGGACGTTCGCGTAAAGGGGTGCGGTTGTCCCTGCGCTCCTGCGAACGGGGTCCGTCCTGACGAAGAAGACCACGCTCAAGGCCCGGACGAACCGCCATTGCGTGCGCGGCGTGCGCGCCGGGCACGGACACGCGTTAGCTGAGGTCTCGTCGTAGACGCTGGAATTCGTGCCGGACTGGACGCGCTACCAGCCGCGCTTACCTGTGAGCGCCACGCAGGGCTTGAAAGTGCTGGCAGCCGTTGCGATCTTCGCCGTAGACGTGGTGCGGGGTGCGGTCCTCATTTCTTCTGGGTCCTCCGTACCTACCGACCAGCGGGTGGTAGCGCACTCGCCGGCCTCTTTTTGTGGGGTAATCTCCCCTATCCTTGTATTGTAACTCACTGTGAATCATAGTGAAATATTATGAATGGTTGTGATACACTATAGGCGGGGTCGGCTTAGCCTTTGATACACTTTTGGGAGGTGACGTATGGTTGCAGAGATGATGACGGTGGGATGGGAGCGTATGGCAGACGACAAGAAGGGCCGGAATGTCCGTGCGGGTGAGGCGTGGGTCTCCGCGCGTATTCCCGAGTCGGCGAGCGCGCGCATCGTCGCGCTCGCGGCGCGTGAGGAGCGTAGCGTGTCCTTCATCGTGCGGCGGCTCATCCTCGAAGCCCTTGAGTCCGAGCGCTACCAGGGGGTGTAACGATGGCCCTTCCTGTGACGCCAGATCTGCCAACCGTGCCCTCGCATTCATTAGACTCGTTGCAGAATAGGGCGAGATCGTCGTAGAGTGTAGGTATGCTTACCTATGATACACTGGCGCGCAAACCGAGCGCCTTCAAATCGATGACCGGATTGACCGTCGACGAGTTCGAG